>JABAHQ010005927.1_pt1 | contig 21246 bp, 23 predicted proteins | sample 7062091 | NCBI WGS metagenome assembly JABAHQ01 (sample SAMN14534359, study PRJNA622989) | marine sediment metagenome | biome: marine biome [ENVO:00000428]; feature: marine pelagic biome [ENVO:01000023]; material: deep marine sediment [ENVO:00002113] | place: India: Gulf of Kutch | collected...
CTCGGCCGCAACGGGGTGGGCAAGACCACCGCGCTGCGCGCCATCGTCGGCATCATCCGCAAGCGCAGCGGGACGATCCGCTTCGACGGCAAGGACATGCTGCGCGTGCCACTGCACCGCACTGCCCGCCACGGAATCGGCTACGTGCCGGAGGAGCGCGGCATCTTCTCCACGCTTACCGTCGAGGAGAACCTCACCCTGCCGCCTGTGATCGCCAAGGGCGGCATGAGCCTGGCGGAGATCTACCAGCTGTTTCCCAACCTCGAGGAACGCCGCAAGAGCCCGGGCACCAAGCTCTCCGGCGGCGAGCAGCAGATGCTCGCCATGGCGCGCATCCTGCGCACCGGCGCCCGACTGCTACTCCTCGACGAGCCCACCGAAGGCCTGGCGCCGGTGATCATCCAGCGTATCGGCGAGGTGCTGCAGACGCTCAAGCAGCGCGGCATGACCATCCTGCTGGTGGAGCAGAACTTCCGCTTCGCCAGCAAGGTGGCCGACCGCTTCTACGTGGTGGACCACGGCCAGGTCATCGACACCTTCGATGTTGCCGATCTGCCTGGCCGCATGAGCATGCTCAACGAAGCCTTGGGGGTCTGATGACAACGATTTTCGATGTGCCGATCCAGGCGTTTCTCGGCCAGCTCCTGATCGGCCTGATCAATGGCTCGTTCTACGCCATGCTCAGCCTGGGCCTGGCGATCATCTTCGGCATGCTGAAGATCATCAACTTCGCCCACGGTGCGCAGTACATGATCGGCGCCTTCGCCGGCTACCTGCTGCTGGCCACCCTGGGCATCGGCTACTGGCCGGCACTGATCCTTGCGCCGATCGTCGTCGGCCTGTGCAGCGCGGTGATCGAGCGCCTGGCGCTGTCGCGGCTGTACAACCTCGACCACCTCTACAGCCTGCTCTTCACCTTCGGCCTGGCGCTCGCCCTGGAGGGCGCCTTCCGCTACTTCTACGGCTCCTCCGGGCAACCCTATGCGGTGCCCAAGGAGCTGGCCGGCGGCTACAACCTGGGCTTCATGTTCCTGCCTAAGTACCGCGCCTGGGTGGTGCTGGCCTCGCTGGTGATCTGCATCGCCAGCTGGCTGCTGATCGAGAAGACCAAGCTCGGCGCCTACCTGCGCGCCGCCACAGAGAACCCGACCCTGGTGCGCACCTTCGGCATCAACGTGCCGCTGTTGCTGACCTTCACCTACGGCATGGGCGCGGCATTGGCCGGGCTGGCCGGCATGCTCGCCGCGCCGATCTACCAGGTCAGCCCGCTGATGGGCTCGAACCTGATCATCGTGGTGTTCGCCGTGGTGGTGATCGGCGGCATGGGCTCGATTCTCGGCGCCATTATCACCGGCTACTTGCTGGGCATCCTCGAGGGGCTGACCAAGGTGTTCTATCCGGAAGCGTCCAATATCGTGATCTTCGTGATCATGGCGATCGTGCTGCTGGTACGCCCGGCCGGCCTGATGGGGAGAGATGCCTGATGAACAGCCAGCTGAGCGTCACCCCGACCACCAAACGCCCGCTGCTGCGCCTGGAAACCGTGCTGATCCTGATCGGCGTGGTCGCCCTGACCCTGGCGCCGTTCTACTTCTACCCGATCTTCCTGATGAAGGTGCTGTGCTTCGCGCTCTTCGCCTGCGCCTTCAACCTGCTGCTCGGCTTCGCCGGCCTGCTCTCCTTCGGCCACGCCGCCTTTTTCGGCGGCTCCGCCTATTTCACCGCCCATGCGGTGAAGGAATGGGGACTGACGCCGGAACTGGGGATTCTCGTCGGCGTTGCCGGCGCGGCGTTTCTCGGGCTGATCATCGGTTTCCTGGCGATACGCCGGCAGGGCATCTACTCCACGATGATCACCCTGGCACTGTCGCAGATGTTTTTTTTCTTCTGCCTGCAGGCTTCGTTCACCCACGGCGAGGACGGCATCCAGAATATCCCGCGCGGCCACCTGTTCGGCCTGATCGACCTGGAAGAGCCGCTGTACATGTACTTCTTCGTGCTCTCGGTGTTCCTCGCCGGCATGCTGCTGATCTGGCGGGTGATCCATTCGCCGTACGGCATGATCCTGCGCTCGATCCGCGAGAACGAAAACCGCGCGATCTCCCTCGGCTACACGGTGTCGCGCTACAAGCTGGGCGCCTTCGTGATGTCCGCCGCGCTGGCAGGGCTCGCCGGTGGCTTGAAGGCGCTAGTGTTCCAGTTCGCCACGCTGACCGACGTCAGCTGGCACATGTCCGGCGAAGTGGTGCTGATGACGCTGCTCGGCGGCATCGGCACCCTGGTCGGGCCGGTCTTCGGCGCCGCACTGGTGACCACGCTGGGCAACTACTTCGCCACCTCGGAACTGCCGGTGACGTTGGTCACCGGGATCATCTTCATGGTCTGCGTGCTGGTGTTCCGCCGTGGGATGATCGGCGAACTCTATGCCTCGCGGCTGGGCAAGAGGCTGGAGCGGCGCGCCGAGGACTGATTTCCTCAGCCGGCTGACTCGAGCAAATCGTGCAGCTCGACGAACTGCTGGCTGAGCTTGTGCCGCGGATCCAGGTACACCAGCGGCGTACAGGCCTGGTGCGACTCGCGCATCTTCACCGAACTCATCAGGTTGATCGGCAGCACCGGCAGGCCTTCACCCAGCAACTCGTCGATCATCTGCTGCGGCAGCGCGGCCCGTGGCTGGAACTGGTTGACCACGATGCCCTCGACTTCGAGCGCCTCGTTGTGGTCGTCCCTCATCTCCTCGATCTCGTTCAGCAGGCCGTACAGGGCCTGACGGGAAAAGCTGTCGCAGTCGAAGGGGATCAGGCAGCGGTCGGCCGCTATCAGCGCCGAAACGGTGTAGAAGTTCAGCGCCGGCGGAGTGTCCAGGTAGATCCGGTCGTAATCCTCGGCGAGACCTTCGAGCAGCTTTCGCAGCTTGTTGATCTTGTGCTTGGCCTCCAGCTTGGGCTGCAGGTCGGCCAGTTCGGCCGTGGCGCTGATCAGGTGCAGGTTGTCGAACGCTGTTTCGAGGATCGGCGGGCGCGCCTTTTTGCCAGCGTTGCCGCCAGCGAGAATCTGCTTGAAGAAGTCGGCAATGCCGGTAGGAATGTCATCGCCGGTCAGGCCGGTCAGGTAGTGCGTGGAGTTAGCCTGGGCGTCCAGGTCCACCAGCAGTGTGCGGTAGCCCTGCGAGGCGCTGACCGCAGCCAGATTGCAGGCGATGCTCGACTTGCCGACACCACCCTTCTGATTGAACACGACCCTGCGCATGACTTGGCTCCCAAGAAACCCCGAGGGCCTTCTCACGATCTGCTGCGCGTCGGCCCTGCTGCGTTAAAGAACCGGCTCGGAATGCTCATTTACATAAGTAAATTCCGCTTCCTCACCGGTTTTTGCCTTGCAGGACTCTAGCTCGCGAGATCGTGAAAAGGCCCTGAGCGGTCGAGTCTATACGGCAAATATGACAGCCGCGTTATCCGCGGCGGCAAACCCGACCAAAGTCAGACGGCGACGGGCGCCTTGATGTGCGGGTGCGCCTCGTAGCCGACCAGCTCGAAGTCCTCGAAGCGGAAGGCGAACAGGTCCTTCACCTCGGGATTGAGCTTCATGGTCGGCAGCGGCAGCGGCTCGCGGGTCAGCTGCAGATCGGCCTGCTCCAGATGGTTGGCGTAAAGGTGGCAATCGCCGCCACTCCAGATGAACTCGCCCGGCTCGAGGTCGCAGACCTGCGCCACCATCAGCGTCAGCAGGGCATAGCTGGCGATGTTGAAGGGCACGCCGAGGAAGATGTCGGCCGAGCGCTGGTAGAGCTGGCAGCTGAGCTTGCCGTCGGCGACGTAGAACTGGAACAGGGAGTGGCACGGCGGCAGCGCCATCTGGTCGACTAGCGCCGGGTTCCAGGCCGAGACGATCAGCCGGCGCGAATCCGGATTCTTCTTGATCATCGCCAGCAGGTTGGCAATCTGGTCGATGGACTCGCCGTCCGGCGCCGGCCAGGAGCGCCACTGGTAGCCGTAGACCGGGCCCAGCTCGCCGTCCTCGTCGGCCCACTCGTCCCAGATGCGCACGCCGTTTTCCTTCAGGTACTTGATGTTGGTGTCGCCCTGCAGGAACCACAGCAGCTCGTGGATGATGGATTTCAGGTGACACTTCTTGGTGGTCACCAGCGGGAAGCCCTCGGCCAGGTCGAAGCGCATCTGGTAGCCGAACACGCTATAGGTGCCGGTGCCGGTGCGGTCGCTCTTGAAGGTGCCGTGTTCGCGCACGTGGCGCATCAGGTCGAGATACTGTTTCATCGATTGACTCGAAGCAGGCGCCAAAGCGCGGTGAAAAAAAGGCTGCGCGAATAGTAAAAGGCGACGCCCGGCTTGTCGCGTGTGCGGCGACAAGCCGNNCCGGGAGCAGATTCAGGCCGGTGCCCGGCCGACTTCGCGCCGGTACCCCCAGGCAATCATCCCGGCGCCCAGCAACACCATGGGAATGCACAGCACCTGGCCCATGGTCAGCCAGCCGAACGCAAGGTAGCCCAGCTGCGCATCAGGTACGCGGACGAACTCGACGATGAAACGGAAAATGCCGTAGCACACCGCGAACAGTCCGGACACCGCCATGGTCGGCCGCGGCTTGCGCGAATACAGCCAGAGGATGACGAACAGCGCGACGCCTTCCAAGGCGAACTGGTAGAGCTGCGACGGATGTCGCGCCAACTGCTGCGGATCGGTCGGAAAGACCATCGCCCAGGGCACATCGGTGGCCTTGCCCCACAGCTCGGCATTGATGAAGTTGCCGATGCGCCCGGCACCCAGGCCGATCGGCACGAAGGGTGCGATGAAGTCCATCAGCTCGAAGAAGCTTTTGCCGTTGCGCCGGGCGAAGATCCAGCTGCACAGCAGCACGCCGATCAGGCCACCGTGGAACGACATGCCGCCCTTCCACACCTGCAGGATCAGACTCGGCTGATTGATGTAGGCGGCCAGGTCGTAGAACAGCACGTAACCCAGGCGGCCGCCGACGATCACCCCCATGGCGACCCAGAACACCAGGTCGGAAAGTTTGTCCTTCGGCCATTCCGGCGCGAAGCGCTGCACCCGCAGCGAGGCCAGCCACCAGGCGCCGCCGATGCCGATCAGGTACATCAGGCCGTACCAGTGAATCTGCAAGGGGCCGATGGCGATGGCCACCGGATCGATCTGCGGATAGGGCAGCATCCGTTACTCCTCAAACCAGAAAGTTGATGCCGACGCTCAGCAGCAGCAGAGCGAACAGCCGTTTCAGAACCTTGGCCGACAGGCGATGCGCCAGCCGCGCGCCGAGCCGTGCGAAGAACATGCTGGTGGCGGCGATGCCCAGCAGGGCCGGCAGGTAGACGAAACCCAGGCTCCACTGTGGCAGGTGCGCCTCGTGCCAGCCTACCGCCATGAAACTCAACGCCCCGGCGACGGCGATCGGCAGCCCGCAGGCCGCCGAGGTCGCCACCGCCTGCTGCATCGGCACGCTGCGCCAGGTCAGGTACGGGACCGATAACGAGCCGCCGCCAATGCCGAAGATCGCCGAAGCCCAGCCGATCACCACGCCCACCAGCGACAGTTCGGGTCGTCCCGGTACACGACCGGTGGCCTTTGGACGCAGGTCGAAGCCCATCTGTACCGCCATCGCCAGGGCGAACACGCCGATGATCTTCTGCAGCATCGGCCCCTGGATCGCCGCCGCGGTCAGGCTGCCCAGCGCCGCGCCGAGCAGGATGCCGAAGGTCATCCAGAGCACCATCGACCAGCGCACCGCACCCAGGCGATGGTGGGTGAGAATAGAGTTGACCGACGTGAAAACGATGGTCGCCAGCGAGGTTCCAACCGCCAGGTGGGTGAGAATGTCCTGGGAAAAGCCCTGCGCGCTGAAGCTGAACACCAGCACCGGCACGATGATCAGCCCGCCACCCACGCCGAACAGACCGGCCAGCACTCCGGCGAAGCCGCCCAGCAGCAGATAAAGCAGAAACTCCATGCGCCCCGTCCCGGCGAAACAAACCGGCATGGTAGCGAAAATGCCCGACTGGCGCTTGCTCGCCGACGCGCTGCCGCCGGCTGGCCATGGCCCTTTCCGCCGCCGCGCCTGTACCCTTGCAGGTCTGCAACTGCGAAGGTGTCCCATGTGCCTGATCGTTTTCGCCTGGCGCCCCGACCACTCCCAGCCATTGGTGGTGGCGGCCAATCGCGACGAGTTCCACGCGCGTCCCAGTCTGCCGCTCGGCTGCTGGGAAGACGCACCTTGGATCATCGGCGGACGCGATCTGCAAGCCGGCGGCACCTGGATGGGCGTCACCGCCCGCGGCCGCTTCGCCGCGCTGACCAACATCCGCGCACCCGGCCAGCCGATCGGCGCACGCTCACGGGGCGAGCTGCCGGAACGCTATCTGCGGGGTGAATTGCCGCCGGCCGACTACCTGGCCGAACTGGCCGAGCGTCGCGGCGACTACGCCGGCTACAACCTGCTGGTAGGCGATCGGCAGACGCTGTGGCATCTGAATTCCCATGACGGCGAGCCCAAGGAGTTGCAGCCCGGCGTCTACGGCCTGTCCAACGCCGGGCTGGATACGCCCTGGCCCAAGCTGAGAAGAGCCCGCGCAGCACTCACGGCCATCCTTCAGCAACCGGAGCCGGAACGCCTGCTGGCATTGCTCGCCGATGCCGAGCCGGCCGCCGAGCATGAGCTCCCACAGACTGGGGTGCCACTGGAGTGGGAGCGGCGGCTGTCGAGCATCTTCATCGCCAGCCCTGAGTACGGCACTCGCGCCAGTACGGCGCTGATCCGCCATGCAGACGGTTCGCTGGACATCATCGAACGCAGCTTCGGCCCGGCCGGTCCCTCGGGCGAGGTGCACTACCGCCACCCACCCGCGAGCTGATGGCGCGCGACCGCGGCGGGCTCAGACCGCGGCGGAGGGGTTGATCAGCTTGTTAAGGCCGAGGTTGCGCAACGTCAGCTGCACCGTGCTGTGGATGACCTGCGGGCTGTCCAGCAGCATGACGCGGGCGAGCAGCTGCTGGGCGGTGTCCATGCTGATCTGACGCAGCAGCCATTTCACCTTGGGCAGGTTGGTGGCGTTCATCGACAGGCTGTCGAAGCCCATCGCCAGCAGCAGCATGGCCGCCGCCGGATCGCCAGCCATCTCGCCGCAGATGCTCACCGGCTTGCCCTCGCCATGGGCCTCCTTGACCACCCGCTGCAGCGCCTCGAGCACGGCCGGATGCAGATAGTCGTAGAGATCGGCGACCCGGGGATTGTTGCGGTCCACCGCCAGCAGGTACTGGGTCAGGTCGTTGGAGCCGACCGAGATGAAGTCCACCATGCGCGCCAGCTCGCGGGTCAGGTAGACCGCCGCCGGCACCTCGATCATCACGCCGACCGGCGGCATGATCACGTCCAGCCCCTCGTCGCGCACCTCGCACCAGGCGCGATGGATCAGGTGCAGCGCCTCTTCCAGCTCGCGGATGCCGGAAATCATCGGCAACAGGATGCGCAGGTTATTCAGCCCGGCGCTGGCCTTGAGCATGGCGCGAGTCTGCAGAAGGAAGATCTCGGGATGATCGAGGGTGACGCGAATGCCGCGCCAGCCGAGGAACGGGTTCTCTTCCTTGATCGGGAAGTACGGCAGGCACTTGTCACCGCCGATGTCGAGGGTGCGCATGGTCACCGGCAGCGGATGGAAGGCTTCCAGCTGCTCACGGTAGATGGCCATCTGCTCCTTCTCGCTGGGGAAGCGCTCCTTGATCATGAAGGGCACTTCGGTGCGATACAGCCCCACGCCTTCGGCGCCACGCTCCTGGGCGCGCACCACATCGGCCAGCAATCCGGTATTGACCCACAGCGGAATGCGGTGACCATCGGTGGTTTCGCAGGGCAGCTCGCGCAGTACGTCGAGGCCTTCGGAGAGCTGCCGCTCCTGCTCGGCGAGCACCTCGTACTGCTCGCGCAGCACCTTGCCGGGGTTGGTGATGATCTCGCCGCGGTAGCCGTCGACGATCAGCTCGATGCCGTCGACCTTCGAGTAGGGCAGGTCGACTGCGCCCATCACCGTCGGAATGCCCATGGCACGGGCCAGGATGGCGACGTGGGAGTTGCTCGAGCCCAGCACCGAGACCATCCCCACCAGCTTGCCTTCGGGTACCTCGCCGAGCATGGCCGGCGACAGTTCCTCGCTGACCAGGATGGTCTTGTCCGGATACACCAGAGCCTGCTGGCGTGCCTCCTGCAGATAGGAGAGCAGGCGCCGGCCGATGTCCTTGACGTCCGAGGCGCGCTCGCGCAGGTAGGCATCGTCCATCATTTCGAAGCGCCGAACGTGCTCGGTGACCACTTGGCGCAGCGCGCCCTGGGCCCACTGGCCGGTGCGGATGACCTTGGTCACCTCGCCACCGAGGGCCGAGTCATCGAGCATCATCAGGTACACATCGAACAGCGCGCGCTCTTCCTTGCGCATCTGCGTGGCGAGCTTTTCCGACAGGTTGCGCATGTCCGCGCGCACCGCCTCCAGCGCCGCCTCGAACAACGTCAGCTCGGCCTCGATATTATCGATGTGCTTGTCCGGCACTACGTCCAGATCGGCCGGCGGCAGCACCACCAGCGCGGTCCCCACCGCGGCGCCCGGGGCGCCGGGAATGCCGATGAAGCGGGTTTCCTGAATGCCTTTGCCCTGGCGGCCGAGGCCGCGGATCGAACCGGTCGCCTCGGCATGGGCGATAACCCCGGCGAGCTGCGCGCTCATGGTCACCAGGAAGGCTTCCTCGCCTTCATCGAACTGGCGGCGTTCCTTCTGCTGGATGACCAGTACGCCCATCACCCGACGGTGGTGGATGATCGGTGCACCGAGAAAGGAGGCGTAGCGCTCCTCGCCGGTCTCGGCGAAGTAGCGGTAGCGCGGATGTTCGGAGGCGTGTTCGAGGTTGAGCGGCTCCTCACGGGTGCCCACCAGGCCCACCAGACCCTCGTTGGGCGCCATGCTGACCTTGCCGATGGCGCGCTTGTTGAGACCTTCGGTGGCCATCAGGACGAAGCGTTCGGTTTCCGGATCGAGCAGATAGACCGAGCAGACCTGGCTGCCCATGGCCTCCCTGACTCTCAGCACGATGATGCCCAACGCCGCCTTGAGGTCCTTGGCGGCATTCACTTCCTGGACAATCTTGCGCAGCGTGCCGAGCATGCTCAGAGGCTTTCTCCCCGATTTTTCAGTCCCGCACCGGCAGACGCGGCGCAAGTTCTTTGAGTGCGCGACGATAGACCTCGCGCTTGAAGGTGACCACCTGCCCCAGCGGATACCAGTAACTGACCCAGCGCCAGCCATCGAACTCGGGCTTGCCGGTCAGATCCATGCGTACACGGTCCTCGGCGCCGGTCAGGCGCAGCAGGAACCACTTCTGTTTCTGGCCGATGCACAGCGGCTGGCTGTGGGTTCGCACCAGGCGTTGCGGCAGACGATAACGCAACCAGCCACGGGTGCAGGCGAGGATCTTCACATCCTGCTCTTCCAGGCCCACTTCTTCGTTGAGTTCGCGAAACAACGCCTCTTCCGGCGTTTCACGGGCGTTGATACCGCCCTGGGGGAATTGCCAGGCATCCTGATTGATCCGCCGAGCCCACAGCACCTGACCGACATCATTGGTCAGGATGATGCCGACATTGGGGCGAAAACCATCGGAATCGATCACGGCATACCACCTCGCAGACGCATGTCGCGGCATTGTTCCACAAAACCGCAACAAGCCGAAAGCGCAGCAAGCCGCCGTTCGGCCCGCGCTCCTGACCCGCGCTGCACCGCCTGGCAGATGGGCCGAGACTGCACCGCGGACGATCTAACCGCTATGCTTGGCGCTGCCCTGACCATCCCCGAGGAAATCTTCCGTGCGCCTGGCTCTATTCGATCTCGACAACACCCTGCTGGCCGGTGACAGCGACCATGCCTGGGGCGAATACCTCTGCCAGCGCGGCATCGTCGATGCGAGCCACTACCGGGCCCGTAACGATGCCTTCTATCAGGACTACCTGGCCGGCAACCTCGACGTGCACGCCTACCAGAACTTCTGCCAGGAAATCTTGGGGCGCAGCGAAATGACGCAGCTGCAGGCCTGGCACGAGGAGTTCATGCGCGAGCACATCGAGCCCATCGTGCTGAGCAAGGGCGAAGCGCTGTTGCGCCAGCACCTGGAAGCCGGTGACAAGGTGGCGATCGTCACCGCCACCAATCGCTTCATCACCGGACCGATCGCCGCACGCCTGGGCGTCGACACCCTGCTGGCCACCGAATGCGAGATGCGCGACGGCCGTTACACCGGTCGCCTGACCGACATCCCCTGCTTCCAGGAAGGCAAGGTCCAGCGTATCGAGCGCTGGCTGGCGGAAACCGAGCAGAGCCTGGAAGGCAGCTATTTCTACAGCGACTCGCGCAACGACCTGCCGCTGCTCGAGCGGGTCACTCATCCGGTGGCGGTCGATCCCGACCCGGTGCTGCGGGCGGTCGCCGAGGAGCGCGGCTGGCAGGTCATCTCGCTGCGCCCGTGATCCGACGAATGACGCGCCGTGCTGCGGCGCGGCGCTAATGCGACACCCCAAAGGAACCCGACACCGCGGTCAGCCTTCCCGGGACACCGCTCGCACGCTCACAAGAGGAGCAGCATGCCCGCGTCCCTCGAACAACGCAGTTCCCGACCGATCGTGGTGGTCGCCCTGGCCACCGCACTGTGCCTGACCGGCGATTCCATGCTGTACATCGCCCTGCCGATCTACTGGCACGAAGTCGGCCTCGAGGCGCTCTGGCAGGTGGGCGTACTGCTCTCGGTCAACCGCCTGATCCGCCTGCCGTTCAACCCGCTGATCGGCTGGCTGTACCAGCGCATCAGTCTGCGCGCCGGCCTGCTGCTGGCCACCACGCTCGGCACCCTGACCACCCTGGGCTACGGCATCGCCAAGGGGTTCATCGCCTGGCTGCTGTTGCGCGCGCTGTGGGGCATCGGCTGGTCGTTCTTCCGCATCGGCGGCCTATCGGCGGTGGTCTACTGTGCCGCCGGCCAGTCGCGCGGCCAGGCGATGGGCCTGTACAACGGTCTCTATCGACTCGGCAGCCTCGTCGGCATGCTGCTCGGCGGCCTGCTGGTGCCGGTCTACGGCCTGCCGGCACTGGCCCTGAGCTTCGCCGCCATGGCCCTGCTGGGCCTGCCATTGCTGCTGCGCCACTTCCAGCCCCCGGCGGCGCTCGACGAGCGCCAATTGCCGGCGGCGCCCGCCGCCGACACCCCGCGACGGTCCGCACGGCTGAACGGCAAATACCGGGTAATCGTCAGCGGCTTCTGCACCGCCATGCTGATCCAGGGCGTGCTGGCGGCGACCCTGAGCGCACTGATCGAACGCTTCTACGGCAACCGGCTCGACCTGTTCGGCCTGCTGCTCAGCGCGACCGCGCTGTCTGGCATCCTGCAGGCGCTGCGCTGGTCATGGGAGCCTTGGCTGGGTCGGCGCTTCGGTGCCTGGTCCGACGGCCCGCGCGGCCGCTCGCGGCTCTATGGCGGAACGCTGCTGGTGGCGGCGCTGAGTTTCGGCCTGATGGCCAGCGGCCTGCCGCTGCTGCCCTGGCTCGCCGTGACCCTGCTGGTGATGCTGCTGGCGACGGTGCTGACCACCCTTACCGATGCGCTGGCCAGCGACGTCGCCAGCGCCGGCAACGTCGTCGCCTTCATGACGCGCTATTCGATCGCCCAGGACCTGGGCGCCGCCCTCGGGCCGCTGCTCGCCTACCTGCTGATCGGGCTGGCCGACGGCTTCGCCTGGCTGTACTGGGGCGGCTCGGCGATCTACCTGCTGCTGACCCTGGCCTGGCTGCGCCGCAGGGGCCGTGCGGGCGATTGATCAGACCGGCTTGGCGCCCATCAGCGCCGTGATTGCGATCAGCACCAGCAGTACCAGCACGCCGTAGATGCCGGCATTGCGTGCGGCGGTGGCGTTGCCCGGTGCCTGCCAGGCGGCGAGGCGGCCGGCCAGCAGCGGCACCAGCGCTACCAGCACGACGAACAGCACGGAGCTGGCCAGCAGCCATAGCTGCCCCAGCGGCCATCCGGCCAGATGTGTCATCCACCATCCGGTCAGCGGCAATGACAGGCCGATCACCGCCAACAGCGGCAGGGACAGCCGGCGGGTGCGTTGCAACTTGCGCTGCAGCACGGCCTGGTCGCCGCCGCGGGCCGCCTTCCACAGCATCAGCAAGTGCACGATCACGCCCAGCAGCAAGAGCACTGCGGTGGCGCCATGCACGATGCGGAGGGTCAGGTAGTGTTCCATTGGCTTTCCTTTATCTGCGCTCAGCCGAGAAACAGCTTGTAGGCGGGGTTGTCGCTTTCATCCCAGTAGCGGTAGCCGATCTTGTCCAGCGCCGCGGGTACCAGGTGGCGCTCCTCGGCCGGCACCTGCAGGCCGGCGACCACCCGGCCATCAGCCGCGCCGTGGTTGCGGTAGTGGAACATCGAGATGTTCCAGCGCCCGCCCAGCTTGTTGAGGAAGTTGAACAGCGCGCCGGGCCGTTCCGGGAATTCGAAGCGCAGCACCATCTCGTCGCTGACCCCGGCCGCGTGCCCACCGACCATGTGTCGGGTGTGCAGCTTGGCCAGTTCGTTGTCGGTCAGATCGAGCACCGGGAAGCCCTTGTCACGCAGGCCCTGCACCAGCGCCGCGCGCGGGTCGTTTTCCGGATGGGTCTGCACGCCGACGAAAATGTGCGCCTCGCGGTCGGTGTGGTAGCGATAATTGAATTCGGTGATCTGGCGCTTGCCGATCGCCGCGCAAAAGGCCTTGAAGCTGCCGGGCTGCTCGGGAATGGTGACGGCGATGATCGCTTCGCGCTTCTCGCCTAGTTCGGCGCGCTCGGCGACATGGCGCAGGCGGTCGAAATTGACGTTGGCGCCCGAGTCGATGCCCACCAGCACCTGACCGCTGACGCCGTCGCGCTCGACATACTTCTTGATCCCGGCCACGGCCAGGGCACCGGCCGGCTCGGTGATCGAGCGGGTGTCGTCGAAGATGTCCTTGATCGCCGCGCAGATCTCGTCGGTGCTGACNNCCGATCTGCGCCACGGCCACGCCGTCGGCGAACAGCCCGACCTGCTCCAGCACCACCCGCTCGCCGGCCGCCATGGCCGCCTGCAGGCAGTTGGAGTCGTCCGGCTCGACACCGATCACCCGGGTCTGCGGATAGAGGTATTTCACGTAGGCGGCGATTCCCGCCACCAGCCCGCCACCGCCCACCGGAACGAAGATCGCATCGATCGGCCCCTGATGCTGGCGGAGGATTTCCATCGCCACGGTGCCCTGTCCGGCGATCACGTCGGGATCGTCGTACGGGTGGATATAGACGTANNCGTAGCCTTTCTCTTCCACCAGCTTCAGCGAATAGGCCAGCGCCTCGGGGAAGGCATCGCCATGCAGTACCACCTTGCCGCCACGGGCTCGCACGCCCTGCACCTTCAGCTCCGGCGTGGTGCGCGGCATGACGATGGTGGCCTTGATCCCCAGTTGCTTGGCCGCCAGCGCGACGCCCTGGGCATGGTTGCCGGCCGACGCGGTGACCACACCGCGCGCCAGTTCCTCGGGCGAAAGCTGCGCCAGCTTGTTGTAGGCGCCACGCACCTTGAACGAGAACACGGGCTGCAGGTCCTCGCGCTTGAGCAGAATCTGGTTGCCGATCCGTTCGGAAAGCTGGCGGGCGGGTTGCAGCGGCGTTTCGACGGCGACGTCATAGACGCGCGAAGTGAGGATCTTCTTGACGTAGTGTTCGAGCATTCTGGCTATCTTGGGCGGGCCTTGCGGGGAACGCCGAGTCTACCCTCGCGAGCGCCCCGGCGACCACCGGCAATCCGCGAAGGCCTCGGCATTGCCGCAGCACACGAGACCGGTCGCCGGCGCGGGGCTATAATCCGCGCTTCGTCTTTCCCGCCCGGATTCCCCCATGACCCAGGACCAGCTCAAGCAGGCCGTCGCCCAGGNNCGAGATGAAGCAGGCGGTCGCCCGGACCGCCGTCGAACAGATTCAGGGACAGCTCGACAACCAGAGCATTGTCGGCGTCGGCACCGGCTCCACCGCCAACTTCTTCATCGACCTGCTGGCCAAGCACAAGGACCTCTTCGACGGCGCCGTGGCCAGCTCCGAAGCTACCGCCGAACGTCTCAAGCAGCACGGCATTCCGGTCTACGACCTGAACTCGGTGAGCGAACTGGAGTTCTACGTGGATGGCGCCGACGAGGCGAACAAGCACCTGGAGCTGATCAAGGGCGGCGGTGCGGCACTCACCCGCGAAAAGATCGTCGCGGCGGTGGCCAAGACCTTCATCTGCATCGCCGATGGCAGCAAGCTGGTCGAGCAGCTGGGCGCCTTTCCGCTGCCGGTGGAGGTCATCCCGATGGCGCGCAGCCATGTGGCGCGCGAGCTGGTCAAGCTCGGCGGCGACCCGGTCTACCGCGAGGGCGTGGTGACCGACAACGGCAACGTCATCCTCGACGTGCACAACCTGATGATCGGCTTCGCCCCGGAGCTGGAAGGCAAGATCAACGACATCGTCGGCGTGGTCAGCAACGGCCTGTTCGCCATGCGCCCGGCCGACCTGCTGCTGCTCGGCACCCAGGACGGCGTGCAGACCCTCACGCGCTGACCGTCACACAGCGGCGCCTCTCGCCACGGGCGACTACGCTTGAATTGCTGCGCCGAGTCCGTCGCAGCAATTCACAGGAGGTGTCGCCATGTCCGGCAAATTCCAGCTGAAACGCGCCAGCAATGGCCAGTTTCATTTCAATCTGCTGGCCAGCAACGGCCAGGTCGTGTTGTCCAGCGAACAGTACAAGGCCCACGCTTCGGCGCTCAACGGCATCGATTCGGTACGCAAGAATGCCGTGCGCGAAGAGGCGTTCGAGGTCAGGGAGTCGAGCAACGGCAAGCATTACTTCGTGCTCAAGGCCACGAATGGCCAGGTCATCGGTCAGAGCCAGATGTACGCCAGCCTGCACAGCGCCGAGCAGGGCTGCGACTCGGTCCGTCGCCACGCCCCGAACGCCGCCCTGCAGGACGAAAGCGCCTCGCCGGTCGCCTGATCGCTGGTGCCAGGTGATCGGCTGGTCGTCCGATCACCTGGCCGGTTTGCGAAACACGTAGAACAGGTTCGGCTCGCTGACCAGATAGAGCGTGCCGTCCGGTCCCATCGCCATCCCCTCCGCCTGCGGCACGTCCCGCTCCAACCCGTGCCGGCCCGCGCTCAGCGACAGGCTGCTGAGCGGCTGGCCATCGGCGTCCAGCTCGACCACCAGGCGCGACTCGTCGGAAAGCGCCAGCAAGTGGCCGGTCTGCTCGTCGAACTGCAGGCTGGAAAGGTCGCGCACGAACAGTCGCGCCTGGTGTTCACTGATATGCACCGAGGGCGTCGGCTCGGCAAATGGAAAGCCGGATATCTCGTAGATGCGCACCGGGTTGCGCTCCTTGGCGACGTACAGGCGCTGGCCCACCGTATCGTAGGCGAGCCCCTCGAAGCCCTTGTTGCCGTTGAGGTCGATCCCCAGCGACAGCTGTTGCGCCTGCTCGGCATCGATGACGCTCGTCTGCTCATTGACCTCGACGCGCAGCAACCGCTGCAGGCGTTCATCGCTGATCACGTAGACGCCTTCGGAGATGTACTCGATGGCCTCCGGATCGCCGAAGCCGACCAGCGGAATGGCGCGCAGCAGATCGCCTTCCAGGCTGAGTTCCAGCCAGTGCGGATCGCCGTTGGTGACGGCGATCAGGCTGTTGCGATCCGGATCGAAGGTCAGCGCAGACAGGTCATCGTCGATACCGGCGACGACCTTGCCCTGGATCGCGACCCGGTAGTCCGGCAGCCACAACGAGGCGCTGCCGCTCTGCTCGCCCTGCTGCCACTGGGTGAAGTGGAACCAGCCGCGCTCGAACAGACGGTAGTGAACGCCGGCCGCCACGGCCAGTAACAGGGCAACGCCGAGCAGCGCAGCCAGAAGGATCTTCAACGCACGCATGACACCCACTTTCTTCTAATTCTGAAATCGCGATTGTGTCGGGCCTGGCTTACACCAGGCTTAACGGGCGCAACGTCTCAGCGCTTGCGGCTGAACACGTAGAAGCGGTTCGGCTCGCCTACCACATAGATGTTGCCTTCGCCGTCCATGGCGACGCCCTCGGCCTGCTCGATGCCCTGCACCAGGCCATTCAGACCACCGAACAAGGCGATGAAGCTGCGTGGCTTGCCTTGCAGGTCCAGCTCCACCAGCAGCCGGGACTCGTCCGAGAGCAGCAGCGTATGACCGCTGCGCGGATCAATCGTCACCGATGACAGGTCGCGCACCAGCAGCGGCTGGCTGGGCAATGCCTTCAGCGCGCCGACGGCACCGTCCTCGCCGGGGAATGGCAGCTCGAACAGCCCCTGCGGGTCGCGTTCCTTGGCCAGCAGCAGGCGTTGCGTATGCGGATTCCACGCCAGCCCCTCGAAGCCCTTGTTGCCGGCCTCGGCGAACCCGAGGTCATAGCTGGCGAGGTCGTCCAGCTCCAGGCTTTCCACGCCCGGCTCCAGGCGGAATACCGCGACCAGCCGGCGGCGCTCGTCGACGATCGCCAGGCGGCCATCATCCAGCGCCTCCACCGCTTCCGGATCGGAGAAGCCGGTCAGTGCGATGCGTCGCAATACGACACCGGCCGGGGTGAACTCGATCAGCTGCGGATGTTTGCCGGTAACGGTGAACAGCGTGCCGGTCAGCGGGTTCCAGGTCAGCCCGGAGGTTTCGTCGTCCTCGAGCCCGGCCAGCGTGGTCTCCAGCGCCAGCTCATAGTCCGGCAGCCAGATGCCGGCGGCACGCTGTTCGGCAGTGACCGAGCGCTCGCTCCAGTACAGCCGCAGCTGGTCATCCCAATGCAGCAGCCGACCGGCGACGAGCAGCGCAACGAACAGCAGCAACAGGACGACAGCGACGAGCAGGCGCCAACGGGAATAACGAACGGGCATGAAAAGCGTTCCAGCGGAGGGTGCCGGATTACAACACGAGAACGGTTCGCAAAGAAGCGGCAAACGCGGCGGGTGAATCCCGCCGCGTCGATGGATCAGAGCACGCGGCTCTCGAAGCGGGACAGGCCGACCAGCTCCAGCACCAGCTCATCGCCCTGGTTGAGCGGGCCGACACCGGCCGGCGTGCCGGTCAGTACCACGTCACCCGGCTGCAGGCTGAAATGCCCGGCGATGTGCTGCAGCAGCGGCAGGATGGCGTTGAGCATCTGGCTGCTGTTGCCGTCCTGGCGGACCTCGCCGTTGATGGTCAGGCGGATGCCGATGTCGCCCAGATCCTCCACCGCGTCGCCCGGCACGAACGGTGCCAGCACGCAGGCGCCGTCGAAACTCTTGGCGATTTCCCACGGGTGGCCCTTTTCCTTGAGCCTGGCCTGCACGTCGCGCAGGGTCAGATCCAGCGCCGGGGCGAAGCCGGAGATGGCATCGCGCACCTCTTCCTCGTTGGGCTTGCGCGACAGCGGCTTGCCGATCAGCACGGCGATTTCAGCCTCGTAGTGCACCGCACCACGATCGCTCGGGATGCTGAAGCCGCCTTCCAGCGGCACGGTGCAGCTGCCCGCCTTGATGAACAGCAGCGGCTCGGTGGGCACCGGGTTGTTCAGTTCCTTGGCGTGCTCGGCGTAGTTGCGGCCGATGCAGACCACCTTGCCCAGCGGGTAATGGATCGGCGTGCCGTCGGTGTAGTGGTGCTGGTAGCTCATCGATGACTCCTTGGGTCGGTGGGCGACTCAGGCCGCGAAGATCTTGCCGGGGTTCATGATGCCGTTCGGATCGAACACCGCCTTGACCGCTTTCATGTATTCGATTTCCGCCGGCGAGCGGCTGTACTCGAGGTAGTCACGTTTGGTCATGCCGACGCCGTGTTCGGCGGAGATCGAGCCGTTGTACTTCTGCACGATCTCGAACACCCACTTGTTCACCGTCGCGCACTTGCCGAAGAACTCTTCCTTGTCCATGTCGTCGGGCTTGAGGATGTTCAGGTGCAGGTTGCCGTCGCCGATGTGGCCGAACCAGACGATCTCGAAATCCGGGTAGTGTTCGCCAACGATCGCATCGATTTCCTTGAGGAAGGCCGGCACCTTGCCGACGGTGACCGAGATGTCGTTCTTGTACGGTGTCCAGTGACTGATGGTCTCGGAGATGTACTCGCGCAGCTGCCACAGGTTCTGCAGCTGCTGCTCGCTCTGGCTCATCACGCCGTCGAGCACCCAGCCCTGCTCGACGCAATGCTCGAAGGTCGCCAGCGCCTGCTCGGCACGCTCCTCGGTGGTGGCCTCGAATTCCAGCAGCGCGTAGAACGGGCAGTCGGTCTCGAACGGCGCCGGCACGTCACCGCGGCCGAGCACCTTGGCCAGCGCCTTGTCGGAGAAGAATTCGAAGGCGGTCAGGTCCAGCTTGTCCTGGAAGGCGTGCAGCACCGGCATGATCGAATCGAAATCCGGGGTGCCCAGCACCAGTGCGGTGAGGTTGGTCGGCTGGCGTTCCAGGCGCATGGTGGCCTCGACGACGAAGCCCAGCGTGCCCTCGGCGCCGATGAACAGCTGGCGCAGGTCGTAGCCGGTGGCGTTCTTGATCAGGTCCTTGTTCAGCTCCAGCAGGTCGCCCTTGCCGGTCACCACCTTCAGGCCGGCGACCCAGTCGCGGGTCATGCCGTAGCGGATCACCTTGATGCCGCCGGCGTTGGTGGCGATGTTGCCACCCAGTTCACTGGAGCCCGCCGAGGCGAAATCCACCGGATAATAGAGCCCCTGCTCCTCCGCGTACTGCTGCAGCTGCTCCGTGACCACACCGGCCTGGCACTGGACAAGCCGGTCATTGGCATTGAAATCCAGGATCTCGTTCATGCGGTCCATGGCCACGACCAGTTCGCCGTTGGCCGCCACGGCACCGGCGCTCAGACCGGTGCGGCCACCGGAGGGCACCAGTGCCATCTGCTGCTCATTGGCATAACGCACCACAGCCTGGACCTCGGCCGTGGACTTGGGCAGGACCACGGCCAGGGGGGCCGGGTCGTAGATGCGCGTCCAGTCACAGCCATAGGTGGCCAGATCGTCCGGGGCGGTCACGACCTTACCCCCGTCGGTGAGAAGTCCCTCGAGAACCTGCGGATCAAACGCCGTCGCCGTGCTACTCATAGAGTCGGGTTTCCTCCAGAACTGTTCAAAATCCGATCAAAAACCGGGAAACGTTAGTCAGCTATGCTACCATAGCTGCTCCAACAATGCGGCGGAGACCGCAACTTTCTGATTTCATTTTATTTTTTCGAAAACTCTGACTCAGACTGGATTTTCTGTCATGGCTAAGACATCCCTCGACAAGAGTAAGATCCGCTTCCTCCTGCTGGAGGGCGTTCACCAGTCGGCCGTGGATACGCTGAATGCGGCCGGCTACACCAACATCGAGCACATCAGCCACTCCCTGCCGGAGGACGAGCTGCTGGAGAAGATCAAGGATGCCCATTTCATCGGTATCCGTTCACGGACCCAGCTCACCGAGAAAGTGTTCCAGCACGCCAACAAGCTCGTCGCCGTGGGTTGCTTCTGCATCGGCACCAACCAGGTTGACCTGGAAGCCGCGAAGAAGCGCGGTATCGCCGTATTCAACGCGCCGCACTCCAACACCCGCAGCGTGGCCGAACTCGTCATCGCCCAGACCATCCTGCTGCTGCGCGGCACCCCCGAGAAGAATGCCGCCGCGCACCGCGGCGTCTGGACGAAGTCCGCCAAGAACAGCTACGAAACCCGGGGCAAGAACCTGGGCATCATCGGCTACGGCAACATCGGCTCCCAGCTGAGCGTGCTGGCCGAGTCACTGGGCATGCACGTCTATTTCTACGACGTCATCGCCAAGCTGCCGCTGGGCAACGCGACCCAGGTCAGCTCCATGAAGGAGCTGCTGGCGATGTCTGACGTGGTCACGCTCCACGTGCCGGAGACCGAGTCCACGCGCGATATGTTCGGCGCCAACGAACTGGCCCAGATGAAGCAGGGCTCGATCCTGATCAACGCCTCGCGCGGTACCGTTCTCGACATTGATGCGCTCTCCGATAACCTGCGTTCCGGCAAGCTGCTGGGCGCGGCCGTGGACGTCTTCCCGACCGAGCCCAAGTCGAATGACGAGGAGTTCGTCTCGCCGCTGCGTGAGTTCGACAACGTCATTCTGACCCCGCACGTGGGCGGCTCCACCGTGGAAGCCCAGGAGAACATCGGCACCGAGGTCGCCGGCAAGCTGGCGACCTACAGTGACAACGGCACCTCTGTGGGGTCGGTCAACTTCCCGGAAGTCGCCCTTCCGGAGCACCCGAACCAGCACCGGCTGCTGCACATCCACGAGAACATTCCCGGCGTCATGTCCGAAATCAACCAGATTTTCTCCGAAAATGACGTGAATGTATGTGGACAGTACCTGCGCACCAATGATCAGATCGGGTATGTCGTGGTGGACGTCGACAAGGCGTACAGCGATGTGGCCCTCAAGAAACTGCGTGAAGTGAAGGGCACCATCAAGGCACGGGTACTGTTCTGACGCCAACGGGAGGTGTGGCATGTCACTGAAGGAAACGCTGATCCAGAAACTGGAAACGCAGATTGAGAGCTGGGAGAGCCGGCTCGAAACCCTTCGGGCGCAGTTCAACGAGTACAAGGCCAAGGCCGAGAACGAGCAGGCCACGGAAGAGCTCAAGGCAAAAACCGCCAAGCGGATTGCCGATATCAAGGACGATATCGATACGGCCCGAACCCGGCTCGAGGAACTGCGCGCCAGTGGCGAGTCACGCCTCAACGAACTCAAGAGCAGAGTTGAGGACTTTCTGAACCGCCGATCCTGACCCACTGCTCTTCGGCACCTGTCTGCACAGGTGCCACCTCCCCTCCTCTATTTATGCCTTTAAAGAATATCAAAATGAACAATCAGGCTTTCTGGTCATAAAGGCCAATGGTAGCCTCTGCCGGTATTTGACGAACAGACCGAGAGGCGGAATGGACTGGACCGGCTGGACCAGCCTGATAACGGTGGCTGGCGTACTCATCACCCTGATGACGACACGTCTCGGCACCGACCTGGTCATGCTCACCGCCCTGATCGTCCTGACCGTATCCGGCATCCTGACCCACCAGGAAGCGCTGGCCGGGTTCAGTAACAGCGGGCTGATCACCGTTGCCTTCATGTACGTGATTGCCGC
>JABAHQ010003119.1_pt1 | contig 21235 bp, 14 predicted proteins | sample 7062091 | NCBI WGS metagenome assembly JABAHQ01 (sample SAMN14534359, study PRJNA622989) | marine sediment metagenome | biome: marine biome [ENVO:00000428]; feature: marine pelagic biome [ENVO:01000023]; material: deep marine sediment [ENVO:00002113] | place: India: Gulf of Kutch | collected...
TTTCCCAAATCGAAGGCCGCACCGAACTGTCCCCCGAAGTCGCCCGGGAAGCGGGCATCGAGGGCAAAATGTTTCACCCCATGGCCTTCACGGTGCTGGCCGCCCTGCTGGGCGCATTGATCGTTTCCCTCACCTTCATTCCCGCCGGGGTGGCCCTGCTCCTGTCCGGCCGGGTGTCCGAAAAAAAGAGCCGATTCATCCGGTTTATGGAAAAAGGGTACCGTCCCCTCTTATCCCTGGCGTTGACGCACCGGGGAGCCACGCTCGGCCTGGCCGCGGGGCTCGTCGCCTTCAGCCTCCTTCTGGCCACCCGTCTGGGAACCGAGTTTTTACCCACGCTGGACGAACGGGACATCGCGGTTCACGCGTTGCGCATTCCGGGGACCAGCCTTTCCCAGGCGGTCGACATGCAGCATGTTCTGGAAAAGAAGATCCAGAAATTTCCGGAAGTGGACAAGGTGTTCTCCAAGATAGGCACCCCCGATATCGCCACCGATCCCATGCCCCCGAACGTGGCGGATGTGTTTGTCATCATGAAGCCCCGGGACCAATGGCCCGATCCGCAAAGACCCAAGCCCGACTTCATCGGCGAACTGGCCGGAACCCTGGAAAAACTTCCCGGCAACAAGTACGAATTCACCCAACCGATCCAGATGCGGTTCAACGAATTGATTGCGGGAGTGCGAAGCGACGTGGCGGTGAAAGTCTTTGGGGACGACCGGGAGATCCTCCTGCAAACGGCGGAACAGATCCGCCATGTGCTGGACGAGGTGGCCGGGGCCGCGGACGTGAGGGTGGAGCCGGTGACGGGGCTCCCAATCCTCACCCTTCATTTGAAACGCGCCGAAATGGCCCGGCTGGGGCTGAACGTTTCCGACGTTCAGGAAATCTCGGAAATCGCCATCGGGGGCAAAGCCGCGGGACAGGTGTTTCAGGGGGACCGCCGGTTCGACCTGATCGTCCGGCTTCCGGAAACCATCCGCACCGATCTGAGCCGGCTCCGGCGCCTTCCCGTGCCGCTTCCGGAAGGCCTGCCGGGGGGCCCGGGATTCGCCCGGCATCTGGAACTTCCCGGGAAATCCATTCTCCCCAGGGTCCTGACCCTGGACGCCGTGGCCCGGTTCGAAAAAATCAAGGGTCCCAACCAGATCAGCCGGGAGAATGGAAAGCGCCGGGTGGTGGTCACCGCCAACGTCCGCGGGCGGGATTTGGGATCGTTCGTGGCCGAGGCCCAGCAACGGATCGACGAAGCGGTTCAAATCCCCTCCGGCTACTGGGTCACCTGGGGCGGCCAGTTCGAGCACCTGATTTCCGCCGCGAAACGATTGTGGGTGGTGGTTCCGGCCGCTCTGCTTCTGATCTTTCTTCTGCTTTTCATCGCCTTTGGTTCCACGCGCACCGCGCTGCTGATTTTCACCGGGGTTCCGCTGGCCTTGACCGGCGGGGTGCTCTCGCTTTGGCTCCGGGGCATTCCCCTGTCCATTTCCGCCGTGGTGGGATTCATCGCCGTCTCCGGGGTCGCGGTGTTGAACGGGATCGTCCTCGTTTCTTTCATCCAAGAACTGCTTGAGGAAGATGTTCCGGTGAAGGAAGCGATCCAGCGGGGTTGTCTGGCCCGGCTGCGTCCTGTGCTGATGACGGCGCTGGTGGCCTCCCTGGGGTTTGTCCCCATGGCCACCGCCCTCGGAACCGGGGCGGAGGTGCAGCGGCCCCTGGCCACGGTGGTCATCGGCGGCATTCTCTCCTCCACCGCCCTGACCTTGTTCGTGCTTCCCGCCCTGTTCTTAATCTTTCATCCCCAAAAAGAGCCCGCGCGGAGGGAAAATCATCTCTCGGAAATACCCACCGAGTGAACCGGACTCGGAGAAGGGCGCCAACGATCGGGGAAATCGGCAGGGTTATCGGGCGTAGTCGAACATGCGTTCGACGCAGCGCAAGGCTTTGGCCTGGATTTCGGGGGACAGGGTGATGGTCTGTTCCGGGCGGGGCGCCTCCAGCACCTGGAGGACGTGTTCGAGGGAATTGGCTTTCATATACTTGCAGGTGGTGCAGCTGCCGACGAATTCCTTTTGCGGGAATTCGGATTGCAGGATGCCGGTGAGCCCGCATTCGGTGAGCAGGAAAAAGGAGTCGCCTTCCGACCGGCGCACGTGGTTCAGCATGCCTGTGGTGCTGCCCACGTAATCGGCCTTGTCGACGACGCCGGGCCGGCATTCGGGATGCACGAGGATTTCCACGCCGGGAAAATTCCGGCGGATCTGGTCCACACTCTCCGGCTGGTATTCCTCGTGAACGTAACAGGTGCCGTCGTACACCTCGATCTTCTTGGTCACGCCCCGGCTTTTCAGGTGATTGATGAGGTTCTCCCCCATCAGCCGGTCGGGCAGGAAGTAGATGCGGTCGTTTTCGATTTTTTCCAGGATGGTGTAGACGTTCGAGGAGGTCACGCACACGTCGCACTCGGCCTTCACCTCGGCGGTGGTGTTGATGTAGCAGACGAAGGTGTGGTCCGGGAACCGCCGCCGGAGCCGGCGCACGTCGCTCCCGGTGATGCCGTCGGCCAGGGAACAGCCGCCGTCGGGATTGGGGTCGAGCACGGTTTTATCCGGATTGAGGATCTTGGCGGTTTCGGCCATGAACCGGACGGCGGCGAACACGATGACATCGGCCTCGGAATCCCGCGCCGTTTTGGACAAGCCGAAGGAATCGCCCGTATGGTCGGCCACGCTGTAAAGAATCTGAGGCGCCACGTAGTTGTGAGCCAGGAGGACGGCGTTTTTCTCTCGTTTGAGTTCTTCGATGCGTTGGATGACGGGGAGCAGGTCCCGGCACACCTCGGGAGTGAACCGGCAGAACGGGCTGCCGACCTGGATGTCTTTCAGTTTTTCGTACAGCGCTTCAGCGGTAATCATGATTCAACCGGGGGGCCAGCGCATGGGGCGCCCGCCCAACAAATGATAATGAATGTGAAAAACCGACTGCCCCGCCTCGGCTCCGCAGTTGACCACCACCCGGAACCCCGACTGGTCCAGCTTCCGCTCCTGGGCGAGCTCGATCGCCACGGTGAAGATGGTTCCGATCAGGTCGTGGTCCTTCTCCTCGATTTCCAGAATGGTGGAGTAATGTTTCTTGGGAATGATCAGGAGATGAACCGGGGCTTGCGGGTTGATGTCCTGGATCGCAAACACCTGTTCGCCGTCGTACACCTTTTCCGATGGGATTTCTCCCTGGTTGATTTTGCAAAACAGACAATCTTCCATTTTGGACTAATTGGGCGCTTTAGCGGATTTAGCCTTTTGGGGCATGAACCGGTTCTCGGGCGTGTTTCTCACTATAACAGGAGCCTCCGAGGAGGTTCAAAATTTTTTGCGCGGGTCGGAAGGCCGGTCGCCCCGGTCGTCGTCCTCTGAAGATCTCGAGGCGTCGTCCTTTGGGGATCCCCGGGTATCGGACACGGGCCTTTTCTCCGGGGGGTTCCCCAAGCCCATCCGGTCCAGGTATTCGTAAATATCTTTCTTATAGGATTTAAACGGGTCCAGCATCAAAAACGGTTCCTCGTTTTTGCTGAGCCGGAACCCGATCCAGTCGATCAGGTACCCGGCGTGGGTGCCCATGAGGGCCTTGATCAACTCCCCGCGGCCGTGGGCCCGGGTGCCCCGCGGCGGCGAGGTCTTGGAATATTCGATGGCCTGGTCGGTGGTTTTCCGGTAGGCGTCGCCGGTTTCTTCCAGGCCCCAGTACAGCCCCGTCCTCTTGTTGATGTTGTGAAACTCCAGGTCCTGGCTTTTCAGCCAGGCGTCGTGCCAGTCGAGGTTTTCTTCTTTCCGGAATTCCTGCAACATCCAGTATTTGCTGGCCCAGTCCACCCGGCCGAGGACCCCTTCCGGCCCCTTGGGCAGATCGTTCAGGACCGATTCCCAGGCCTCCAGGATCCAGTCGATTTCGCTATTGGACCCTTGCAAGTGTTTCTTGGCCGTCTCCATCATGTCGTACTGGAGTTCGAGGGCGGTGATCAACCGGCCGCTTCGCAGGGTGATCTCCCACCGGAATTCGGGATCCCGGGAGATCGACCGCATGGCGCCGACGGAATCGGCGAGGATCCATTCCCGCTTGGCCTTGCCCTTTTCCATAAGCTCCAGCATGATGGCGGTGGTGCCCATCTTCATGGCGGTGGCGAACTCGCTCATGTTGGAGTCGCCGACCAAGAGGTGGATGCGCCGGTATTTGCTGGGATCCGACAGCGGCTCGTCGCGCGTGTTGACGATGGCGCGGTTGTACTGCACCCAGCGGTAAAATTCGTTGGGAATGTGGTCGGCACGCTGAGAGATCTGGTAATCGACCTTTTCCTCTTCCGGGTCGAACCGGCTGATGCCTTCCCAGTCGCGGAAGGGATGCGGGTTGCAGGCCCCGATGCGCCCCGCCCCGCAGTAAATCTGCCGGGTGGTCAGAAACGACGCCAGGATCTTCAGGTTGTCCCGCTCGTCGAAGGCAAACGTCCGGGGCACCAGGTAGTTTTCGTGACAGCCGAACGTGGCGTTGGTTTCCAGGTCGACGTTGTTTTTGATGATGGCCACCTGGTCGGTCCATCCCAGGTCATCCACCGCATCCTGGATGAGCATGTCGCCCGCCCGGTCGAAGGTGATGAGGTCCACGAGCGTGGAGCATTCCGGCGACGCGTATTCCAGGTGGCCCATATCCAGGTACAACCGCCCGCCGTTGGAAAGGAACCCGCCGTTTCCGGGGGGCTCGTCGTTGGCGCGGTAATGCAGATCCAGCACCCCCAGGCCCTTGGAAAACACATGATTCTTGATCCGGTTCGCCACTTCCACCGGATCGAAACGGAACTCGTTGTCCCGGATGAGCAATCCGTATTCGGTTTCGAGGCCGTAGATTCTTTTTTTCATAACCCTATTTTTTAAAAAGACCCGCCTTCAGGCGCTCGATTTCCTCGGGCAAGACGGGGCGGTATAAAGATTTTCTCGGCGTGGTGCTGCACAAGACCGCCGCCTCGAGAGTCCAGGTTTCAAAAACTTCCTTGAGGGTTTTGGGAACCTCCTCCTCTTCTTCCTCTTCTTCTTTTTCCCCGGACGCGTGCCGGTGACCTTCTTCCCAGAGCCGGCAGGCTTTCTGAAGCGCCTTGTCCAGGGAATACGTGTGGAAAGGGGTGTTCTTGATCTCGTTCATAATCCAATCGGCCACCTTGCGATCGCCGGCGATGACGCCTCCATTCTTGAGCGTTTTCCAGTAGCCGTCGTAGTTCAGCTGGAAAAAATGGGGCTGGTTGTCGTGATCGATTTCCACGAGCAGCATCTGCACCAGGTAGGGGGCCCGCATGACTTCCTCAAAATTCTGCTTGAGGGCCGGGGCGATGCCGAACTGGAGCATCCGGACGATGGTGACGTCCTGGGCGGAGCGGTTGAATCCCTCCAGGTGGGCCATGTCCAAAAGCGACATGCGGAGCCGTTCCACATCGGCGGGGTGCCCCAGACCGCCCATGGCGATCCGGTCGTAGACTTCGAATATCTTTCCCGGCTGGGGGGCAAAGCCCAGGATCATCGCGCCTTCTTTATAAGGAACGGCGATGACCGGCTGCCCTTTTTGCAACTTCTCGCGGACGTAGCTGTGCCGCGTCGAAATGGCTTCCATCCAGCGGAACGGTTCCTCAAACATGGTCAACCTCGTTTCATGGAAGTCTGGAACAAGTCCACCATTTCGTCTTCGGCAATAAACCGGTACCCGTTCCGGGTGACGGCGGCCACGACGGGATAGAGTTTATCTTCGGGCCGGGCTTCGCCGGTGGCGGTGTCGAACTGGGCGGCGGTTTGCAACAGGCGGATGGCCAGGGAGGCCGCTTCCCGTTCACTGCGTTTCTCCAGGGGCTTGGGCCCCCACAGGTTTTCGTGCTCCATGATCCCCCGGATCATGGGCGACCCCGAGCCGGTGGCCGTGTGGGTCAGAATCTGGAAATCCGCCCCCATCATGTCATAGAAATAAATGAAAGGCTGATCTTTGCGCAGGTCGTAAGTGGCGAAGATGGGACTCACCATTCCCACCCCCTGCAAGGCCATGCCCATATTGTCTTTTAAAAGTTTCGACAACGCCCGGATCTTCCCCTCCGTGCTCATCGCCTGCATCTGCGACCGGCGATAGTACTCGAAATTGTGCGAGAGAAGGCGGGCCATCTCGAACGCCGTCGCCGGAACCCCGGCGATGGCCATGAGCGAGTAATCGTCCACGGGGATCACCTTTTCGCACCGCTCGTACATGATGGCGTTTCCCGCCGTGGCCCGGCGGTCTCCGGCCACCACCACTCCCTCCTTGAAGTGAAACGCCAAAACCGTGGTGCCCTGGGGCACGGCCATCCGGGTTTGCTCCTTCAGAGGTTCGAGGCGGTTTTTCCAACGGTACCCGGATCGCTCCAGGAGTTGGAAAAAATCCCCGGGGGGATGCCTGGGATCGGACAAGGAATTCATTGACCCGTTCGCTGCCGGTACCGTTCCGATTGTTTCGGATCCACCCGCTTCATGCGTTTCAGGAGGCTGTCCCGGCCGGGCCGGGAGGCATCCGGACGGGACGGACCCCGATCCTCTCGATCCGGAGTGGATTCTTTTCGTTCTTCTCGTCGCAAGGGATCGTTCATATCCATGAGAACTGCTCCTTGTTTGAATTTAACATCTGCTGGACGTCTGCCGGTGTCACGACGTCCGACAAATCCAGATGCTTCCCGTTTTTAAATTCAATGCCGGTCCAGTGAATGCTTTTAATCTGCTCGGCCTCGTGTTGGACCATCAGGCCGCGGATGAGGGCCCGGGTGCCCTCCGGCGGCCGCACCAGGCACTGGGAGATTTCCTCCTCTTTGAACAGGGAGACCACGCGCCTCTCCTGTTCCAGGGCCCGGTACAGACCCCGCTCCGCATCGAGATTGTGGTATTCCAAATCCAGGCTCTTGAGCCAGGGATCGTCCCACGTCACGCCTTCGGTTTCCATGAACTCGGCGAACAGGTTTTCTTTGATCGCCCAGTCGATGCGGTCGGCCAGTTTCTCGGGACAATGCTTGAGCTCGCTCAGCGTCCGGCTCCACTCGTGGAGAACCCAGTCGGTCTCCTTGCACTGGCCCTGGTAATGGTTCAGGGCCTGTTCGAGGTAAGCCTCCTGGATTTCGATCGGGGTCAGGGTGCCGCCGCCGGCCCGCTTGAGGGGCACCGTCCCGGTTTTATCCCGGGAGACCCGTTTGACGTCGGCCACAGGATCGTCCAGATGACCCGGCAGGCGAAGCTTTTCCTCGGCGATTAGGCTGAGCACCAGGCGCGTGCTTCCCACCTTGAGCGCCGTGGCGTAGGCCGACATGTTGGCGTCGCCCAGGATCAAATGCAGACGCCGGAATTTTTCCTGCGTCGCGTGCGGTTCGTCCCGCGTGTTGATGATGGGCCGGTTGGTCATGGTCTCGATGCTCAGCACGCTCTCGATGAAATCGGAGCGCTGAGACAACTGGAGACCGGCGAACGGTTTGCCGTTTCGTTCCTCGAAGCCCACCTTGCCGGCGCCGGCATAAAGCTGGCGCGTCACCAAAAACGGAACCAGCCCCTCCACCCACATCTCGAACGGCTGGTGCCGGGGGATCAGGTAATTGTCGTGCGTGCCGTAGCTGTGGCCGCTGTAGTCGGTGTTGTTTTTGAACACCTGAACGAAGGAGCCCCCCAGTTCCCGGTTGCGCAGCCGCGCGCATTCTTCGACCACCCGTTCTCCCGCGAGATCGTGGGCGACCAGTTCGAACACGCTGTCGCATTCCGGGGTGCCGTATTCCGGGTGCGTGTGGTCGTTGTAAAAGCGCGCCCCGTTGATCAGCACCCGGTCGCTTTTCATCTCCCAGTAGGAATACGGTCTCTGGCGATCCTGGATGCAGAACTCGTCTTCCTCCTCATCCTGGGCCAGGAATTCGACCTGGAAGCCGCGCATGTCCTGATGCGAATTTTCCTGGGAATACGACCAGGCGCTGAGCACGCTCGGACGTTCGCACCGGCGCAGGAGCCTCATCGATTCCTCCACCGGGTCCGACTGCTCGAGGTCTTCCCGGATGATGCCGTATTCCGTTTCGATCCCGATCAGGGGAATCCACTCTCTCATATGATCGACCGGTTCAGGGTTTCCCGGGCGGCTTGGTCGGAATCGCTGGGGCGACGGATCCGGACCACGTTTTTCGAATCCATGTCCAACAGTTGCAGCCAGTCGTCCATGTTCGACTCCGTCGGCAACAGGTTGGCTTCGGTGAATTCGGATTCCAGGGAACGGATCAAATCCTCGACGGTGATTTTCAGCTCTTTGCCGTCGATCGCCCGCTTGATCGCTTCTTCTTTCCCGCGCTTGACGATGCCTTCCAGGATGGCGCCGGAGATAAAATCTTTCCAGTACAGCTTCTTCATTTCCCCGCTGCGCAGGGTGAGCACCAGCACTTCCTGGGCCGGGGTGCGGGCGAACAGGTGATCCAGAAACGGCTCCACCATGTCGGCATACCGCTTGTGCTCGAGCGGCAGATTTTCTTTGAGATAGATCCGCAGGATGGCCTTGCACCCTTCCCGGTTGGGGCGGCCGACCTTGATTTTGCGGTCGATCCGGCCGGGCCGCAGAATGGCCGGATCGATCAGGTCCGGCCGGTTGGTCGCCAGAATGACCACCATGTCCCGAAGCGACTGGATGCCGTCCATTTCCGCGCAGAACATGGGAACCAGGGTATTGGAAATGTTCAACCCGCGGGTGGCCTGGCGGGTGCCGAGGACCGATTCGGCTTCGTCGATGAAAATGAACGGCACCTGGCCCTGTTCCTTGTACTCCCGGGCGCGTTTGAAAATCTCCCGGATCTTGCGTTCGGATTCGCCCAGCCACATGTTCAGAATTTCCGGCCCTTTCACGTGAATGAACCGGCCCTGAAGCGCTTGCTTCTCCTGGCCCGACAGTTCCTGGATGACTTCCGTCAGGATCGCTTTCCCGATCAGGGTTTTCCCGCAGCCGGGCGGCCCGTAAAAGAGAAATCCCTTGGGCACCTGGTATTCCATGCGGGAGAGGATTTCCTGATGCAGGATGGGGTACTCGATGACTTTGCGGACTTCTTCGATGACGTTTTCCTGTCCGCCCACCTGGTTCCAGCCCACGGGAACGAAATCGTCTTCCACCAGGGTCCGGGACTCGCGTTTCGGCAGGCGAGCCACGATCACCCGCTGATTCGGGTCGAGGATCACTTCCTCGCCTTCTTTCATTTCCTCCACATCCAGGTCTTCGTGGTGGAGGACGATGGTTTCGGAATTGGCGGTCGCGCCGGTCACCAGCCACTGGCCGTCGGACAGGCGGTTGGTGACGCGGGCCAGCGGCCCCTGCGGAGGCAGGGGGAGTTTTTGGATGGCCACGAACCCCTCGTTGAGGGCCACCTGGTCGCCGGTTTTGAGGCGCTGCTTTTCCAGGAGCTCGGGAGACACGGCGGCCTGGTACTCCGTGCCCCCCACGATCAACCGGTATAACCCTTCTTCTCCGGGACCGAGCACGGTGCCGATGCGATGCGCTGGGGATTTGAGTTTCTCCACCGTTTCTTCCAGGGTTTTGATTTTCATGGCATACTGTTGAACCATCTGCTGCGCCTGGAAGAGCGCGTCGCGGAGATCGAAAACCTTTTCCTGAAGCCTGGGGTGATCGGCCGTTTCCTCAAGAATCTGGTCGATCAACTCCATGATGTGGGTCTGGTCTCCCATTAAAAAAACCCTTTTATTTAAAATAGATAGTCAATTGTTAGAATAAAAAACCCCATCCGTCAAGTCAATTTGTCCGGCTTGGGGAGGAGGTTTCGTCTCCCTGCTTCCTCTAGGATTCGTCAACCCGGGACGAAGGTTTTTTTCGCCGACGTTTTTTCTTTCCTCTGCAAACATTGTCCCACAAGAAAACCTGTTGTCAGAAATAAAAAAAACATGCTAAAAAACATCATATTTTAATATTTTAACCTTTTTGGAAGTTTCCTTCCACGAATTCGCGGTTCCGCGGGTTTTCCCGAGTCTTCGGAGAACTATGTTTTCGCCTCACAACAAACCGTTCATCACGAAATGCATCGTCAGTTTCAGTCATAACCGGCTGCCTTCCCGCATTCAGGCGGATCGCAGCGCCATCGCCAAAGCGCAACGGGAAATGGCGGCGGGGAAAAAAGGCATCAGCCACTTGATCCTGCGCGCGGCGGACGATGAAATCGATCAACTCAAGTTCCTGTTTTTGATCCACGGCATCCCGCTCATGTGCTATGCCCTGGAAAATCTCCTGCAATCCAGTCTGCAGGAAATCGTCGTCGTCGGTTCGCCGGAAGTGGAGCAAGTGCTGGAAAAACATCTCGATGCCGTCGGCACCCGGGGAAAACGCGTCTTTTTTGTCCGCGAAGAACCCCACAACCTCAGCCTGGTGAACACCCTGGCGCTCGGGCGCAGCAAGCTGGAACTCGATCCCAACGAGCTGGTCCTGTTTCAACCGGGCGACCTGCCTTTTTTATACGACCTGGAAAAAGTGCTCCAGGACAAGGATATCGAACATTTCAACCTGATTCTATGGTTGAATTCGCGCCAAGCCATGTTTCCCCGGTGCGAGGAGGACCCGGATTCCGAGTTCGTCCAACGGAACTATCACTACCGGGGCATTGTGGAACGCAAAAACGAACTGCATGACATCAAGGAACCCAACGTGTACCCCCTCAATTTGTCCGCGGTGGCCCCGAATATCATCGAGCAACTGCACCAAACCCGGAAAGACGGCCAGATTCTGCACGCGGGCATCAAGGCGGCGCTCCAGTTGCCCTCCCGGCTGATTCGCATCCTCCCCGTGGTCCTGCATCACCTCCTCCATTTCCGGTCCGACCTGAAAAAATACCGGAAAAGAGACCGCTACAAGTTCGGCATGCACGAATCCAATTTTAACCGCGGCGCCTGCATCCTGCTGGACACGCCCTGCACCAGCAAAATGCACGCCGATCCCGCTTTCGTCTCCGACGTGGACGCGCTGGAAGACTGGGAAGACTTTGAATCGCTCACCCACCTGGCGGAAAAGCGGCATGGCCCGGACGGGCTAACCCAGATCCATCCCACCGGAGAGCGGCTCCTGGCCATTCGGGAACAGGCGATGCCGAAATTGAGATCCCGCCTGCCGATGTACGGCGATTTTCCCAGCTACCTCAACCGCATCTACCGGTCCCTGCAGATGCCCTACGTGCCGTTCGACGCCCAAGGCCGCTACATCGTCCCGCATGCGGACCACCGCAAAGTCGCAAACGCGTATCAATGGTACCTCCGCCAATGCGCCGCGGTGAAGGGGGGAGGCGCCTTGAAACCGTCTTGACGGGGAAACGGAAGGTCTCTGACCATTCCGGTCCCCCGCCTTCCTCCGGTCCCTCCGACTTCTCGGGGAATTGGGGTTAACTCCTTAAATAACAAGCCGGTTCTTCCCCTTGCACGGGACCCGGTTAAGAGGTAAAGTGTTATTATTTATATAGTTTCCTGGAGATTGACAGGAATGGCTTCACAACCTCTTTCTCCCACCGAAAAACCGTTGGAATCCTCGTTCATCTCCGGCCGGTTCTGGGTGGAAAGCAGCCTCCTCGACCGCACCCGTCTGGATCGGTTCATCCTGATTTCGTTTGTCTTGCACCTGATGTTCATCGTGGTGCAAGCCCTATTGCCGGCGAAAACGAGTTCCCTGTCCACCCCGCCGCCCATCCAGGTCGAATACGTCGACTTGAACAAACCGGAGACCGATCTGCAACGGGGATCCATTGTCGACGTTCCCAAACCGGAAAAAATAGAGCCGCCGAAAAACCGGGAACTTCTGTCCAGCTTCGACAGCCGCGCCCACTCCAACAAAAAGAAAACCGTGGAGAAGGAGTATCGCCGCCGCAAAACCGTGGTCCCCAAATCCAGCGGCAACCCCCGGTACGACAAAAAGGCCCTGACGCCGGCCAAGAAACGTTTCAAACAGAAAACCCCGAAAGCCGAGGCCGTGGAAGCCAAAGTTCCGCTTCCCCTCTCCGACCGGGGAACCCAGCCCCGAGTCGCTCCCCCCGAAACCCCGGCCCAGGAACCCGCGAACCCGAATTCGGGCAACCTCGGTTCGATGTCTCTGCTCGACGGATTCGATCCCGAAAAATACGTGTCCCAGAACACCGGCTCGGAGCTGGAGGACGCCGACGACGACGAAGCCATTTCCCTGGACACCCAGGAAACCAAATACGCGTCGTACTTTGCCCGCATCAAGCACCAGATCGAGCGGGTCTGGATTTATCCCATCCACGCCGCCCAGCGCGGCATCAGCGGAGAGCTGACCCTGCGGTTCCGGATTTCCCGGGACGGCAGTCTTTTGGGCGTCCAGTTGATCAACCAGTCGGGGCATGAAATTCTGGACATGGCGGCGGTCAAGGCGGTCAAGGAAGCCGCGCCTTTCTACCCGTTTCCCCTCACCATTCAAAAGGAAAAACTCTCCATTCTAGCCACCTTCATCTACAGTCCCCGGTACGGCCTGTTGAACCAGTAATTCCCGATCCATGGCCAAGGAAACCCCAAGCGTCGCCATCGTCCTTTTGACGCTTCCTCCCGGCGGGTCCTCCGAAATCTTCTTTCGCGACCTGGCCGGGATCCCTTTGTTCCTGCGCCTGGCCCTCACCCTGCAACGGGCGGGGGTGGACGAGCTGGTGGTGATTTCCCACGACCTGCCCCCATCCGACCGGCACCGCCTGGAACAGAGCGTCCGAAACGATCCTCGCTGGAATCGAACTCTTTGGTGGGTGGACCGGGACGCGTTCCTGAATCAGCAGGAGGTTTGGCAAAAAGTGCATTCCCGGATCGCGGGCCAGGCGTATTTGCTGGTGAGGAATGGCCTGGTCGCGACCCCGAAACAGGTGCGGGAGTTTTCCCATAACGCACGGACCTCCCGCCTCTCGAACGAAAACACCCTCCGCCGGCTGGCTCCTTCGGCCGACCCGGCGGGAGGGTTGCTTTGGGTGCCTCCCGGCAAGGAGGACTTTCTCGACCGCTGGGTTCGGGGAGACTTCCTCGAGGAGCCGGTCGAATCCGTGCGGCTCGAAAATCCCGGTATCGTCCGGGTCGTCGATCGCCCCGAAGCCGCCCGGCAGGCGGAGCGGGAGCTCCTGAAACAGCATAAGTCCCATTACACGCAGTTGATGGACATCTGGTTCAATTCCCGGGTCTCGCTCCCCATCTCGCGCTTTCTGGTCAAGACGCCGCTCACGCCCAATCAGGTGACGCTGCTGGGTCTCCTCATCGGGCTGGCGGCGGGCTGGTGTTTTTCCTGGGGCACCTATGCAGGGGGGTTGATCGGCGGCGGCCTCCTGGTTTTGACCGCCATCTGGGACTGTTGCGATGGGGATGTGGCCCGACTCAAGTTCATGGAATCCGATTTCGGAGAAACCCTCGACACCCTGTGCGATAACGTGATCAACGTGTTCCTGTTCACCGGCCTCATGATCGGCGTGAGCCGGACCCAGGGGCTGAGCCAGGCCCTGATCCCGTTTTTCCTCCTGACCCTGGGAGGGCTCGCCATTTTCAGCCTCATTTATTTTCAACAAGGAAGCAAAGGCAGCCTTTACAAAGGCACCCGGATGTACCCGGTCATTCAAATCCTGGCCAGCCGGAATTTCATTTACGTCATCCTGCTGTTTGCGGTGTTCGGGAAATTGCACTGGTTTCTCTGGGCTTCGGGGATCGGGTCGGTGATGTTCGCCGTCGCNNAAGGCGGTTGGGTCTTGTCAACCCGCCCCCCTCCGGGAGATAATTCGTCCGTCGGATCCAGGCTAAACCGTGAATTTTCAGGCCAATTCCCCCAAAGGGGCCGATTTCCCCGTGGCTCGTGCGGTCATTTCAGCCCGGATTGGCCTCTTACCTATTGATTTTTTTGGCTTATCTGCTATTATTTACAGTAACCACCAAAAGAAATTTATTGGCGGTCATGACCGATAAAATCAAAACGGAACAGGCCCCTTCCTCCCGGGAAACGTCGCGGGCGATCCTGTTCCTTCCTCCACCCCCCGCCCCCTGGGGCTGGGTGGATTGGTACGCAAAAAAAATCGCCGGAGTGCCGTTTTTGCTGAGAAATATCCTGAGCCTTCAACGCGGAGGAGTGAACCACTTGGTGCTTTATTTGGACAACGCTGTGCAGGCGGGTCTCGACCTGTCCCGCCGGGTCGCCGGGGATTCGCGGGTGCAATTGCAGCTCGACTGGGTGACGGATCCCGAACGCCTCGCCGCGGTCACTCGAGGCTCGGACCCCCTGCTGCTCTTGAATGGTTCGGCGCTTTACCCCAAAACCGAGATCGAAGAAGCCCTTCGGCCGGAGGCGCCGCGGGGAGGAAGGCGCTTCGAGCTGGAATACGACGAGGTCCCCGTCTTGTGGACTCAACTGCGGCAGGCGACCCCCGAAACCTTCCCCCGGATGCTGGAACAAAGGGCCGCGGTCCAACACCCGGGCTCGGTTTCCCGGCCCCTGCAGAGCCTGACCTGGATGCCGGGGGATCCCCAAAACCAGGTCACCCGCGAATCCGATTTTGCCGCCGTCCACCACCGGCTGCTGCAAACAAGCGGCTTGAGCAACGACAGTTTCATGGACCGGTGGGTGACCCGGTCCATGTCCCGGCAAATCACCCGGTTGTTTCTGCCCACCCCCTTGACGCCCAACCAGATAACCCTGCTCAGCCTGGCTCTGGGCCTGGCCGCGGCGGGATGTTTCGGGGTGGGAACCTACGGCTGGACCCTCGCCGGAGCCGGCCTGCTGGTGCTCTCGAGCTGGGTGGATTGCACCGATGGAGAAGTCGCCCGCCTCAAGTTCCAGGAATCGAGGCTCGGCGGACGGCTGGATATCGTTTGCGACAACCTCGTCCACGGGGCTGTTTTCCTGGCGATCGGGGTCGGACTGTACCGAGCCACGGGGCGCCCCGGGTTCCTGGTGGCGGGAGGGCTGGCGGTGCTGGGCACGGTCCTATGCGCCCTGCTCCTCAGCACCGATATCATCGAAAAAAAAGCTCGGGCGGGAGAGGCCGCGAAACCGGCATCGGGTCGCCAAAACCTGAGCGACCAGCTGGCCAACCGGGACTTCGTTTACCTGGTGCTCGTGCTGGCGCTTCTCGGAAACATGGAAATTTTTATTCTCTTGACCGCCGCGGGGACCAATCTTTTTGCCCTGTACCTGGTTTATACCCAAATCCGACTTTCACGCGTGTCTACCGGGGGAAGTCCGAACGACACCCCCTGATCCCCGGGGAGGTCGGCCATTGGAGGAGGCCATGACAATCCAAAGTTCCATCGACCAAGTGGTTGAGGTGTTAACCCAGGCCAAAGCGCAGGGCAAGGGCTGTGTCCTCCTGGCCGGCGCGGGGTGCTCGGTGCGGGCCGGGGTTCCCGACGCGGCGGGGTTCGTCGACCGGATCCGTTCCACGTTTCCCAAAACCTATGCCAAATCCGCCTCCAAGGACTATCACAGCCTGATGGCGGCGTTGAGCCCGGACGAAAAAAAAGAGCTCCTGGACGCCACCCTCCGCCAGGCCCGCCTCAACTGGGCCCACATCGCCCTCGCTCTTTTGATGAAAGAGCAATTCGTCGACCGGGTGCTGACCCCCAGTTTCGACCGGCTTTTCCTGCGGGCCTGCGGCCTGACGGATCAGCACCCGGCGGTGTACGATGGCGCCTCCTCCCGCATTTTTCCCGAACTGCCGCTGGGCAACGGATCGGTGATTTACCTGCACGGCCAGGCTCCCGGGGCGGTGGCCCTGCATACGCGGGAAGGCTTCGAAACCCTTTTCGATTCCCTGGAGCCGGTCTTCCGCGACGCGGTGTCCGACCGGCCCTGGATCGTGGTGGGATACAGCGGCCGGAACGACCCCGCCTTCAAGCGGCTGGCCCGCACGCCGGCGTTTCCCGGCGGGTTGTTCTGGGTGGGCCCCGACTCAGGGGAACCTTCCGAGCACGTTCGGGACAAACTCCTCGCCCGGGTCAAAGGCGTGGAATATCTGCCGGGGCCCGATGCGGATACGTTCCTGGTCACCCTGGCTCAGCAGCTGGGGGTGTTTCCGCCGGAATTTCTCACGCATCCGTTCTCCAACCTGAACCGGACCTTGGAATCCATCGCCCCGTTTCCCCTGCCCGGGCCGGGCAACGAACTGGACATCACCCTCCCCCTCCGCGATGAAATCCAGACCGCCATCGAACGTTTCGAACAAGACGGCAACACCTCCGGCCCGGCGGCCCAGGCCATCTTTGCCTGCCAGTCGCATCTGATCGCCGGTCAACCCGGCCAGGCGCTTCAGTACCGGACCATCTACGATGAAACCCGGTCCGCCTACCTGGGGGACCTGTTGTATTTCGCCTACATTTTGGAAGGGAACAACCAACACCACCTCGCCGCCACCCGCGCCGGGGAAGAAACGCACGCGCTCCTCACCCAGGCGGCGAAGCAATTTCAGGCGGCTTCCGAAATCAAGCCGGAAAAGTCGCAAGCCTGGTTCCACTGGGGGCGGGTTCTGCTGGAACTGTCGGACGGCGAACGCCCCGAAACGGCCACGCGGTATTTGAAAGACGCCGTCCACAAACTGGGGAAAACGGTGGAGCTGGATCCGCAGAACTTCCAGGCGTTCCATGCGCTGGGCAGCGCCCTGCTCGAGCAGGGCATCCTGAGTCCCGCGTCGCAGGCCGAACCGATGTTCGCCCGGGCGATGAAGATGTTTGAAACCGCCCTCGCCATTCGCGAGGACCTGCCGGAAACCCATTTCGCCCTGGGCCGGGCCATGGTGCACCAGGCGCGGTTCACCAAGGGCGGTCAGGCCATCCAGCTGTTCACCCGGGCGATGAAAAAATTCGAGGAAACGCTCCTGCACCAGCCCAAGCATTACCCCGCCCTCACCGCCTGGGGCCGCGTGCTCATGAAACAGGCGGAGAACCTGGAGGCCGAGGAAGCGGATTCGCTGCTCGCCGAGGCGCAGGAAAAATTCAAGGCCGCTATCCTCATTCAACCCGAGCACTACGAGGCGTATACCCATTGGGGCCAGGTGCTGTCGATGCGCGGGTCCCTCTGGGACGACGAAAACGCCGAAACCCTCTACACCCAGGCCATGGAAAAATTCCAGGCCGCCTTGTCGCACCATCCCCGGCAACCCGAGGCCCTGCACGGCTGGGGCAACGTCCTGTTCACTCTGGGACGGAAGTTCGCCGGCGACCAGGCCGCCAAGTACATGGCCCAGGCGGTGGAAAAATATCGCGAAGCCCTCGCCATCGAGCCGCACAACGTGGAGGCGTTATCCTCCTGGGGATCGGCCCTGTTCAGCCTGGCGCAAAGCACTCCCGGTCCGGAAGCCGAGAAAATCTACCACCAGGCCGCGGAAAAATTCCAGAAAGTGCTCGCCACCCAGCCCAAACACGTCAACGCCCTCACCCAATGGGGCAATGTCTTCCTGGAGCTTTCCCGGTTCCACAAGACCGAAGCGAAAGAACTCCTGAACCAGGCGGCGGAAAAGTACCGCGAAGCCCTGGCCATCCAACCCGACGACGTCGAAGCGTTGAGCCACTGGGGCACCGTGCTCTTCCGCCTGGCGCAGCGGGCCAAGCCGCCCGAATCGGACCAGTTGTACCAGGAGGCGGAGAAAAAATACCGCTCCGCCCTTTCGCTTCATCCCTGTTCTCCCGAAGCGTTCAACAACCTGGGCTGGATCTTGTCGGAAAAAGCCAAGGAGAAGGACGGAAAGGAAATGGATCTCTTGTTCAAGGAGGCGGGGGAAAACTTCAAAGCCGCCGTGGACATCGAACCGCAGATGCAGGAGGCGTATCTCAACTGGGGCACGATGCTCATGGAACAGGCCAAAACCCAGAAAGGCATCAACGTGCATCCCTTCCTCGCCAACGCCAAGAAGAAACTCACCCGGGCGGAGGAACTGCGGCCCGGCACCGGCTGCTATCCGCTGGCCCGGCTGATGTCGCTGCTCGCCAACGAATCGGGCTGCCGCGAGTGGCTGGAACGGTGCAAGGAACTGGGCACCCTGCCGGAGCGCAAGGTTTGGCAGAAGGAGCCCGACTTCGCCAACGTCTGCGACTCGAAATGGTTCAAGATGCTGATTCCGGAGGAAGAGAAGGAAGGGGAAAACGGCGCCCCCCGCTCGGAAGCTCCGCCGGCCCTGAAAACCCAGCTGCAAAAAAACTGACCTCCCGACAACCCAGCCCGCCGGCCGATCCTTACGACTTGGGCACCTCCAGGCCGTGTCCCATCTGAAGAAACTGCCGCACGGCGTCCAGGTCGTCCACCACCCGGCAGGCGGGCAGCGAAGCCAGAAATTGCCTGCCGTAGCCCCGGTTCACCACCCGGGAATCCAGAATCGAGACCACCCCGCGGTCCGTCTTTTTGCGGATCAGCCGGCCCACCCCCTGTTTCAACTGGATAATGGCCCGGGGAAGCTGGTAGTGCACGAACGGGTCGACGGATTTCTTCCGCAAAGCCTCCAGCCGCGCCTCGGTGAGGGGGTCGCGGGGCACATCGAACGGCAGTTTGGTGATGATGACGTGGGAGAGCGCCTCCCCCGGGATATCCACCCCCTGCCAGAACGAGGTGGTGCCGAAGATCACCGAGGGCTTTTCCTTGAACCGCCGGATCATCCGGGGGGTGGACCCGCCATCCTGCTTGAGAAGCGGGTAATCCCGGTTCAGATCCTCCAGACGGTCGTAGACCTGGTTGAGAACGGCGTAACTGGTGAACAGGAGGAACGCCTTGCCTTCGGAAGCCTGGACCAACTCCCGGCAGCGGATCGCTAACGCGTCCACGTACTTGGTCACCTCTTCGCCGGGTTCCGGCAAATCCCCGGGAACGTAAAACAGGGCCTGCGACGGATAATCGAAGGGAGAATCGAGCTCTTGTTCCCGATCGGGATCGAAACCCAGGCGGCCCTTGATGAACTCGAAGCCGCGGTGGGTGGTCAGGGTGGCGGAAGTCATCACCACCCGATCCATCTTGTCGAACACCTGCTCCCGCAGGGGTTCTGAAATATCGACGGGTACGCCCCGCAACACGGCCCGGGAATGCCGCTTTTTCTCCACGAGTTCCAGCCAGTACACGTACCCGTCCAACTGATGGTTGAGAAACGCGGTGAGGGTGTTGTTGATTTCGAAACACCGTTGCGCCGCGGCCGCGATGTCCAGCCGGTCCTCCTCGGAACCCAGCGTCCCTTCCAGCGTTTTGAGCCGTTCATAAAGTTCCTGCAGGGGAACGTAAATCGAATTGTCCCACACCGGCGGCTTGTAAAACCGGAGCACCCGGTCGCGGCGGCCGAAGTCTTCAAAAATCCGGGTGAAGAACGTGTCGCCCGCTTGCCGGACCCGGTTCACCTGCGTCCGCACCGGCTCGGTGGCGTCCTGCCGGTACCGGGCCAGGAGTCCTTTCCGGGTCTTGGGGTGGTGCAGGCGGTCGAGAAAATAGGACAGGCCCGAGTTGGAAATCTCGAATCCCAGAAAGGAGGTGGCGGCTTCTTCGAGGTTTTGCGCTTCGTCAAAAATCACGGCATCGAACCGGGGAAGCACCGCCCCCTCGCTGGCCATGTTGGCGAAGAACAAGTGATGGTTGACCACCAGCAGATGCGCCCCGAACCAGCGTTTGCGTTCCTTGAAATAGAAACAGGAGGAATACGTCGGACACTGTTTGCCCATGCACTGGTCTTTCTGGCGTCCCACTTCCTCCCAGACCGCCGGACTCACCTCGAACGGCAGGTCGCTCCGCAGGCCGGTGTCGGTGGTTTCGGCCCAGTCGAAGAGGGCGGTCAACTGGTCGTCGTGCCCGGGGTTCGTGAACAATCCCGCCTGCGCCGCGCGGCCCAACCGCCGAAGAGAAAGGTAGTTCTCGTGCCCCAGGCACAAAGCATAGCGGAAAGGCACGCCGAGATGGCGGCTCAAAAACGGGATGTCGTGGTTCAGGATCTGGTGCTGCAGGATTTTGGTGTAGGTGGAGATGATTACCTTTTTGTTGTTCCGCACCGCCCAGAGCAGGGCCGGCACCAGGTAGGCCAGGCTTTTCCCCGTGCCGGTTCCGGCTTCGACGATGAGGTGTTCTCCCCCCTCCAGCGACCGGGCCACGGCTTCCGCCATTTCGAGTTGCTGGGGACGGAATTCGAATCCCGGCATGCGGCTGGAAAACGCCCCGGTTTCGCCCAGAACCTGCTGAATCTCGTCGCTTCTCATAGTTGAGCATGGTAAGCGCCGGACCGCCGGGGGTAAAGCGATTTTTGGCCGCGGCGGCCTGCGCTTCCAAAACCGGGCCGCGGAGCATCCGGCGTTGACCCCGGCGCAAGATTTCTTTATAATTCAATCAAATAACTGGGGGCGGTGGCGTTCGTCTCCGTCCCTTCATAACCCCATTCCGGGATCCCGATCCAGACTCCCCCGATCTCTTCCCAGGAGAATCTCACAGGAGGCTCCGATGAAACGGTTTTTGTCCTGCTTGCTTTGTGTCTTTGTATCGGCCGCGTTCTTCCCGGCCCCCGGCGGGGCGGACACGGGAGGCCAGGTCAAGCTGCTCACCAACGCCATCCAGGTCATGGAAGAAATGACCAGCTCGGGCGATGAGCATATCCCGCGCGATTTGATCCGCCGGGCCAAGGCCATCATCATCTTTCCCACCATGGTGAAAGGCGGGTTCATCTTCGGCGCCCGGTACGGGAAAGGCGTGGCCACGCTGCGTTCCACCACCACGGGGAAATTCGGCGCCCCCGCTTTCGTGTACACCGCCGGCGGCAGCTGGGGACTCCAGATCGGCGCCGAGGCGATCGACCTGATTCTCCTGGTGATNNTGAAAAGCAGTTTCACGCTGGGAGGCGATCTGGATATCACGGCGGGCCCCGTCGGCCGCCACGCCGAAGCAGGCACCGACGCGATGCTGCAAGGAGAAATCTATTCTTACTCCCGCAGCAAGGGCGTGTTTGCGGGCATTTCCCTGAAAGGCGCGGCGATCATCCAGGACCGCGACGCCAACTGGGCCTACTACGATCGGCCCTTGTCTCCGGAGGAAATCCTCGTCAAGGCCAAGGTGAAGAAATATCCCGAATCCACCAAGCGGTTCATCAAGGAAATGAACCGGTTGGCTCCCGGCCGCCCGTTCGATCCCCATTCCGCCGCTCCGCAACCCGCCTCCACACAAAACAAAAGCTAGGCCTGGGTTGGATCAGTTCGCGCCACACGGGCCATGCTTC
>JABAHQ010009647.1_pt2 | contig 21219 bp, 16 predicted proteins | sample 7062091 | NCBI WGS metagenome assembly JABAHQ01 (sample SAMN14534359, study PRJNA622989) | marine sediment metagenome | biome: marine biome [ENVO:00000428]; feature: marine pelagic biome [ENVO:01000023]; material: deep marine sediment [ENVO:00002113] | place: India: Gulf of Kutch | collected...
ATTTTTACGACTCTGATGAAGAAAAAGTATGGCGAAGAAGCGGAGTTTGATGTCATAGTCAACATCGATAGGGGGGACATGGAAGTATATGTTGAAAAAGAGGTAGTGGAAGAAGTTGAGGATGACACCAGTCAAATTGCGTTAGCGGATGCCCAGGCCGCTGACCCGGATGTAGAGGTGGGAGAACTGTTTGCGGAGGTTGTCAACCCAGAGAATTTTGGACGCCGATTAATTAATATTGCAAAACAGACCCTAATGCAACGTCTCAGGGAATATGAAAAGGAAAAAGTTTACCACGAATATAAGTCCCGGGTCGGAGAGATTGTCATTGGTGATGTTCACCAGGAAACTCGTAATGGGTTTTTTATCATTGTCGATCGCACAGAAATGTTTATGCCCCGATCTGAATCGATCCCCAACGAACGACTTCGGCGTGGCGATAGTGTAAGAGCGCTAATTAAGGAGGTTATCAAACCGGATATCCAAACTGAAGAGGAGGAGCAGGATCGTTCCCGGCGACGTCGTAATCAACGCCCTGAAATTATTGTTTCCAGAGCCGATGAACGTTTTTTGGTGCGCCTCTTTGAAATTGAAGTTCCGGAAATTTTTGATGGTATCGTCGAAATCAAGAAAGTTTCTCGTCGGCCCGGAGAGCGTTCCAAAATTGCGGTTGAATCTATTGATAAACGAATTGATCCGGTTGGGGCTTGTGTGGGGATGCGAGGCGTCCGCATTCAATCCGTGGTGCGTGAACTAAATGGTGAGAAAATCGATGTGATTGCGTTCTCTAATGAGCCGGAGATTTTTATCGGTCGTGCATTAACTCCGGCAAAACCAATGCGAGTTATTTTCAATCCCGAAGATGACCTGGCCGTTGCCATAATCCCCGACAAAGACATGGGGCTAGCAATGGGTAAAGGAGAAGCAAACCGGGAATTGGCGCAAGAATTAACCAATTATAACATTGAACTGGTGAAAGAATCTGAATTTTACGAAAAAGCGATGGAAGAAGACACAGCAATGGATGTTGCGGATATTCCGGGGCTGAGTCAACGAATTATTAACAAACTTCGTGATTCCGGTGTTCAAACGGCAGATGAGTTGAAAGGTCTCGGATTCCAGGGACTCCTGGAAATCCCGGGTATCGGTCAAAAAACGGCACAGAAAATCCTGAATCAATTAAATGTGTAAATGACAGGACTACGAAAGATTCGGTTGAACGACAGCCTACGAGCTTTATTGGGCTTTGCTCGAAAATCGAACAATATAGAGTTGGGATTTGAGGCTGTACGTCGGGGAATTTTAAAAGGAAAAATTGGTTTAATTTTAGTCGATGAAGAATTATCAAAAAATTCGTTCAAAAAAATAGTTTCTCTTGGTAGAAAAAACGATATCCAGATTTTTTTAGTAAACACTCAGGAGGAGAAAACAGTAAAATTAGATATGCCCAATTATAAAATTTTGGGCCTACATCATGGGGGATTGCTTAAAGGATTTATAGAGAAGTTAAATCAGGAGAGTAAATGACTGAAACCGCAAAAAGGAAAAGAAAATTATTTCAGGTCGCGAAGGAACTTAATCTGGCCTCAGAAACCATCAAGGAGTTCTTAGAGAAAAAGGGGGTACCGGTAAAGAGCCCCAATATGAGAATTCCCGATGAGGTCTACGACCAAATTTTACAAAGATTTTCTTTTGAAAAGAAAGAAGCAGACCGGATACAAAAGCGTAGAGAAGAACGAGTTCGCGAGGAAGGTGGTACTGCGGAAGAAATCGCCTCGCAGATAGCGAAATCAAAAACCGAAGCTGCTGCTGAGCAAAAAGCTCCTGCTGCGCAGCCAGAAGGTGAAGAAGAGCCGGAGATTGGAGAGACAGCAGAGCGTAATATTGAAGACATTGAAAAGGCAGACGATAGCGAAACGATCTCTGAAGAGGAAGAAGTTGCCAAGGATAAGACGACAAAGAGCAAAGTTGAGATTTCTGCCAAAGAAGACGTAGCCGATGAGGAGAGTGCCGAAAAACAGGACGAGATTGCCCCGTCACAGGAACAGGAAGAAGTGGATCAACAGGAAGCTGTTTCGGAAAAAGCTGAAGCAGTGGCTCCAACTCGCGTCTCTGAAGAGGAATCAGAAGCAACCGATGAAGCGGAAGAGAAACCCAAAGTGGGTGACATCATCGATCACCCAATGGCGAAGCAGTTTCTTGAACGTCAGAGACAGCAAGAACGTCGAAAGAAGGAGCGGCAAAAAGGCGTTATAAAAAGACTTAAAACTGAAAAAGAGCCTGAAGGAAAGGCCAGAGAGACCAAACGACAGAGAGAGGACGAAAAAGAAAAGCCAGCAGCTGCATCTGCTCCGCAAGAAGAAGTGATACCAACCATTGAGGAAGCCCGACCGGAAATTGAAGCTACCGCACCGGAGGTCTCCAAGGAAGAAAACAAACGCGATCGCAAAAAGGATAAAAAGAAGGGCCGTCATGAAATAGAAGAAGAAAAAGAAGCTCGTCGCCGGAAGGCATTCGAGATGCTGCGCAAAGAGAGAAAGCGTATTCGTCCGGAGATGATCCAGTTAGAAGAAGAGGAGGCAGAACAAGAAACTCCGCCCAAAGAGAAAGAAGGTCGGCGTAAGCGGCAGAAAAAGAAAAAAGAAGTTGATCAAAAGGAAGTGGATAATGCGCTGAGGAAGACACTGGCAGAAATGAAGGATTCCGGCACCGGTCGTAAAAAACGCAAGAAAGTTCGGGATCAGCAGGAAGAAGAACACGCTGAGGCTCCGGTCATCAGGGTGACGGAGTTTATCACGGCTCAGGATCTGGCAAATTTATTGGATGTTTCGCCGAATGAAATCATCCGAAAATGTCTTGAGTTAGGATTGGTGGTCACCATCAATCAGCGATTAGATATGGACACCATTCGATTGCTAGGAGAGGAATTCGGGCATAAGGTGGAAGAGGAAGAAGAGTTTGCTTCAACCTATCTTGAGGATACTTCCGAAGAGGTGGACAGAAAAGAAGATTTACAACCCCGAGCACCGGTGGTAACGGTTATGGGCCATGTTGATCATGGTAAAACTTCATTGTTGGATTATATTCGGAAAGAGAATGTAGTCGCCGGTGAATCCGGTGGCATTACTCAACATATTGGTGCTTATGAGGTGGAAGTTGATGACGGACGTAAGATCACCTTTGTGGATACACCAGGTCATGAAGCCTTTACGGCGATGCGAGCCCGGGGTGCTCAGGTAACGGATATTGTGGTCTTGGTAATCGCAGCGGATGATAACGTGATGCCGCAGACAGAAGAGGCATTAGATCACGCCAGGGCAGCGGGTGTATCAATTGTTATTGCAATAAATAAGGTAGATAAACCCAATGCAAATCCGGAGGCAATACGAAAACAGCTGGCGGATCGTAATGTTCTTGTGGAAGATTGGGGCGGCACCTATCAGTGTGTAGAAGTGTCTGCTAAATCCGGCCAGAACATCGACGAGCTATTAGAAAAAATCCTATTAGAAGCCGAACTGTTGGAATTGAAGGCCAATCCGAACAGACACGCACGTGGCGTGGTTTTGGAGTCGCAACTGGATAAAGGTAAAGGCCCGGTTGCCACAGTATTGATTCAAAGCGGCACCTTAAAAATCAGTGATAGCTTTGTCGTGGGGCAGCATTGGGGCAAAGTGCGGGCAATGATCAACGAACGCGGACAACGTTCGGAATCCGCCGGACCGTCTAATCCGGTGCAAGTATTGGGACTTGATGGAGTACCAGAAGCCGGGGATCGTCTTATTGGAATGAATGAAGAAAGAGTGGTGAAAGATATTTCCCAACATCGTCAACAATTGAAACGCGAACAAGACTTTCGGCAGGTACGATTGATGACGTTGGATGAGCTGTCACAACAGATCGCGACCGGCGATGTCAAAGAACTGAATTTACTGGTAAAAGCGGATGTGGATGGTTCCGCTCAGGCAATTACAGATTCACTGTCAAAATTATCAACCGATACGGTTGCAGTAAATGTTATTCGCCGGGCGGTTGGACCCATTACCGAATCTGATGTGATCTTAGCCACTGCCTCAAAAGCGATTATCATTGGTTTCAATATCCGTCCGACCATCAAGGCAAAAGAACTCGCTGAGCAAGAGCATGTGGATATTCGGCTATATAAAGTTATCTACGATGCCATTGAGGACGTGAAGAACGCATTGGAAGGATTGCTTGAACCAATCGCCAAGGAAGTTCATAAAGGTACTTTGGAAGTTCGTGAAACTTTTAAAATTTCACGTATTGGAACCATCGCAGGCTGCTATGTGAGGGACGGCAAAATAACCCGAAATCTAAAAGTTCGTCTGATTCGCAATGATGTAGAAATCTACGATGGCAAGCTTTCTTCACTCAAACGCTTTAAAGACGATGTTCGTGAGGTTCAATCCGGATATGAATGCGGGGTAACCCTGGAAGGCTATAATGATATCAAAGTTGGTGATGTAATTGAAGCTTACGACATCGAGCATGAAGCGCAAAAACTTTCCCAAGTGGTTGAGAGAGTGAAATAAAAAGGAATGCTATAATAAAGGAGCATGTATTAACCTTGGTGTTGCCATCGCCATAGACAAATAAGAGAACCAAGAACTAATGATTAAAAAGAAAACTCGTTGGCCTTTCAAAGTGGAAGTATAGAGCTGGTTTGGCGATAAAAAACATGATAGTTGCGGTCTTAACAGTTGATTTGTATTTACCCGGTGCTACTTCTTTAAAAGACAAGCGAACCATCTTGAGAAGAATTAAAGATCGCGTCGGCAAGAAGTTTAATATTTCCATAGCCGAAATTGATTTTCTGGATAAGTGGCAACGGGCTCGACTGGGGATTGCGCAGGTCGGTAATGATTATAAATATTTGGAAAAAAGTATCAATACCGTATTTAAGATCATTGATGACAACGATACGATTGAAGTCACTGATCATCTAATCGAGTACCTTTAATTAATTGAATCTTATACATCAAAATGGTGAGGGAATTATGTCGATCGAATCGGTACGTCAGAGAAAAGTTGCAGATCGGATCAAGAAGCTGGTCAGTGTCGTGGTTGACAGAAAAGTGAAAGATCCCGACAAAGGTTTCATTACGATTACGCATGTAAAAATTAGTCGCGATTTACAAATTGCCTCCGTTTATTTCACCGTATTGGGTGATGAGAAGCAAAAACAAAAGTCTTTGGAAGCTTTAAACCGGGCTAAAAATTTCATCCGCAGTGAAATTGCAGCTCAGTTAAAGATGAGATTTATACCCGAATTACGATTTTTTGTTGATGACAGCTTAGAATATGCACAAAAGATTGAAAAAATCTTGGAGGACATCAAAAAAATCGAGAATGAAAAATAACTTCAACGCGGCTAATGTAGACACTATCCTGGTAGTAGATAAGCCAGCTGGTTGGACTTCGTTTGATGTGGTAAAGAAGCTGAGAAATATCAGTGGAGCAAAAAAAGTAGGGCACGCAGGCACTCTGGATCCGTTTGCGACCGGAATTTTACTGGTTTGTTTCGGAGCCGCTACTAAAAAGACATCCGCATTAATGGCGTTATCAAAAGAATATGTGGCGACAATAAAGTTAGGTGAGGAGACGGACACACTGGACGTAACCGGAAAAGTTATTCAACGAAAAGAAGTACCTTTATTAGACGCAAAGCAAATTGACATCGCTTTAAAGAAATACGTTGGAGAAATTACCCAGGAGATACCGGCCTTCTCCGCTGCCAAATTTGAAGGGAAGCGGCTTTATAAAATTGCCCGCCAGGGACAACAAACTCCCAAATTATATAAAAACATTGAAATTCATCAAATTGATTTGTTGGATTGGGGTAAAGATTTTATCAAACTCAGAATCAATTGCGGAAAAGGAACTTATATNNTTGCCGGTGAACTCCACACCGTTGGTTATCTGCAAAATTTGGTGAGAACCAAAGTGGGAAGTTATCAATTAACTGACGCCGTATCGATTGACGAATTTGAAGAGACTTGGAAAGCGACAAAAATAAATAGCCAATGAAGATATTCCGAGATTTATCAGAAATACATATGACCGGGAAAAGTAGCGTTACCGTAGGCACTTTTGATGGCCTTCATTTGGGCCATCAACGAATTCTGGCCAAACTAGAGGAAATTGCCGCCAGAGATTACCTGAATAAAACGGTGGTTACATTTGATCCGCATCCTAAAAAAGTTGTGGGTAAAAATCCCAAAAAAGCAATCAGAATTCTTACCACAACGGCAGAAAAAATTCATCTTTTAAAAGAAGCGGGGATCGATCAACTGGTAATTATTCCGTTTACAAAAGAGTTTGCCGCGCTCTCTTCCGAAGCTTTTGTAAAAACAATTTTGATCGGCAAACTTCTGGTAAAAGAAATGGTGATAGGCTATGATCATCATTTTGGACACAACCGGGAAGGCGGTGTAGTGAAGTTAGAAACACTTGGCAGGGAACTTGGATTTAGCGTCCGGGAAGTATTACCGGTTGAAATTGGTGGCGAAGTGGTGAGCAGCACCGCAATTCGTAATTCTTTAACAGCAGGCGATGTTGAAAAGGGCGCCCAATTTATGGGTCGATTATACACAATTTCCGGCACAGTGGTAAAAGGAAAAGGCCGTGGCAAGGAGATAGGTTTTCCCACTGCTAATATTGCACCCGATGATCCGGATAAGCTGATTCCCGCTAAAGGTGTCTATGCCGTTGATGTTCTGATTGATCAATCAAAATATAGGGGGATGATGAACATAGGCCGGCGGCCCACATTTGATTTTGATCCCTTGACTTTGGAAGTGCATCTCTTTAACTTCTATGCTGATCTTTATGAAAAAGCATTGAGCATTCGGTTCAAGAAGTTTATCCGTCCGGAAAAAAAATTTACCGGAATTGAAGAGTTGCGCGCTCAACTAGCAAACGATAAAATAAAGTGTGAACAAATATAACTTATTTAGGAGGAAACATGTCGGTTGCTCGAGAAGAAAAGCGAGATATCATTAAGAAATTCGGCAAAGACGAAAAGGATACTGGTCATACGGAAGTACAAATTGCGCTATTAACCCGCAAAATTATGTATATGACCGATCATCTGAAAATTCATAAAGATGATCATCACTCTCGTCGTGGATTGCTGAAATTAGTTGGTCAAAGGAGAAGGTTGTTAAATTACTTGTCGGGAAAGGATATCAATCGATATCGAAGTTTAATAAAAGAATTAGGAATAAGAAGATAAGGAAATTGAGGATATAATGATTGTTAAACAAGAAAAAGAAGTGGGTGGACGATCACTTACCATCGAGACCGGTAAAGTCGCCAGACAGGCCAATGGCTCGGTTTTAGTGCGCTACGGAGACACCTTAGTCCTCGCAGTTGCCACCTGTTCCAAAGAACCCAGGGAAGGAATTGATTTTTTCCCTCTATCTGTTGAGTATCAGGAAAAGACCTATGCGGCCGGTAAAATTCCGGGCGGATTTTTTAAACGCGAGGGCCGGCCGGGGGAAAAAGAGATTCTGAGTGCTCGCTTGATCGATCGGCCCATTCGTCCGTTGTTCCCCAAAAATTTTAAAAATGAAACCCAAATCGCGGTGTTTGTTCTGTCGAGCGATCAGGAGAACGACGCCGACGTTTTGGGGGGAATTGGCGCCTCGGCGGCATTGTCAATCTCGGATATTCCTTTTGAAGGCCCAATTGCATCAGTTCGGGTAGGAAGAAATGAAGAAGGCTTTATCATAAATCCGACTTTCTCCCAATTGGAAAACAGCGATATCAATCTGGTAATGTCCGGCACCTATGATTCGGTGGTAATGGTTGAAGGTGAAGCCGAAGAGATTAGCGAAGCAGACATGTTGGAGGCATTGAAATTTGGACATCAATTCATCCGTGATATTATTGAATTGCAGAATGAACTGATTAGCGAATGTTCTGTACCAAAAATGGAAGTGCTCCAACCGGAGATTCCGGATGGGCTTCCGGAAAAAATTGAGTCGTTTGTCACTTCGAAAATCCGAGAAGCGATCCAGCTGCAGGAGAAAAAAGCGCGCCGCGAGGCAATTTCTCAGATTAAGGAAGAATTATTGCAATACCTGAGTGAAGACCTTGAGGATCTTGAAGAATATGAGAGCAATATTAACGAAATATTCGAAGAGGTGGAGAAGCGCGAAGTCCGTTCAATGATATTGAATCAAAATGTGCGATTGGATGGTCGGGGAATGGACAATATTCGGGAAATCGCTTGTGAAGTTTCATTTTTGCCCCGGGCACACGGATCAGCATTATTCACCCGTGGTCAAACGCAAAGTGTGGCCGCGACAACGCTTGGCACTAAAGTTGATGAACAAATCATCGATGCGCTGGAAGGCGAGTCAACCAAGAGTTACATGCTCCATTATAATTTTCCCGGATTTAGTGTCGGTGAAGTAAAACCATTTCGCGGCACTAGCAGACGGGAAGTTGGTCATGGAGATTTAGCTGAACGTGCACTGATGCCGGTGCTTCCTGCCGAAGATAGCTTTCCTTATACGCTTCGCATTGTTTCGGAAATTTTGGAATCGAACGGTTCCTCTTCAATGGCAACGGTCTGCTCCGGCTCCCTGAGTTTAATGGATGCCGGTGTGCCGGTCAAGTGCCATGTTGCCGGCATTGCGATGGGATTAATTAAAGAGGATTCGGAGGTCCGCATTCTAACCGATATTCTCGGCGATGAGGATCATTTGGGTGATATGGATTTCAAGGTAGCCGGGACGCGTGCGGGAATAACGGCATTTCAAATGGACATTAAAATTTCCGGAATAACTTATGAAATTATGTCGGAAGCGCTGGAAAGGGCCAGGAACGCCCGTAATAAAATCCTGGATTTGATGGAAAAAACCATTGATGGTCCTCGTGCGGAAATATCACCCTATGCGCCACGAATTATTACAACAATGATTCCGACCGATAAAATTGGCCTGGTGATCGGACCGGGTGGTAAAACCATTCGCCATATTATCGAGGAGACCGGAGCCAAAATTGACATCGATGATTCAGGGACGGTGATTATCGCCTCCTCGGATGTATCCGCAGCCGAAGATGCCAAGAAAAGGATCGAAGAGTTAGCTGCAGAACCGGAACCCGGGAAAGAATACAATGCGGTGGTTAAAAAAATTATGGATTTTGGCGCCTTTGCCGAATTTATGCCGGGCAAGGAGGGTTTGATACATATATCCGAACTTTCCAATCATCGAGTCGCTAAGGTCTCTGACGTGGTAAAAGTCGGTGACGTGGTCGGGGTGGTATTAAAGAAAATCGACCGTGAAGGACGCTACAATTTAAGCCACAAAGAATATCTGTTCCGCCATAAGAAAGAAAAACAATACTAATTTAAAGCCATTCATTTAAAATTTTCAAAAATCAGACGGAAGTTCCTGAGGGACTTCCGTTTTGTATTTTATGAGATTTTATTAGTCATATCCAACTATATTATCCTCCGCTCCGCATGGCGTAAACTCATCACTGAACCCTTTGATTTCCATATCTTCAATTTTTTCACCGGTGATTATCTCGGCTAACTTTGCTTTGGCAGGTATGATGTCTTCAACATTATTGGTGAACCAGAAGCCCACCGGATTCCCTGGCTTTGTGGCTCCGGTAGTTGTCATTTGCTGAACAATGTTCATTGTGGCTGTATCATCCACCGCTTTTGCCGATACAATATAATCATAATCATTTACCGCATTACGCCACAGCTTCAATCGGTGGCTGGGTAAGGCACCTTCAAAACCTAATGGCATTCCACTATATAAAATACTGTGGGTAGAGGCATCTTGTTTATTGGGATTGGCTTTGTTCATTCCTAATTTATAAATGACTCTCCCTTTAATCCCAATGCGTGCAGATTTGAATCCCTCTCCGGCAAAGTGCCCGGAATGTAAACCGACTGCCTCCTGGGAACCACTAGTGGTATAACTTATGACTTTCTTCCCCTCGGTTTGATATTCATTTAACAGATGATGCGCACCTTCCAAATGGAAAGAATTGATTGTCCAATGATCAACAACATTTTTTAAGTATTTATCAGCATTGTGACGATTATAATCTTTGCTGTTTCCACAACGTGTTGGATGGCCCTCTGGTGTTCGTAGCTTATCACAATTAAAATGTCCAATATCGAGTCTTCTTTTGATTGTGATACCTTTTTCATCTGCAGATTCAAACGCCCATTCAGCCAGGTTTAATAAATACCCGAGACCTTTGTAATCCGCTAATCTGACCGGTTCATCTAAATTCCAGGGCGTCCGGTTTCTATCCTTCCTTGATTTTTGATTGTTGTAAATTTGAAATGTAATGTCCGTCCATCCCTGTTCAGCAAAGTGTGCCATATATTGTTCAGCAATGGTCCTATACGTTTCCTCAAATTCTCTCAAATCAGGAATTCGCCCGGGCTCATTTAAAATGGTATACTCGTATGGATAAAAGTCCAGCTGATTGGCTGGTTCGCTTTCACATAAATATGGATAATTAATGTTGAAAGCCAGCAGGAAATGAGCAGGCGGTTCACCAAATTTATTTAATTGACCATTTAAAACCGGGCCAAAATAATCGTCCCATTCTTTGTAGCTCATAATCCTGGCATTTTCGCCCTTTCCGACAATAGGATAAGCATAGCGAGGATGTCCGCGTTGGCTGGAGTAAGGTAGCACATTCACAAAACAACGATTATCCATTGCCAGTTTGTAAATCTGGTAGTCAATCTTTTTGATCTCCTCCGGAACCATTCGTGCACCGGTTCCCAGGCCGTCATGGCGATTAATGCGACCATCGAATCCAAGATCGCGGCTGGGCGCTCCATATGCAAGCAGGTCGAAAGCAAAATTGGGACGATCTGGTAAGGCGAAATCATAAACGGTAAGCTCAACCTTTAATGACTGTAATTCAGTTTCTCCGGCCATCACAGTAAGCGTGCCGGTATATTGTCCGGTGGCAATTGTTTTGGGAATCCATACTTCAAATAGCATTAAGCCGGTCGTATTGCCTGGATTGGGAATCCCTTTGAAGGAAATCGGGATATCGAATTTATCGATGCCATTAATTGAGCCGTCGATGGGAATCACCAAATCCGGGCACATGCCCATTTGTTTGTGATTCGTCCAGGCCATTGCACTAAAAGTAGCCCGCCCCCCTTGAATAGTAGATGGGCCTTCCAGATTACTCATGTTCGCCCAAAAACCTTTTCCAGACTGGGGGATAACGATTTGTACAGCAACTTCTTCATTCTTAGCGCCATACAGTTTAATTGTCTTATTATTTGCATTCCAATGGACATTGTTAAGTTTTAACTCTCCAAAGTGGCCTCCTTTAATTTCATTACAACTACCGTCCGGCTTTATCCCGTAAACATCGCTTACTACAAATATGTCATCAGCAAAGACGAGTTGAATGAAGATTAATAAAGGTAAAATTTTTCCGATCCACTGTATGAGTGCAATCATGGTATGATCCTTTGTGTTTGGTTGCATTGTTACACGAGACAAACATAATGTATAAATATTCCTCTTTTGATGGGATTAATCACAGATCTATTTTGTAAGAAATTTCATTTTAAATTGCAGCATTTCAAGCCGTAGCTAAAATTGCTGAGTGTACCCGAAAAAAATGTAATTTTTGTAGAAAACTGTTCAAATAAATCATCACATTATTTAAATTTGGCATTATTTTAGTAAAAATGCTTTCGATTATCTGAAGAAGCAATAAACTTCAATCATCAATTAATATGGAGGCGAATCATGCGATCTAGTTATCTTACTACAGTTTTATTGTTCTTATTATCAACTCCCTTCTTGTTCTGCCAAACCCGGACGCTGGCTGATGTGCATTTATTCCAGTCATTTTTTAGAGATGCTCCGATTGCGCCTGTGCCTTATGGTGAGGCCGGATTTGGCTTCAGGAGTTTTGACGCTTTTAGCAGCATCAATTTGGGAGTGCGGGGCGGCTATCCTTTTACCCCAAAATTCGAATTGGATGCCGGATTAGATTTCATTAATACCAATCCGGATAATAATGGGGAAGGAGAGTCTGGCCTCTCCGATCTATTTGTATTAGGAAAATACAAAGTATATGAACAGACGACTAAAATAACCGCTGGTGGTTACATAACCCTCCCCATTGGGAGTGAAAAACTTGGTCAGGAGAATTTTAATTTTGGGGCATTTGGTGCTTTAAGGCATCCCTTGCAAACCAAAACTGCCCTGACTGCCGCATTAGGGCTTGACTTCCTTGAATTCGGAGACGATCGGGAATTTTCTATACTGTTGGCGGGAGGCCTGGTTCAACAGTTAAATAACCAGGTCAATCTCGTGGGAGAACTGAAAATCGAGACCGAGAGAGATTATGCCATGCTAAGCGGAGGAATTGATTTTGAGTTGAATTCTGCCGGGCAATTGCGAGGGGCACTTGGACTGGGCTTGGATGACGGTGCACCGGATATTGCCTTGCTGGCGAGCTATTTATTGGCTTTCAAATGATACCTTTATTAATTTTTCTTCGTTGACCTGAAGCCCGTTCAAAGAAGTATCGTTATTGGGAATGAATTATGCTCCTTCAAAACAGGCTTCGACTCCCTGTCTGCTCATCCTGACGGCGCCGTTGTTTTATCATGCTGAGTGCCTGCCTGAGCAGATAGGGAGGTGAAATTTGAACTTTCACCTGATATAAGCATCAGCAGCAAAGTTGTATATAAAGACACTTTCACAGGAATGTTCGCTGAAGGAATTACTAAAGGTCTAAACATGTCGTCAATTGGTTTCATAGTTTAACCCATCTCGACCACAGCTTCTTTTTCCTGATATTCCCGCCAGTGATCCAATTCTTTTTGCAAGTATTGCCCCGTGTATGAATGTTGAATTTGGGCCAGAGCTTCAGGGGTACCTTCGGCGATGATCATACCGCCATCGTCGCCGCCTTCCGGCCCCAGATCGATGATCCAATCCGCTGTTTTGATAACATCCATATTATGCTCAATCACAATCACAGTATTGCCTTTGTCCACCAGCCGATTAAGCACTTTAAGCAGCATGTTGATATCATCAAAATGTAAACCGGTGGTTGGCTCATCGAGAATATAGACCGTGCTTCCGGTGCCCATTTTGGACAACTCGGTAGCCAGTTTAACCCGTTGCGCTTCTCCGCCGCTAAGGGTAGTCGCACGCTGTCCCAGATGAATATATCCTAAACCGACATCGTACAACGTCTGCAATTTTCGTTTAACGGAGGGAATTTTATCGAAAAATTCCAAGGCTTCTTCCACAGTCATGTCCAGCACATCGGCAATGTTTTTACCTCGATAGCGAACTTCCAGCGTTTCGCGATTGTAGCGTTTGCCTTTACAAACCTCGCAAGTTACGTAAACGTCAGGCAGGAAGTGCATTTCAATCTTCTTAACGCCATCGCCCTGGCAGGCTTCGCAACGTCCCCCTTTTACATTAAAGCTAAAGCGTCCGGGTTTATAGCCGCGAATTTTGGAATCCGGTAATTGGGTGAATAAATCACGAATGTGAGTAAATACCCCGGTGTAGGTAGCGGGATTGGAACGGGGTGTCCTGCCAATTGGCGATTGATCGATATCGATTACTTTATCCACCAGTTCCAATCCTTCGACCGAGTCGAACGGCCGGGGTACCTTTTTACTATGCTGAAAATGTGAAGCCAGCAGCGGATAGAGGGTTTCATTCACCAACGTGCTTTTACCTGAACCGGAAACTCCGGTTACGCAGATGAATTTGCTGAGTGGAAACCTTACATCGATTTCTTTTAAATTATTTCCGCTGGCGCCCTTCACCGTTAATAGCTGACCATTTCCCTTCCGCCGCCGGGCAGGCACGGGGATATATTTTTTGTAAGATAGATATTCTCCGGTAATCGAATTGGGATTGGCGGCAATCTCTTTCGGTGGACCTACTCCAACCACTTCTCCGCCGTGTTTACCTGCTGTTGGTCCCAGGTCAATCACATAATCAGCCATTTCAATAGTTTCGCGGTCGTGTTCCACAACCATCACAGTGTTGCCCAAATTGCGAAGTTGTAAGAGTGTATTAATCAAGCGGATGTTATCCCGTTGATGCAGCCCAATCGACGGTTCATCAAGGACATACAGGACTCCAACCAGTTGACTGCCGATTTGAGTTGCCAGCCGAATCCGCTGTGCTTCTCCACCGGAAAGGGTGCCGGCAGTGCGTTCAAGGGTCAGATATTCCAGACCCACATCTAACAAAAATTGGAGCCGGGATTTGATCTCTTTCAATACCTGATGGGCGATTTGCCGCTCTTTCTCATTTAATTTTAAACGGTCAAAAAATTGATAGGCTTTCTTAACATTTAAACCAGTTACCTCTGCAATGTTACTGCCGTTAATTTTAACCCCCAGGGTTTCTTTGCGCAGTCGGGCGCCGCTACATTCACTACACGACACTTGATTCATGAATCCCTCAATCCACTCCCGAATGCCATGAGAACTGGTTTGCCGATACCGTCGGTACAGGTTGTTGATTACCCCTTCAAAACGGGAAGAAAATTCAAAACGGGAGTTTTCTCTTTGAAATTTGAATTTAACCTTTTGTCCTCCGGTACCATGCAGAATTAAATGCCGGATGTCAGAGGGAAGCTCCTTCCAGGGCTTGTCCAGGCTAAAATCAAATTCCCTGGCCAGTGCCACAATCATTTCGAAATACCAGCTGTTACGTCGCTCACCTACCGGCGCCAGTGCTCCTTGATTAATACTTAAATTCTGATTGGGCACGATTAACCGCGGATCGATCTCTAATTTGCTCCCCAGGCCGTCACAATTGGGGCAGGCCCCATAAGGGCTGTTGAAGGAAAACATGCGCGGTTCAAGCTCTTCATAGCTGATATTGCAGCGACTACAGGAGTAATTTTCACTAAAGAGGTGTTCAGAGGCGTCATCCACATGATCGAGAATAACCAGTCCGCTGGCCATTTTTAAAGCGATCTCCACCGACTCGGTCAATCGTTGCCTGATCTTGGGCGTGATTTTCAACCGGTCAATAACCACTTCAATGTTGTGCTTAATTCTTTTGTTAAGCTTTATTTCTTCATCAAGGGTATGCAATTTACCATCCACGCGAACCCGGACGAAACCCTCCCGTTTTATCTCTTCAAACAGTTCCCGGTATTCACCTTTACGTCCCCTGACCACCGGCGCTAAAATTTGCACCCGGCTCCCTTCCGGTAATTGTAGAATGGAATCCACAATTTGCTGCGGGGTTTGACGTGTAATCGGATCGCCACAATTGTAACAATGGGGATGACCGATACGAGCGAAAAGCAGCCGCAGGTAATCGTAGATCTCCGTAACCGTAGCGACAGTGGAGCGGGGATTTTTGTGAGTGGTTTTCTGTTCGATAGAAATGGCGGGGGAAAGCCCGTCGATGTAATCCACATCCGGTTTTTCCATTAATCCCAAAAATTGCCGGGCATAAGCGCTCAGGGATTCCACATAACGGCGTTGACCCTCGGCATAAATGGTATCGAAGGCCAGGCTGGATTTCCCCGAACCGGAAAGACCGGTAATAACTACAAAATTATCTCGAGGTATCTCCAGATCTATATTTTTTAAATTATGCTCACGGGCACCTCTGACCGTAAGAAATTCTTTCTTGGACATGGCGAAATGTATGTTTTATAGTGACTTATTCAAGTTTTTTAGTGAACATAAATGCACGGTCAAATATAGAGGATGTTCGTAGGGACGTCAATAGTTATTTCGTTTCTCTAAGATGTTTAACAGTAGAGGAAAGACCAATCCCTGTAGTATTTAGTAACTTTTCCATTATCAACTCATCAAAAAAACTATTCCCAACTTTCAATTCTTTTTCCAATTTACCAACTATTTTAAATCCATATTGTTCGTATAATCTAACCGCGGCTGTTTGTTCCGGATTTACAGTCAACTTAATCTTATGAATCAACTTGTTCTTTTGAATCTCTGATAAAGCGCTTTCAATTAATTTTCTTCCTACTCCTTGTCCTCTAAAGTTTATTTTTACATAGACGCCGAAAATATTCGCGATATGCTTTGTCTTTACTCTGCTGCTGAAAATATATACAATCATGCCAATCGGTTTATCGTGGGAGAGTGCAAATATTGCATTCTTAATTCGTTTTCTCCATTCAGCTTCTGCAAAGGTCGATTCCTCCTCAAAAGAACTTCCAAAGGCTGTCGGATTCCCTTTCAGGGCTTCTAATCGCAGATCCCTGCAATCTTTCCATCTTTCTGCATCAAGTTTTTTTATAGCTATCATAATTTAGCAAACCAATTGGTATGGTTTACTATCACTCCTTTAATAGGTTTGTATTTGATCGCTTCACCAACTGATGGAGACTATTTACCAGTGGTTCTAAAGATAATTCTTTGATTTCCATTTTTTTGATAAATGCGGGAAACGTCCAACCGTTTCCACGTTTCCACAGCGATTTTAAATATTTGCCACAGCGGGAATTTCTATACCAATGTTGCCCGTAAGTTTCAATGAGATAATCACGGAGCAGAGCTTCAAGAATGGAGGCATTAAGAAAATTGGCCGCCTCCGCATAATCGGAACGGTGATAAAAAATCCAGCTTGCCTCTGCGGGAGAGTGGGAAACTCCCAGGGCCCTGGTGATGTATTGTCGGAAAAGCGCCAGCGAATCGGTGCTCCCTTCGCGTAAATTCATCTCGTAGCGAATTGTTGCAGCCTCCATGCGAAGCTTTATTAAGCGGGACAATGCGGATATTTGGTAGAGCTTTGCATGTTCTTCTTCTGACAAATCAAAGGATTCATTAACCCAGCTACTATCCTCCCAAATATTTGCAAACAGCAAAGCAAAAATTTCTTGTACCGGTGAATCATATAAATGTTGAAGCACCGCAGATTCATTTTTGGTATATAATGCAAATTGTGCATACCCCATTTGATGAAATACATCCCGATAATGCTGATAACCACTCTCCGGCTTAATTGAGAAACGAACATCTTCAGGAGCATCTACTACTGCACAATACACGCCTTCCATTTTCTCCGCTGTATCTTTTGCATGAATATGAAGATGAGATTGTCGCGTAGGGTAAATGCCAAGCCCTTGTAGGAAATGCGTAACCGCACTCATGGATTTATGCGCGGGAAATGTTTGGGGGAGGTGATGATTTCTTATCAGAGTAAATAATTGAGACAGCCTGACGCTATCCGGAGGCAGATTGAAATCCGTAAGCGTTAATTGACTTAACAAAGACCGGTAAAGACTATTGGTCTGAGAAAGCAGCTCAATGGCATGCTGGTGGATGTGAGTGGGACTGAAATAATAAATTGACGATGCCAATTCAATATGAGATGGAAATTCAAGCGTCTGAGCGACTTCGGTCCGCTGGCGATCGATGCTCATGCGTAATGAGGAGAGTTTTTGCAGCTTGGGTAGAATCGTCTCGAACAATTTATCGGCTTCTTCCTTGCTCAAACTGCCACTAAGGAGCTGCTTAACATCTTTCAGCACATAATTTTTGCCGTTAAAGGCAAATTGAGCGCTTGAACGGATCGACCTGATTGTATCCTCTTTTGCGGCAATCTCACGATTAATGTATTCATTTTGCAGATAGTTTTTAAAAGCTCTTAATTCAGTTATCTGTTCCGGTTGTTTTGTTTGTTGGAAAATTTTATCGACTAATTGCAGAGTAGGCAGTGAAAACAATTCAGTGTGATTTTGATAGGTTTTCGCCAATTGCATCGGCTTGCTCTCTACCCAATAAAACCAGCGCAAGAGAGTTTGTTGTGTTTCCACTAATTGGGCTTCCTGATGAAATTCTTTAACCCGGCTCTGCTCCTGATGCAATTGGCTTTCACAACCGGAAGTGATTAAGAAAATTAACAGAAAAAGAGAGTAGTATGTGACGATATAAAAATATTTGATCTTCATTTTTTCTACCCGGATGACGATTGCTGTGCAAATTTTTAATTCCAAACTTAATAAATACCGATGCCCTAAATCAACTTATACGAATTATGTTTCATTAATTGACATTTAACAACTCGGATTGAATTGATGATGAATCAATTGTTAAAATTGTCCTGCCAATTCGGAAAAGATGCACGCTAATTCAGCATAAATATAAGACTGATAAATAAAAATACTGGTGCGCTTAATGTATTGAAAAAATTCACCATGTCATTAGTTATCCAGCGCAGACCGGATAGGGGGGTGGTTGCGTTTTTATTGCAGTGAGTGGTTTTTTCGGTAACTTTATTGCAAACCGGACAGCGAAATTGAATTTGTACGCTCGCGCCTAAGTAGCTATCCACTACGCTGCCCAGCAAGCCGCTGATAGCGATCATAAACAAGAGTGGTATATGAATGGCCTGGTAATCACCGTTAAAGAAGAACCAGCCACAGCCGGCAATAATTAGCGCTCCACCAAATGCACTGATAAAGCCGGGAATTGTGATGCCTCCTGAAGTACCGGTCGGTACCGGTTGAAAATTGGTGATTAATCGTGGTTGTTGGCGGCTAAGGGTGCCAAGTTCAGTTGCCCAGGTATCCGCCGTGGCAGCGGCGAGACTGGCCAGAAAATAAAGATATATCTCCGATGATTCAAAAAACATGAACAGGATCATCAGCCCACCGGCTATGCCACCGTTAGCCAATACCTGGGCATAGTCTCGCTGGCTTCCCTTTTCATACATCTGCGAATGTTGATGTTTAATCGCCTTACCCATTTTTGATAGAAAACTTGACAGAACGAAAAATAAAAGGATAGGCAGGCTCCATTTCCAGCCGCCAAAACCAAAGATAATCGTGGCCAGTATAAAAGTTGCCACAGCTCCGCTTGCATCTAAAAAGCGAAGACGATATGAGATTAAGGCGACCATCCCACCCAGGATCATCCCGATGGTGAGTTGCCAGTTTTCCGAAACAGAGTGGGTTAGGAAGAAATAGAGCATCAGTCCGGTGATTAGGGGAACGGTGAGATTGTCACTTCCTTTCAAACTCAGGGCTTCCGCCGCAGTTACAATAATTGCTATCACCAACGCATACCACCCGGCATGTAGTGGGTCAATAGCGGTCGATGCAAACGAACCGGGATGAAAGTATAAGAGCAAAAAGATCCCCCCGGCACTGACCGAAAACATGGTCAAAGAACCTTGCCATGATTTGCGGTCGGTGATGAGGACATATTCACGCGGATGCGTTATTGACTCTCCCACAATTGCTGCAGCGGCATCTGCAAAGGCCAGTGTTATCATGGAGGCGATAATAATAATTTTATAATCCGGCCAGGCCAATAATACCATCATCAAAAAGGAGAGCGGATAAAAGAAGGTGCCGTAGCTTTCCCGCTTGCCATGCATTCCTTTTAACATTCCTTTTTTTGCTGCAATCAAATTTATCAGGGCAAACATGGCGGCAATTAAAATCAGGGGAAGAGAGGTTTGGAGGAACATCGGCGATAAACAGGTTAACAGCCCGACTAAAATATGCACTGATTTTCGGGAAAATTCCTGAGGCCAATTCAGATAGCGGCGCATCAATTCGGAAATACCGATCAGGATACCAATTCCGACCAGCATGATGGCCACTAATACCCAGTCGCGGAGCGGAACAGGCTGAAATAGGTGGGAAAAATTCATGGGATTATTGTCAATCCTTAGCCAATCTCGTTGGAATACCCGAAGAATATTTCGGATTGGTGCAACCAGGAGTAATGGAATATTGACGTATGGCTCCATAGTAGCCAATTCGGTGGAGAGATGAAAGTCTTTTGATCATTTTATACCTCATTACTCCACTCCAAAGCAGATTTTATTATCTTACAACAATGTTCACCAGCTTATTGGGTACAACGATGACCTTTACGATTTGCTTGCCATCTACAAATTTGGGAATGCGTCCGGTTTGCAAGGCCACTTTCTCAATCTCTTCTTCGGGCAGATTGCGATCCACATCCATTTTATCGCGCAATTTGCCGTTCACCTGGATCACGTAATGCACCGTCTCCTCTTCCAGCACGGAGGGATCGAATTGCGCCCACTGCTGATCAAAAACGCTGTATTCATGGCCACTCTTTTCCCACAGCTCTTCGGACAGGAAAGGTGCAAATGGTGCCAGCAAAATATTTAATTTCTCCAGGGTTTCTTTCAAAAAAGTGGCGTTTTGCTCTGTCATTGGCCTGTCATTGATGTAGCGATAAAGTTCATTGGTCAGCTCCATTAAGCGGCTGATGGCGGTATTGAAGTGCATTCGCTCAGTATCCTGGGTAGTGCCTTTAATAGAGTTGTGCAACACTTTATTTAACGAATCTTCCGCATCACCAAAACCGATGTGATCATTTTCTTCTTTGAAAACCCATTCACATTGTTCAAATAAGCGCCAGACGCGATTTAAGTAACGATCCATAGCAGTGATGCCGGAGTCCTCCCAGGGACCGCCTATTTCGTATTCAAATCCAAACATCAGGTAGCATCGGAAAACATCGCTGCCGTACTCTTCCAGATAGTTTTCCGGGTTTACCACGTTGCCACGGGATTTGGACATTTTCTGTCCGTCCGTCCCTTTAATAACACCCTGATGCCGCAGCGAGGTAAACGGTTCTTCAAATCCGATATGGTCCTGATCGTAAAGCACCATGTTGACAAAGCGTGCATAAAGTAAGTGCATGGTGGCATGATCGATGCCGCCTACGTATTTGTCAACCGGCCCCCATTTATCCAAAAGTTTTCGGTCAAACGGTGCGTCTTCTAATTGGGGAGAAATATAGCGCAGAAAATACCAGGAAGAGTCCACAAAGGTATCCATCGTATCCGCTTCCCGTGTTGCCGCGCCGCCGCACTGCGGACAGGTAGCGTTCAAAAATTCCTGATTGGTTTTTAAGGGGGATTCTCCCGAGGGCCGGAAGTCAACATTATAAGGCAGTTCTACTGGCAATTGATCTTCCGGGACTGCCACCTCGCCGCATTTTTCGCAATAAACGATGGGGATCGGTGCGCCCCAATAGCGCTGGCGAGAGACCAGCCAATCTCGCAAGCGGTAATTTACCTGCGGTTCACCTTTGCCCTGAGATTGTAACCATTCGGTGATTTTGGCGCGCCCCTCATCGGATGGCATTCCATTAAACTGACCGGAATTGATCATGGTGCCTTCCCCAGTATACGCATCGGTTAGCAAAGTGTCCGGATCGGTTCCCGG
>JABAHQ010001822.1_pt1 | contig 21210 bp, 14 predicted proteins | sample 7062091 | NCBI WGS metagenome assembly JABAHQ01 (sample SAMN14534359, study PRJNA622989) | marine sediment metagenome | biome: marine biome [ENVO:00000428]; feature: marine pelagic biome [ENVO:01000023]; material: deep marine sediment [ENVO:00002113] | place: India: Gulf of Kutch | collected...
CTATCCGGCACAGTCACTACCCCTGCCAGACTGTCGCTCACGCTCACACTACTCACCGGGGAGCCGTCACCGCCGGCTGCGTGCGAGACATCAAAGGTATAGGTCACTTGATCTCCCACCGCCGCCGTCGCCGGACCCGTCTTCACCACCTGCAACACCGGCGCAAAGGAGACATTAACGGTGTGGTTATCATTAGCCGGAGGAGTGACTTCACCATCCAGGTCCTCTCCCGTAACAGTGGCTATATTCTGTAATAAGTCGGGATCGGTCGCTAAAACTGTATAGCTGCCGCTGTAGATCCAGGTTTCGCTAACTTCTAACAAATTGTTGGTGTTCTCATCGCCAGCCACAAAGAAGATCGGATTAACCTTTGAGCTGCTGACGACCGGATTACTGATCCCTGACCCATCTCCGGCGAGATCATCATTGGTGACCGTAAAAGTATAGATGATCGTCTCTTCCACTGCTGCCGTCGCTGGCCCTGTCTCGGTGATGGCCAAAGCGGGGATATAGTCAATGTCTGTGATCCCGCTCTCGAAGTCAGTAACTGTCTTTGGCGGATCAGCCGGATCAGTGGCCGTGACAATAACGGTATTGTTTAACGGATCAGGGACGTCAGGGGGGATGAGATAGGTGGCAGTGTAAGACCAGGTTTCGTCTAAGTCAAGCCAGCCGTTGCTATTTATATCACTACCGTCTACGAAAGTAGCCACACCAGTAATATCGTCTCTAACCTCAATGACTTGCAAGCGGGTATTACCACTATTGGTCATGGCAAAGGTAAAGACAATAGTTTCATTCAGTCTAGCTATGGCCGGGCCGGTTTTAACGACATTCACTTCCGGCGTCGTCGTGACGGTACTGGTAAAACTATCGGTCGTAGGTGTGGGAACCTGGCTACTGGTGACGGAAACTATATTGGGGATACGGACACCATCGGTCAAAGGTATGTTAACCGTTACATCGTAAGTAAGCACCACCTGCTGCCCGGCATCGATCTTCACATCGGTGGCCAGGGTGGGCGGGGCACTACCAGGCGTCCCAGCATCCACCGGAGAAAGATTGACGCTACCCGGCACAAATTGGGTATAGTCTGGCAGCGGATCAGAAATAGTAACACCGCTGGCATTTCCCTGACCCGTGTTAGCCACAACGATGGTATAATGCAAATTCTGACCTGCTTCGACTGGTTCAGGATCGCCAGTTTTGGTAACCGTAAGGACTGGCTCCCGAACGCGAACCGTTTGGGTAACCTCATCAGTAAAACCACATGCTTCATCAGTCACAGTCAGATTGACAACATAATCACCTGGCGTGGCATAAAGGTGATTGGTCGTCTCCCCACTACCGGCAGTTGTGTCGCCAAAATCCCAGTCCCAACTAACGATGTCGCTTCCGTCGGTCGTGCTGGTACTGGTAAAGTAGGCTGTTTCGCCGACAGTGACAATCGCAGGGCTGGTATTAAAATCTGCCAGCAGGGTGGGCGATGTCAGATTAGTAGCAACGGGGGGACCTAAGGTGCTGCTGATGCCCTGGGCACTGCTGGCAACGCGATATAGATTATTGTCTAAACTGGTACTGGTGTTACAAGAAGTGACGCTGAAAAAAACTTCAGTGGATATATTAGCGGGGATTGTTTGATCAGTCCAGGTGACAACACCACCGCCGACCAGGCTTCCGCCGGAAACATAGGACGCACCGGCAGGAATACGATCAGTGATGACAGCCTGAGTGACATCGGTTGCAGCACTGGTGTTGGTAATCGTCAGAATATAGGTCAAAAGCGTACCGGCAACCAACGTTCCCTCAGCCCGTTTGGTTAGCGTCAAGATGTTCAAGCCATTCATGGCTGGCGCGTTGGCTCTGATAGGGGGTGGTAACGTAATAGCGTCAGGGCGAAGGTCTATTTCAGCACGAGGCGAGGCAGTTTCAGCCCTGGCCTCTTGAACTGTATCTCCAGGTGGATTAGCGATTTTCGCCTGTGGCATAGTCTGAGCCAACCCCATGGGGCCGGCTAATAGGCCCAACAACAATATACCACTTATGACCAATATACTGGTAAATTTATGTTTGTTCACCCTGCACACTCCTCCATAGCCCTGTCTCAGTCAATAGCTACACATGCTTCCTTATAAAATTATATCAGGAATAATACAACTTTAGAAATATCCCGATATCAGAAACTGTGTATCTTTAACTGTTTAAGGTTAAAAACCGGTGGCAATATAAAATAACCTCGACTTTGTCAGGGCTAACAAAGCGACGAATCCAGGTCAAACATTTCAGGCCATCATGGAGGTTACCAGATTATGGCACATTCAACCCCACTATATGCCATAACTGCCTGCAGCTTCGACTTTGGTGTTGAGAAGTTGAAGAAGTGTGCGATTATAGTCTGCTGTAAAGGTGCAAAAACTCAACACTTTGGCTAATAAAACATTCCACCTGGTTATGAAGCATTTATAATGGTGTATATTTAATAACGGTGTGTAAAGAAAACGCCGCTCTCGTAACGTATTTAATTTAAGGTATGGTTTATTTACTCACAAAACAGGTTTACCATTTGCCCAGACTGTTTTTCAAACAAAATAAACCATACCCAATTAAGAAGACTTAGTTATCAACGATTCGATCATGTCCAGACTAACATATGATAGCAGAGCTAGAAACAGTTGTCAAAGGCATTTAAGTACCAAATAACTAACCTCATTCCGCCTCAAAGTTACTCCACCGTCACCGATTTAGCCAGGTTACGCGGCTGGTCAACATCGCAGCCACGCCGGACAGCGATGTGATAGGCCAACAGTTGTAGGGGTAAAACAGCCAGTACCGGCGAGAGAAGTGGGTGAGATTTGGGAATGGTCAAAACGTGGTCGGCAATACCGGTGATACGTTCATCATTATTATGAGTAACGGCAATGACGATACCATTACGTGCCTTGACTTGCTCAATCTGGCTCAGCATCTTCTCATAAACGGCATCTTGCAAAGCCAGGGCGACGACAGGCATATTCTCATCAATCAAGGCGATAGGGCCATGTTTCATCTCTCCAGCAGGATACCCTTCGGCGTGGATATAGCTGATTTCCTTGAGCTTGAGGGCACCCTCCAGGGCAATCGGGTAATTGATCCCTCGCCCCAAATAAAGAAAGTGTTCACGGTTGTGGAACTGATTGGCAATCAGCTCATAATCGTGACCATTACTCAAAATGTGTCCCGCCTGATCAGGCAGAGCTAAAATAGCCTGGGCCAATTCTAAGCTTGCTGTATGAGTTAAGGTACCTCTAGCCTGGCCTAAAGCCATGGCTAACAAGAGTTGATCTACAAGTGAGGTGGTAAAGGCTTTGGTAGAGGCAACGCCAATTTCAGGTCCGGCGTGCATAAAAATCACCCCATGACTAACCCGCTCGATCATGCTACCAGGTACATTAACAATGCTGGCAACTCTGGCCCCATGCTCTTTAGCCTCAGCGATAGCAGCCAGGGTATCGGCCGTTTCACCACTTTGGCTAATCGCCAGCAGCAAAGTTTCCTCATCAACAACCGGACAGCGATAGCGAAACTCGCTGGCATAGTCAACCTCTACTGGAATTCTGGCCAGGCTTTCGATCATAAACTTGCCCACCAAACAAGCATAGGCACTGGTGCCACAGGCGACACTGATGATACGCTTAATTTTTTTGAGGGCTTCAACGGAGAGATTAAGCTCTGGCAAATGTACCTTCCCAGTCTCAAAATCGAGGCGCCCACCCCCGATAGTCCTGGTCAAACTATCAGCCTGCTCATCAATTTCTTTTTGCATAAAGTGCCGGTATTCTCCCTTTTCGGCACTAACCGGATCCCAAGGAATCTTGTAGATCGATTTGCTCAGGGCTTCACCATTTAGTTTCTCAAAGCTCACATCAGTCGCGGTCAGGATAGCCATCTCGCCATCTTCCAGATAAATGACCCTATGCGTATGCTCCAAAAGGGCGGGAATATCTGAGGCGACGAACATTTCGCCCTCGCCTAAACCAACGATAACACCGCCGGCATGCCCCAGACGGGTAGCCACCAATTTGCCGGGCTCTTCCTTGCTTAACACCACAATAGCATGAGAACCTTTGAGCTGTCTAAAAGCTGTTCGGCAAGCCGACACAAGATCGTGCCCCTCAGCGTAGAATTTATCAATCAGATGGACGATTACTTCCGTATCGGTATCAGAGTTAAAAATGTGTCCTTCAGCCCGGAGTTGCTTTTTGAGGGGAAGAAAATTTTCGACGATGCCGTTGTGAACCACGGCAATATGCTGGTTTTCATCGGTATGAGGATGGGCATTGCGCTGGGATGGTTCACCATGCGTCGCCCAACGCGTGTGCCCCACAGCAACCTGTCCGTTCATAAAATTAGCCTCTAAGAGTCTTTCCAGATTGCCTAATTTCCCTTTATCCCGATGAACAACCAGGGCATCGAATTCAATAGTAGCGATACCAGCAGAGTCATAACCACGATAGGCCAACTTCTTCAACCCATTAAACACAATTGGCGTCGCCGGCCGCGGGCCAATATAACCAACAATACCACACATAATTCCTCCTGATTTAATTTTCGAGTTTAAATTCATGCAGGACAACAGGCATCCCGAGCCTTTAAAGGCAGGAGAAGCCTCGGAGAGCCTTCAATATGACTGCTCTCTCATATATGCCCACGGCATTGACCGTTGGCCTATCAGTTACCCGATAGTTTTGGGACAATGCTTTCAAGGAAATTTGAAGCCTTCAGGAGGAAAAGGTTTCGGAGTGTGGGCTTCTCCGGCAGGCATCCGCCGATCTTTCGATTTTCTGGGGGAAGGAGTAATCCTTGATCCCAATTAGGCTTGTGCCACCACAAACAACCTGCACCTCGTCACCCAACATTGACGATTAGCGTTGGGCCTGGCGCTTCCTTTTCCTGGCTAATCGATTACGCTATTAACCCCATTATAGTCTCCTTTCCTAATAATTGTATGATAACTTAATTTGTCCATGTCGCAGCCCATGAAATATTCTACGAAAGGTCCGCTTATGAAAGATGCTGTCCCAATACTCTAATACAAAATATTAAGAACTAAATTGGAAGAAAATTAGAAAAAAATTAGAACGGGTGCTGCAAGACATAAAGAGCTGACTACTTTTACATTGTCTTGGGATATTTTTCTTGTCCTTCAGGATCGATTTCGGCCAATTTAGCCTGACTAATCGCGCCGAATCGGGCGAAATTTTTGCGGGCTTCGTTGAGGCTGATGCCATTGCTACCAATTGGCTCATCCGGCAGAGCCTCTTGCATAGGATCACTATTCCAACCACAAACAGGGCAGATTTTCCAGGTTCCCAACTCAGTAAAGGATTTGTACTCACAAACCGGACATGGCAGCCAATCGGGCATCTCGCCTTCAACTCGATCAACTTTCAGGCCAACTTTGGTCCTTAAATACTTAGCCAAATATTCGTTCGTCGCCCCTCTGAAGCGGTCGCTTATGCGGTCAAGCAGAATTGGGCGGTAGATGATGTTACCGGGATGCAAGTTGCGTGGGGGCGTGTGAGTTTCCCACTGCATAATGGCCGTCATATTTAATTTCTGGCGCAAACTGGGCTTCAAAGGTTCCTTAAAGAAAGCACGAATAATACGTTCTGCCTCTTCTCGCTTCAGTCGTTTTAATTCGTGCCAGGCAATCTGCTCCAGGGCCTCATTTCGATTCATAGACACCCCCAAACTTATGACATAGGTGATGGGATAACAATCCTCTATAAAAACATTGTATCGCTCTTGAGTTTATGGGTCAAACTAATTCTAATTATCGTTTAAATTTTTAGACAACATAACATATTGTCCCATTACAGATTGTCTATGACATAACGATTATGGTATAATCAACATATAATTTATCGTAAACTTGTTTATCCGATAATTTGGAGCCTCGAATTATGGATCCCACAACCCTTTTAACTGTTGTTGCTTTTTTAGCCATATTGATAGTAGTGGCTACAGTAATTGGCGTTGTCTATGTACTGAGGCAACCTGACACAGGCAATGCCTCACCAGTTGCCTCAGAAGCTTCCAATATCGCGCCAGAGACTGTAAGTACTGACCCCGCCTCGATGGCCCAAACACTTCCCAGTACAGATGTCGATGACATTAATACCTATCTGGCGGAACAACGCACCAGATTAGGAGATTTTGCCCTCAAAGATCTCTCTAATAGCTTCAAGGGGATTACCCAAGATGGGCAACGAAGAGGCATTATCTTACAGGTAGACGATCCCGATGTAGGCCTGGTTGCCTTTACCAGCCGGATCGTCGACCCCCAAAATGGGGATATCAGGGCAGAAACCACCTATGGTAAAATGGAAGTAATTATCAGGCAGGACAGAGCCGGCTTGAAGTGGGAAGGAGAACCTTTAGGAATTTTGGACTATACCAATCAACGCATTTTGGGGCCAGGGGGACAACAATTACTGGGGAGTATGGAACGACCCCCTGTCGGCCGGGAGGCAGGATATTACGCCATTGGCTTCTTTGGCCAAAAAGTGGCCGATGTTACGACCAATATCAATGCCCTTAGTACCCTCCGCTGGTTTGGCGACGAAGAGGGTGAGCTAATGCCGGCATATCAAAATCTGGTGGATGATTTGGAGGATAACCAAACCCTCATCCTCCTGGGGGCTTTACTTTTAGAAGTTGGATTTATGGATATGCTCACTCAATGAAATGATTAATAGATTTTTCCTTGCTTCCAGATACTCCCTCCCTCTCAGCTAAATTTAAGACAAAATTTTAATCGTGAACCCAGCCCCATCATTTTGTTTCACCTTCATCTTTACTGTATACTTTCCTTAAATCAAAAATTCTTGAAGTCTCCTTGACGATAAAAACATTTAATTGATAAATAAACGATTTCTTAAGCTAGTATGTCTGCTTTGAGCCATATTCGGATTTTAGTTATAGATGACCATAAAGAAATGGCGCAATTGATGGCCTTGATGTTGCGTCGGAATGACGTTGAGGTCTTGTTGGCTCAAGACGGTGTTTCAGGCCTAAAAAAAGCTTTAGAAGAACAGCCAGACGTGATCATTACCGATTTAATGATGCCCAACATGGACGGCTTTACCTTAATGGAAAAAATTTTGGCAGATAGACCTCAAACGCCAATTATTGTCGTGACAGCTTATGGCTCCATGAAATCGGCGGTCAGAGCCCTTAGATTGGGGGCATTTGATTTTATTACTAAGCCCTTTGACAAAGCCGAAATCAGAAACACAGTGGCTAAGGCAGCCAGACAACAAATCGCTAACAAACGTGAATATTGGCGTCAGCAAATTACCGATGCACTCAGCATTTCACGCGATCCCATCCAACTAGGCGAGGAATTCCTCTCTTTAGCCGCCAATGCCCTTGGGGCTGAACACGGCCTGATTTGGTGGTCAGAGGAAACAACATCACCCTTACTATTATATCCCAATGATCAACTTCTGGCCGATGACTTCATGGCCTGGGCCAAGGCAGCCGGTTTAAATAATCAAATCAATGAGCCCCAAAGGAGCATCTGCTTTGAGCCAGTCCAAGCACAGCCGGAAGACACCTTTTCAGGCTCTCTCGTGGGTACACCACTGGTAGCCCACGACAATATTAAAGGAACCTTAATCCTGGCCCATTCACGAGCCGGTTATTTTAATTCAGATGATACCTCATTTTTAGAATCGCTGGTTCCCTTTGCGGCTATGGCCATTGATAACGCCCAAACCTACACCAAATTAAAAATAAGCAACGATAAACTGGCCAGCCTCCAACGAATCAGCACCCTTACTTATAACGCGAACCTTCCTTTTGAGCGGATATTGCGTCTGGTTGCCGAAGGTATTCGCCAAAACTTAAATTATCCTGGAGTCACGATATGGCTACCAGAGCAAGGGACGGGTGACTTGACAATCCGCAGCGCCGCCGGAGATTTGGATAAAATTCTCCGGCGCTACGGCGATGTTCCTACCCGGTACATCGCCATGAAACTCGGCAACTTAGATAACCCCATCATTCGAGCCTATCAGACCCGCAAGGTCCAGGAAACTCCCATTCAAACCTGGATTTCCTGTTTAGAGGAAGCTCAGGCCCCTGATATGGCCCAAGCCATCGCCAAGTTAAAAAAGTTGGCCCGTTATATTTTTATACCCCTCTGGCAAGGGGAAGAGGTAATTGGTATTTTGGGCATCGGCTATTTCCGTGATGCTCCGCTCCCTCCTGAGGAATGGAACCTGTTGACCAGCGTAGCTAACCAAGCCTCCCTGATCATCAAAAATAGTGCTCTTTACCAGGCAGAACAACAAGGGCGACGGGAAATGGAAGCCCTTTACCAGGCCGGGTTGGTCATCACTTCATCTCTCTCTCACAACGAAGTCCTTAGAACCATCATTGAACAAATTGTCGACCTGACCCAGTTTGAAAGTTGTATCATTGGACGTTGGGAAAAACGTAAAGATGCCGAAGTGATTGAGCTATATCTGCAAAAAACACCGACGGGTTGGATCGAAAGAGAGCCATCTGGCACAGTTTATTCTTTAAGAGAGCGTCCTTTGGTTAGCGAAGCCCTGCAACGCCGCCAATTGAAAGTCATTAAATCAGATGATCCTGATCTCCCCTTATCTGAACAAGCCTGGATGTCTCAAACACAGGCCCAATTACGGCTAATCATCCCCCTGATTGTCAGAAACAACACGATTGGTGTGCTAGAGTTAGTGACCGCGCATCGCAACCGCCGCTTTACACCCCACGTCAGTCGCATCACCCAAGGCCTGGCAGCCCAAGCGGCTATCGCCCTGGAAAATGCCCGTCTTCACGAGTCAGAAATTAAGCGGATTGAACAAGAAATGGACCTGGCACATCGTATTCAGGTCAGTCTGCTGCCTCATGAAACGCCTCAAGTCCCCGGGATGACCATCGCGGCCCGCTCTGTCTCAGCTCGGTTGGTTGGTGGTGATTTTTACCGTTACCTGTCCTTACCGAACGATCAATTTGGCATCGTCGTCGGCGATATCAGTGGCAAAGGCGTTCCCAGCGCACTTTATATGGCCATGACCATCACAGCCATGGATACCCAAATGCGACAGCATGCCTCTCCTGGCGATATGCTTCGCCAACTAAACACGATTCTTTACCCCCGGATGCAAGCTAATCGGATGAACGCTGCCCTCCTCATCGCCATCTTCAATGCAAATGATGGCAGCTTGCAGGTTGCTAATGCCGGCATGATCGCCCCATTGATCAAGCAACGACACCAATATGACTGGCTCGACGTCGCTGGTCTGCCTCTTGGTGCTATTCCGAATGTTTTCTATACCGGTCAAACCGTCCCTCTAACCAGGCGCAGTACTATTATTCTGGCCAGTGATGGGCTTATTGAAGCCCAAAATCAAACCGGCGATATGTTCGGCTTTGAACGATTTCGAGAATCGGCTCAGCGATTGCAAAGAGTCGCCGGTAGCCAACAAATTTTAGAGTCTATTTGGCAAGATGTATCGACTCACATTGGCGATGCCGAACCTCATGACGATATGACATTGGTCGTTGTCCAAACCTGGGGCCGGAGTGGAGGGACAAGAATCTTGTCAGCTGGCCCTGAGTTCACCAATTAATGGCTTCCCATTTCACGCTTCACTCCCAACGAACCGAACAGGTCGAATTTTTGTCCTCCGCTGGGGGGATGGTACAATGTATTGTGGATTTCAGAAGTTGTATGGTAACAAGAAAGCCTTTTAAGTTTGTGGAGTATGAATGAAATATCATCTTTGGACAATTGGCTGCCAAATGAATGAAGCCGACTCACAGCGCGTTGGCTCTGAGCTCGAGAAGATCGGTTACCGCTACAGCCCCACCTATCGTGATGCCGACGTAGTGGTAATTAACACATGTGTTGTCCGGCAGAGTGCCGAAGATAAAGTGACCGGCTTTTTATGGTCACTCAAGCCTTTGAAAGAAAAAAGCCCAGATGCTGTTATCGCCTTGATGGGCTGTATGGTTGGAGTCAAGGGGGGTAACAAACTTAAGAAAACCTTTCCTCACGTTGATGTCTTTATGCCCCCCAGCGACCCGGGGCCGCTGATCAGTTATCTACTCGGACGCGAAAATCGCTCGTTGGAAGCCAAAGCCCTGAGTGAACGCTACGCTATTCAAGATGGTGAGTTGGTTTTACCGCTGCACCAGAGAAACAATTTGGTTTCCGCTCACGTACCCGTTATTTACGGTTGCAACCATGTTTGCACCTTCTGCATTATCCCCTCTCGACGGGGCATTGAACGCAGCCGCCCGGTTGGCGAAATCGCCCGTGAAGTACGTAGCCTGGTTGATCAGGGGGTGAAAGAAGTGACGCTCTTAGGCCAAATCGTTGACCGTTACGGTTACGATGTTCCCGATGGCCCCCGTCTGGCTAATTTACTGCATACTCTCAACGATATCGAGGGGCTGGAGCGTATTCGCTTTTTAACCAGTCATCCCAACTTTATGACCGACGACATTTTGCAATCCGTAGCCCAACTTCCCAAAGTCTGCGAGCATATTGAGGTTCCTATTCAGGCCGGGGATGACGAGGTTCTTAAACGGATGAAACGAGGTTACACGAGCGATGAATATCGTCAACTCATTCATCGCATCCGGGAATATATCCCTAATGCTTGCATCGCGACGGATATCATCGTCGGTTTTCCCGGTGAAACGGAGGCCCAGTTCCAAGCTACCCTTGATGTTTTGGCTGAGTTGAAGATGGATGTCTGCCACGTAGCTATGTACTCCCCCCGTCCTGGCACCGTCTCGGCCAAAGTCATGTCTGATGATATACCTCCTGAGGAGAAAAAGCGTCGTCTGCAGGCCGTAAACGCGCTACAAGAAGAAATTGTTACCGAAATTAACAGTCACTATGTTGGTCAAACAGTTGAGGTTCTGGTAGAAGAGGACCATAAGGGGAAATGGAAAGGACGCACTCGAACGAATAAGCTGGTCTTCTTTGAGGATGAGCAAGACCACCGCGGTCAATTGGTTAATGTGACCATTGAATGGGCCGGGCCGTGGAGTATGCGAGGTTTCCTCGAGGGAATTTCCCAAACGGTCCAAGATACGCTACCTGTTATTGCACTGGCTTGAGGGGGAGCAAATCAAAAGGGACATCTCTATAGATGAGATGTCCCTTTTTATAATTGTCTCTTACTGATCTCTGGCAATCCCTGCTTTCATCTTTTAAATCTATTCCACCCTCAATATGTTTCTCTTCTCTGTCCTTTGCCAGTCAGTTCCTTGAAAGATACCTGTTGTGACACCTTTCAAAAATGCACGGTATGCGCCATGTCAGACTATTGTCTGCTAGTTATGAAAATTCTGTCTGGTTATTTCAGATAGGCTATGGTACTGTATATACATATCATGTCTGCAACTGTCAGGAGGTGTCCATGAATAGTTTTTGACATAAGGCAAGTTGAATTTTAGATATAAACTATTTTACAGGCATCGAGAAAAAATTAGGAGGTTTATATGAATACGGTTCAAAAAGTGATTCAGGCCGTAGCCGACAATGAACAGTTCATTATGGATGCCCAAGATTTTCTTTCAGTCAGAGATCGAGAAGGCTCGGCCATCACCCAACTCGCCCAGTTGACGACCTCATTAGCGGAATCGGCGGAAGTACTGAATAGCAGTTACGCTAAAGAGGATACGGAGGGAGGCTATACAAATATTATATCCCCGGTGGTTATGCCCAAAGACTCACGTTCCTGGCTTTGGGTTTTGGAGGTCCTAGTTTTACTCGGTCTAGGTCTCGGGGGACGCTTTTTTATTGGCTTTCTCTCTGAAAATGCAGCTTCGGCCTTTTTTGGCTTTCACTACTGGCTTTTATGGCTGGCTTTTATCGGTTTCAGTATCTGGCGCAACAGCTACGTCATGATTCCCGATGGCTGCCAGGCCCTCATTACCAAGTATGGCAAAGTGGAGGAAACCATCGGCCCCGGCAGAAAGTGGCTTTTCCACCCACGAAAAAAGGTTAGCTATTTGGTCAACGTCACCAAAGAGTACCCTTATAATGCTCCGATCCGCCAGGCGCCAACCCAGGGGCGTGTTGATGCCTCTGTCGACCTGTTTTTGCAATTTCGCATCGAAGACGCCAGCGAATTTATCTTCACCCTGGGCGGCGTTAACGGTTTCTCACAAAAGTTACACAATGCCATTAGCGAAGTAACTCGAGCCTTGATTTATGAGCAAAAGGCTGAAGAAATTTATGAGCTGGTGGGTGAAAGCACACAGTCGCTCCTTGACAGCTTGAACAATCAATTTTTGCCCGCCGTTAGATTCGTCAATGCCAACATCACCCATGCCGAACCAGCCAGCCAGGAGTACCGCATGGACCTGGCCGCAGCGGAGGTGATGCGGGTGGCCAAAGAGGCTTACACTTACGAATACGAACTAAATCTGAGAAAAGAACAAGACGAAGGGGATCTGAACAAAGAACTGGCTTCGTTGCGCGAGACCCTTTCCGAAATTAAAGCTGAGATTGCCACCTACCAGGCCCAAATCGATACCGCTAGAGAGAAGGCCACTAATCAGGCCAATGCCCATGCCCGTCAGTTGCTGATTGAAGCTGAAAGTGAAGCCAAAGCAAATGCCGCCCTCCTGGAAGCCCAGGCGTTGGACATTAAAGCGGTCAACAGTGGTCGCTACCCTGAAATCCTGGAATATCGTTTCCAGCAAGAGGCTCTGGATAAAATTGAAGCCATCGCCGCCAAACTCCCCCGGGTCATCAATGTGGGGCCAGCTAATGAGAACGAGATTGATTTTATGGCTATAGCGCGCCAGATGATGGGCCTTAAAGGGACGTCCCTCTATACTGACGAAGATATCAAAACTATTCGTACCCGGATGAATGAAATTACCGCCCGGATTAAGGAACGGAATAAGCAAATTAATGATTTGGTTGATCCAGAAATTGCCCCCCTTGGAGGTGCATCATGACGGTTGCCAAGAGTCACGATTTTTCAAAAATAAAAGAAGTTGTCACCACCTGGAGTAATATCAAACAATTGCTGCGCTCCGGGGATCGCGGTCATCTTGTGCCCGTGGTCATCCCCAAAGAAAAACGAGGCTTTGGTTGGCTTCTCTGGTTGGTTCTAGGGTCTTACCTGAGCATTAGCATCTTCTTTTTTGATATCGGCATCGGCAATTTCTTTTTAGGCGCCATTGTATTCCTCTTTTTCGCCGCTCTTGGAGGCATCAGTGCCTGGCGCAGCGCCATTGTTGAAATTGAGCAAGGGACAACCGGCATTTACTCTCGTTTCGGAAAAATTGAAGACATGCTGAATCCTGGGCGGCACTTTCTGTGGTGGCCCTGGGACAAAGTTGAGTTTATCGTTGATACCTCAACCGAAATCCCTTACACAGCCCCGGTGCTGTCCTGCCCAACCAAGGAAAACGTTCCCCTCAAGTCCATTGAGTTCTTTCTGAAATTCCGCATCGTTGATCCGATTCTGTTTGTCCGTAATATCGGGGCCAGTAACTTCGACATGGCCTTGAGTAGTGTGGTTCAGGATGCTATCCGCCGTCGCAGCCGCCAACTCGAAACCGCCGAGGCTTACGACCTGCGCGGCAGCGATGTCGGCGATATGCAAACCTATCTCAATAAAAGAATGAGCCGCTACGGGGTAAAAATCATTGGCGCCAACATTCCTGACGTACAACTCTCCGACCAATACCGAGAAAATCTGGCCACCAAAGAACGCATCGCCAAAGAGTTAACGGCCTACGAAAAAGAATGGGAGCTGATTCGCAAACGCCGTACTGATGCGATTCTGCTGGAAATTGAACGCGCCAAAAAAGCTCGGGACGAAAAATTGATCGCCGTTAAAGAAGCAATCAATAAGGCCCGCGAAGATGTAGCTCAAATGCTCCAGCAACGCCAGGCCGAAGCAGAGAAGATTCGTCTGGAAATCGAGACCAAGGGGCAGGCCGAATTGAAGGCCGCCGAGAATGAAGCTAAAGCCTTGAAGAGCTTGGGAAAATCATACCAAGACAATCGAGCTGTGCTGCAATATCATTTAGAATTACGCCGTCTAGAGGTGGCCGAACATCTCTTGCAAAGTGCCCCGCGCCCCCTCGTAGTCAACAGTCAAGGGCAAGACGGATCAACTTCGGCGCTTTCAACTTTACTATTGGCTCAATTACTGCCCGAAATGATGGATCAATCCCAACATCGGGGTAACGATAACTATTTTCCAGGTAATTTTGATAGCTCAAAATCATCGCCGTCGAGCAGCTAATAAGTTGGGTATGTCTCAAAAATGGATTGGAACTGTAATCCGTTAGGGGCAGGTCAAGACCTGCCCCTATAGCTGCTTAGTAGGCTCAGTGGATCCAATTTTCGAGGAGTAAGTCACGCCCACGTGCCGACCGGAACCGTGTGTGGGTGTGAGGGCTCTCAATTTTGAATCTACTGAGTATGAATGGAAGTCGTATCATGCAAGAATCAACGCCCTTCATCACGAAAGATGGTCGGTCAGTATACATTCGCCGCGTTCAAGAGACCGATACCGCCCTATTAGTAGATATGTATCATCATTTATCTGACGAAACGAAGTTGTTGCGCTTTCATACCTATACGGGCAAACTGCCAGACGAGCGTATATGGAAAGAGGCCGTGGCGCTCTCGCATCTCGACCCGGCGCGCCAGGTCGCCCTGGCCGCTGTTATTCAAGAAATAGACGGCGAGCATGCTGTAGGTATTGCTCGTTTCAGTCGGGCCACACCTCGCGACATCAAAGCTGAAACAGCTATTGTGGTGCGTGATGATTATCAAAGGTCCGGCCTGGGGACCTATTTGTTATATAGACTGGCCCAGATTGCCCGATCAATGGGCATCAAACAATTAAGCGGCTGGGTTCAAGCCCAAAACAGAGCTGCGTTGATGTTACTACAAAAAGCGAACCTGCCCTACACCCAACGTACCAGCCAGGGAGAAACGTATCTTACCATCTCAATTGAAGGCATGGAATTTGAAACCGAATAACAGCCTGACCGGATAACTGTATATGAACGAAGAAAGCTCGAACGAAGTGTTCGAGCTTTATCAAAAGAGGAGAAACAGAGGATAAAGGGGAGTTGTGGTTTTGACAAGCAATCTATACGCCTTCACAACCTTTTGATGTCCATTATAGCATGGCTTTGATCCACCCTGAGTAAACATTCCGTAAATCTGGAGTAAATATTACGCAAATGCCTGGGTTTCTCTCAAATCTGACACGGTTTGATATCTTTTAAGTTTAGTTGTAAGCTGGTTTGGCCATTCCACGTATTAAACTCTAAATTGTAGACGGCGTCAACTTTAGTCAATCTAGTTTGTGGTGTCCAGATATGGCCCATACCAAATCCAATAGCATCCCAAACACGTTTGCCATCGAAAAGCTTTAACTTAAGGTGTCCGCCGTCTCTACCCACAACGGTTTGATGCTTAACCAGCAATCCTTTAGTCATGAATCTGGGGGTGGGATTATTGTAGCCAAAGGGCTGCAAGTCTTGAATTTCGTTAACCAATCGGTAAGTAACCCCTCGCAAATTGATTTCAGCGTCAATTGAAAGGGTCTTTCGTAACAGTTTATCGGCCAGTTGCTCACCGGCAATCTCGGTCAACCGAGCTTGAAATGCCGCCAGGTTTTGATTCTCAATCGTAAACCCAGCCGCAGCAGCATGGCCGCCATATTTTACCAGCAACTCAGCACATTGGTCTAAAGCAGCGGTAATATCGAACTCTGAAATGCTCCGTCCGGAGCCTTTAGTATGCGTACTTCCTCGCTGGGCTACCAGCATGGGGCGGTAAAATTCATCAGTCAGGCGTGAGGCAACCAGGCCAACTACACCGTGATTAAAGTTTGGATCGGTAATTAAATAAAGGGGAGCAAGCTCATCATCAGCCAAAATTTGCTCCCGCGCCTGATCAACAAATGTTTGGGTCATTTGTTGGCGTTCGTAGTTGATTTGGCTTAAAGTTTCGGCCAATTGATACGCCTCAAGCGGGTCTGTCGTCGAAAGTAATTTGTAGGCTAACTGAGCGTGGGTTAGTCGGCCCGCTGCATTTAACCGTGGACCGATAATAAACCCGATCGATCCGGCCGTAATACGCCCTAAATCCAGTCTACTCTGTTCTACCAAGGCCCTTAACCCGACCCGCCGGGGGTCGTTGATATAGACTAAGCCCCTTTTTACCAGCGTCCGATTTTCACCAATGAGCGGAGCCATATCGGCCACAGTGCCAATCGCCACCAGATCAAGCAGGTCTTCCTCAGCCAAACCAGGTTGCTGGCTATCTGCCGGCGATACAGCCTGTTTTAAGGCCTGGACTACTTTAAGAGCGATCCCTACGCCGGCCAATTCTTTGAATGGATAGTCACAATCTCTTTGTTTGGGATTAATGACCGCCGCTGCCGGAGGTATAATATCTCGCCCAACTTCATCTTTAGAAACTCGATGGTGATCGGTGATGATAAAGCTCAGACCCAACTCGTTGCCGTAGATCACCTCATCCACCGACCGAATTCCACAATCAACAGTAATCACTAAAGACGCCTCTTTATCAGCCAGCTCGGCAATCGCTTGCTTGTTTAAGCCGTACCCTTCTTCAAAGCGATCAGGGATGTAGGGTTTAACCCTACCCCCCAGGGCACACACGGCCTGAACCAAGAGTGCAGTAGCAGTAACACCATCGGCATCATAATCGCCATAGACGACAATATTTTCCCCAGCCGCGATGGCTTGTAAAATTCGCTCGACCGCCGCCACAACCCCTTTCATCTGCTCTGGGCTTTGAAGCGCCTGAGGTCTATCTCCGCTCAGAAACTCATATACCTCCGCCTCTTCATAAATCCCCCGATTGTACAAAATTTGAACAATTAGGGGCTGAAGGTCGGGAAAATTTTCAAAGTGGGCTTCTGGCGCTCTAGGATAAATCTCCCAGCGTTTAGTCTGGGCTGTCAATGACTATCTCCATATACCTGAAGTAAGCAAGAACACAGTGAAAGATATTATAGAAAAGATGTGCGGAAGATGCAAGGCGCAGTTTGCAGTCAGTCCGTTTTCCTACTCACCCTACTTCATGTTAAAATTTCAGTAGGAGTAAACCAATGTAAGCTGCGTTCTAAATAGCCTGCCTTGCAGACCCATAGTTTCCCCAAAGGAGTAACTATGACCTATCGTATTATTTTCATGGGCACCCCCGACTTTGCTGTTCCGGCCTTGACCAAGCTGCATCAAGCTTATCAAGTTGTCGCCGTGGTAACACAGCCAGATCGCCCCAGTGGTCGGGGCCGTAAGCTGGCAGCCTCGCCGGTTAAAAAAGTGGCAGAAGCGGCCAATTTGCCGCTGTTACAACCGCGCACGCTGCGAGACCCAGAAGTAGTAGCTAAGTTACGCTCATTAAAACCAGACCTGATTGTGGTGGCTGCTTTCGGACAAATATTACGCTCAGACGTTTTGCATATGCCGCCGCATGGTTGCATTAACGTTCACGCATCATTGTTGCCACGCTGGCGTGGAGCCGCTCCGGTCGCCGCTGCTATTCGGGCCGGTGATACAAAGACCGGGATCACGCTGATGCTTATGGACGAAGGATTAGACACAGGTCCTATCATTCGCAGCCGATCGATGGCGATTACGCCCGAACATAACCGGGAAACGCTGACCCAGGCTCTGGCCGAGTTAGGTGCGGATTTGCTCATCGAAGCGTTGCCTGATTGGCTGGCGGGTAAAATCACCCCGCAACCGCAAGATGATCATCTGGCTACCCTGGCCCCGACTATCAAAAAGAAAGAAGGCCTGATTGACTGGACCCAAAGCACTGTTGAAATTGAACGCCATGTGCGGGCCTTTTATCCCTGGCCAGGGACCTTTACCCACTGGCAAGGTAAACAATTAAAGATTTTAGCGGTCTCCGTTAAAGCCGAATCCGTCCCAACAGAGGCAAATGATCTACCTCCCGGAACGGTTTTGCACCTGGAGGGAAAGATTGCGGTGACAACCGGGCAGGGGATGGTCGTTTTAGATCAAATCCAACCTGCTGGCAGACGGGCTATGTCGGCGGCAGACTTCGCCCGGGGTCACGCCGATTTTATCGGAACCATCTTGACTTAGGAAAAATCGCCAGCCACGTTTGACTATTTATACAAAAATGCTAAAATATGTTGGTGTAGTCTTAAGACTATATCAAGAGCGTTGTATTATTTAGGCGACGTAGCCAAGTGGCTAAGGCAGTGGTCTGCAAAACCATTATTCGCCGGTTCGAATCCGGCCGTCGCCTCTCGATAATGGCTGGCACCTCCTTCAGGTTGCCAGCTATTTTTTTAATGCTTACCTCTGACAACAGGAGCAATGGATGAAGCGGAAACTATTCTCCTTATTAATTTTGTTGCTAGTCGTTACTGGCTGCGGCCTCACATCCCGCACGACAGCATCAGTTGAAGCACCTTCCCCTACACAAGAAGTGATCATCTTAACTAAGGCGCCGACCGCCACCAACTTCCCCCGCATCGGCACACCCACCCCCATTCCACCCACCTCTACACCAAGACCAACAGCTACTCCCACACTTAGTAAAACCCGCTTTGACGATGCCACTTTGGCCAATCTTATGGCCGGCACCATCAGCTCAACCGGCGTTGAGGCTACCGTAGAAATCGTTGACAGCCGGGCCAACGGCGGAGAACGAATCGGCTATATTACCATTATTTCCGAACATAATATTGATGAAAGTGACCTTTTGCTTAAACTCTTTGTTTTGGAGGTCGGCAGCGCCTTAAGAACGCTACGCGCCTTTAGAGAAGGTGAAATTGATGCTGATCTAGATGCTACCTTCATCACCGTCAATAACAGAGCCGGTGAGCTGATGGGCACCGTCAAAGCCCCGACTTCCGCTATAGATGACTTCCTGGAAGGACGGTCATCCGTCAACCAAGCCCTGGAACGTCTAGAATTAACCGGTGTCTTTGAGACCTTTAAGGAATAACCCTCTACCTGGAGCAGCACCCATGGCAACCCAAACGGCAACCATAACTCCAACAACTACAGAAAAATTTCAAACCAGCCAGGTTCTAACCGTCGGCTCAGGGCACTTTATCCATGATACTTACACAGCCTTTGTGGCTCCACTTTTACCCCTCATCATCGAGAAGCTATCGCTCTCGCTGACCTCGGCCGGATTTTTGCAAGCTTTTCTACAGTTTCCGGCCTTACTCAATCCTTTCATTGGTTACTTGGCCGATCGTGTCAGCCTCCGTTATTTTGTCATTCTCGCCCCGGGCGTGACGGCCTCGCTGATGAGCCTGCTCGGATTGGCCCCTAATTACTTCACCCTGGTGATCATCCTCCTAACGGCTGGGGTGAGCGTGGCATGTTTCCACGCACCGGCTCCGGCAATAATTGGCCGCGTATCCGGAAATCAGGTCGGTAAAGGGATGAGCTTTTTCATGGCCAGCGGTGAGTTAGGTCGCACGATTGGTCCGATGGTAGTGGTTTGGGCCGTTTCGGTCTGGACATTGGAGGGCTTCTATCGTATCATGGTGATAGGCTGGGTGGCCTCGGCAATTTTATATTGGCGGCTACGTCAAATCCCTGCCCGAACGGATCAGCCACAAAATTTGCGGCTCTTGCTACCCACACTGCGTCGCCTATTCGTACCTTTGTTAGCCATTGTCATCTTCAGATCTTTTTTGTTAACTGCCCTGTCCGTTTATTTACCCACCTTTATGGATCTTAAAGGAGCCAGTTTATGGATGGCCGGGGCTTCCCTGTCGATCTGGGAATTGGCTGGTGTAGTTGGCGCCCTCCTGGGTGGTACGCTCAGCGACCATGTAGGGCGACAGATGATGTTATTAGCTGGAATTATCAGTTCTTCCTTGATTATGTTTATTTTCCTTAATACCAGTGGTTGGCTCCTGGTACCTGTTTTGCTGGCTTTGGGTTTCACGGCCCTGTCAACCACGCCAGTTATGTTTGCTATCGTGCAGGAGCACCTGCCCCAAAATCGGGCCATAGGGAGTGGCCTGTTTATCGCCACTTCCTTCCTGGCTCGCCCAATTGCCATCTTGGGGGTAGGCAGTCTGGGGGACAATTTTGGCCTGGAGACTGCCTATTTTTGGGGAGCGTTGATCTCGTTGCTCGCCGTGCCCTTCATTTTTATGTTACCTAAACTTAGCCCAGATATAAGCGCTTAGTCTGAACCAGATAAGCTAAAGTCTGGGAGAAATCAAAAGAGGAAGGCGATGATAGAGAAGAATACCTTGGTTGCTTATCACTACTTTCGCCTGCCCAGACACCAGTGGGAGCTGATGCTGGCCAGGATGCGTCAATTGGGTGCTACGACGCTTTATATACCTGTCCCTTGGAGTGTCCATGAATTTGAAGACAATAAGTTTGACTTGACCGGCGCTACCAATCCCCGCCGAGATGTGGTAGGTTTTGTTAATTTATGCGCCGCTATGGGCTTCAACCTGCTCCTCGACCTGACACCTGGTCCTACTAGCAAGGCGAATCTCCTTTATGGGGGTGTCCCTGGCTGGCTTGTACGTCAGTGTCCCGAAGTACGAGCCCGAAATGCTCAGGGAGATCCTCTACCCACCTACACTTTTACCCACCCAACCTATCTCAAATTTGTCAGCCGTTGGTTTGACAAAATCAGTCAAGCTCTAACCGGCAAGCAACATCCTGCCGGCCCAATCATCGGAGCTCAAATCGCCTTCAACATTGACCTCGATCTTCTGGACCATAACGAACACGTCAGCAATGTGCAATGGCCGATCTGGTTGCGCAAACGCTACGCCGAAAGAGGGGTTGAGGCGCTCAACGCCGCTTACGCTCCAACAACGCCTTACCGAAGTATCAGCCAGGTTTCCTTAACCGACCCTCTAACTTCCCCCGCCTTTGAGCAAGACCGGCGCGATTTTATCGCTTTCCTCCATAACTATACCCTTGACACATACACCGAGCTGCTCCAGGAGCTGGGATGGTCTTTATCGGAGCCCGTTGGGCCACCTCCCCATGGCTTCCAGGTCCAGGCAGATCCCATGGATGTTGGCCGCTCGTTTCAGTGGGCTATGGATGCACCAGTTCGGGCAGATGGCTCACCGCGACCGAATTTTTGGACGCGTAAAGGGGAGATCTTTGCCACGCTTTCGACCGACCAGCTCCCCT
>JABAHQ010005761.1_pt2 | contig 21210 bp, 20 predicted proteins | sample 7062091 | NCBI WGS metagenome assembly JABAHQ01 (sample SAMN14534359, study PRJNA622989) | marine sediment metagenome | biome: marine biome [ENVO:00000428]; feature: marine pelagic biome [ENVO:01000023]; material: deep marine sediment [ENVO:00002113] | place: India: Gulf of Kutch | collected...
TCGGATTCAAACGGCAGCAGGTCGTCACGGGGCCAGACCTGTTGGGCCATGTCAGGGGTGACGCCGGCTTTCAGCGCCAGGCTCACCAGGGCCCCTTCGGTGGGATCACCACTCAGCTGCCACTGCTGATCTTCACGGGTGACCGAGGCGGTATTACACAGCAGGGCGATGTGGCTGAGCCGGTCCAGCTGGGGGTGGGAATCGTGACGTTGGGCCTGCCGGTGCGCGTCTTCGATATCGCCATTGTCGCCATAACCGGTNNTCGTCTTCGATGTCGCCGTTGTCGCCATAGCCGGTGCCGCTGACCTGCAGGCTTTCCTGCGCCAGCACGATACGGGTGGCGGTCATTTCGTTGCGGGTCAGGGTGCCGGTTTTGTCGGAACAGATCACGGACACCGAACCCAGCACTTCCACCGAGGGCAGTTTGCGTACCAATGCCCGATGGCGCGCCATCTTCTGCACGCCGACCGCCAGGGTAATGGTCACCACCGCCGGCAAACCCTCCGGTACCGCCGCCACGGCAATGCCCACGGCCGCCTGAAACATCGCCATCAGATCGAAGTCGCGCACCCAAACCCCGAACAGGATCATCACGCCGCACAGGGCCAGAATCAGATAGGTAAGCTGGCGGGCGAACTGTTGCAGGCGCCGGGTCAGGGGTGTTTTGGGTACTTCTGCCTGCTGCACCAGTTTGCCGATGTGGCCCAGCTCGGTTTTCTGTCCGGTGTGGATTACCAGGCCGTGGGCGCTGCCGTAAGTAACCAGGGTACCCATGAACGCCATGTTGGTACGTTCCGCCAGCGGGGTATTCTCTGGCAACTGGTCTGCTTGCTTGTTAACCGGTTGGGATTCGCCGGTGAGCGCTGATTCGTCACAGCGTAAGTCTTTGATTTGAAAGAGCCGTACATCGGCGGGCACCCGATCCCCCGACTGCAGTAGAATGACGTCCCCCGGCACCAGCTGCTCGCTGTCCTGGGTGACGATACGCCCGCTGCGCCAGACTTTGCATTCCGTACGCACCAGGCTGTGAATAGCCCGCAANNGCCGACTCGTCGCAGCGTAAATCCTTGATTTGAAAGAGGCGTACGTCGGCAGGCACCCGATCTCCTGACTGCAACAGAATCACGTCCCCCGGCACCAGTTGCTCGCTGTCCAGGGTGACGATGCGTCCGCCGCGCCAAACTTTGCACTCCGTACGCACCAGGCTGTGAATGGCCCGCAATGCTGCCTCTGCTTTGCCTTCCTGCAGGTAGCCGATGACGGCGTTGATGAGCACCACCGCATAAATGACCACCGCATCCACCACGTGCTGCAGAAACAACGACAGAGTGCCGCTGATCAGTAACACATAGATCAACACATTGTTGAATTGGGACAGCAGCCGACGCCAGGCGGAACGGGGTTTGGCCTGGGGCATGCGGTTAGGGCCGTGCTCGGTCAGACGGTGGCGTGCTTCTTCGGTGTCCAGTCCTTCAGCCTGCGACTTGAGCTGGGTGAAAGCATCGGTCAGTGTGTGAGAATACAGTTTCCCCATGTACAATGCATTTCCGTCTAATCTAAAAGGAAAGGGTGTCATAAAGCGAGCAATCATGATGTCAATTTGGGATGCATTAAGCAATGGAATGGATAAACCGGTTTAAGCGGTCGGCGTTGTTCGGCATGGGGCGGGAGACCCTCGCCACAACCTTCAATGATGAGCTTCATTACCACGCCGGCTGGGTGTTGTTGTTCAGTTGCGCTATGTCGCTCACCTGGCTTAGCTACATTCCGGTGGATACCCAATTACATCCGGATCAGGCCGGCATCATTGCCCTGCGTTGGGGGTTGGTCATCGTCAGTATACTGGTGTTGCTGCTGCGCCGTATTCCCTATCTGCGGCAGCGCAATCAATACCTGCTGATGGTCTGGGGTTGGTGTTTGCTGGGGTCCTCTGGCGCCATCACCGGTTTAACCTCGGTGGACCCTACTTATGTGTCCGGCTTTGTGTTGGTAAACTGCCTGATCCCGATGGCGCCGTTACGCGTTCCCTATTCGCTTTCCATACTGGCGGTTGGACTGGCTGCTCTGTTGGTGGCCGCTACCTATATGAACGTCGACATGACCCAGACCCGGCTGCGTTACACGTTGAACGACGTGGTGGTGGTGGCGATGATCGTGACCTTCTTTATTTTCCTGATGAACAGCTACCGTTACCGCACCTGGAAAAGCGCCAAGATCATCGAGCGGGAATCTTCCATGCGGGTGCAACAGGCGGATCTGGAGAGTCAGGCCAAGAGCCGATTCATTGCCACCATGAGCCATGAAATCCGTACCCCCATGAACGGTATCGTCGGCATGGCGGAAATGTTGAATACCACCCAGCTCAACAAAGAACAGAAAAGCTTTGTGGATGTGATCTCCTATTCCAGTCATTCCCTGTTGAATGTCATTAACGATATATTGGATTATTCAAAAATCGAAGCCGGTCGCGTAACACTGGAAAAGCAGGATTTCGATGTCTATGCCCTGTGTGCGGAAATCGCCACCATCTTCAAATCCACAGCTGATAAAAACAGCATCGAGTTCGTTGTCTGTGTGGACCCGGACGTGCCTGCCTTGATAAAAGGCGATCCTTCCCGATTGCGTCAGGTGTTGTTGAACCTGATCGGCAACGCCTTCAAATTCACTCGGGTGGGACGGGTGGAAGTTAAGGTGNNGTGGATAGGGGAGTGGACACTATCGACGGTGGGGAGTTGGAGTTCACCATACTGGATACCGGCATCGGCATTTCTCAGGCGCAACAACTCAAGTTATTCAAACCCTTCCAGCAGGCGGACAGCTCCATCACTCGGGAGTACGGCGGCAGTGGTTTGGGGCTCAGTATTTCAAAGTCATTGATTGAGCTGATGGGGGGCGACATTGAAGTGGACAGCGCGCCACGGCAGGGCTCCACCTTTGTCTTTTCTATCTATTATGAAACCGCAGAAGCAGAGCAACCGGTTGAGGAGCCGGTGCGTTTTACCGGTATCCGTCTGCTGATGGCGGGGCGTCCCAGCCACTATGGTATGGAATTGAACCGTCACCTGCAGCACTGGGGAATCCGTGTGGATACGGAACGTCAGGTAGCTAAGGCCATCGAACGCTTAACCAGCAACTCGGAAGGTTTTACAGTGGTGATACTGGATCTGGACAGCAACAGCGATCTGGACCCGCTGATCGTGGAGCAGCTGCAGACCATGTGCCGTTCCAAGTCGATCCATTGTCTGGTGTTGTGTTCGGAAGAATACCCGGCTTACCGCTTCAAGGTGATGGCCAAGCCGGTTTGTGCATTCCAGTTCAAGCGACCACTGGCACAGGCATTGGGTATCGTGGATCAGGTGAACCAAGGCGTTCAGGTCAACGGCCTGAGTACGGAACTGGCCGGTTGTACGGTACTGGTGGTGGAAGACAACGACATCAACCAGAAGGTCATCACCAGTATGCTGGATAAAATGGGTGCCCGTTACCAGGTAGCTCAGAACGGGCGTCAGGCTTGTACTGAATACGCACAATACCACGATGTATACGACGTCATACTGATGGACTGCGAAATGCCGGTGATGGACGGCGAAGATGCTACCCGACGTATTCGGCAGCAGGAACAGCAGGAAGGTTGGAGTCGAACGCCGATCATTGCTTTAACCGCACATGCCATGAAGGAGCACATCGACAGTTGTCATGCCGCCGGTATGGATGATCACATTTCCAAACCGGTTGAGATGGTCATTCTGCGGGATAAAATTCTGAAGGCTGCAAACGCCACGCAGTCACGCTAGGTTGAACACAACGGTTCAACAGAAGGCTGACTGCGTGGCGTGCTTTAGCGCTTAGGATGGGTTACGAATTACCATCAGGCGCAGTTCCGTCATGTCTTCCATGGCCCAGCGAATGCCTTCGCGACCCAGGCCGCTGTCTTTGACCCCGCCGTAGGGCATGTGGTCCACACGCCAGGAAGGAATGTCACCGATGACGACGCCACCCACTTCCAGTTCGTCCCAGGCCTTTTGCGCCTGATACAGATCGCGGGTAAAGATACCTGCCTGCAAACCGAAGCGGCTGTTGTTGATTTCTTTCAGTACGCCATCAAAATCATCGAACGGTGCCAGCACGGCCACGGGGCCGAAGGCTTCTTCCGCACACACTGCCTGGGACGCTTCGACGTTTTCCAGCAGGGTTGCCTGCAGCATGGTGCCTTCACGATCACCGCCGCACAGCAGAGTGGCACCGGCGGCAACTGCGTCGTTGATCCAGCCGTGCAGACGGGAGGCTTCCCCTTCGCTGATCATGGGGCCGATAAAGGTGTCGGGATCTTTGGGATCGCCGCTCTTCAGCGCTTTGGTTTTTTCCACCAGCTTGGATTTGAATGTGTCGTAAACGTCGCGGTGAACGTAGATCCGTTGTACGCCGATGCAGCTTTGACCGGACTGATAAAAGGCACCGAAAATAATGCGGGCCACGGCATCGTCCACATCCCAGTCCTTGTCCACCACACAGGCAGCGTTGCCGCCCAACTCCAACACCACTGGTTTTTTACCGGCGCGGGCTTTCAGCTTCCAGCCCACATCCGGCGACCCGGTGAAGCTCAGCAGCTTCAGGCGGTCGTCTTCCGTCAACAGGTCGGCGCTGTCACGGCGACAGGGCAGAATGGAAAACGCGCCCTTGGGCAGACTGGTTTCCGCCAGGATCTCGCCGATCAGGATGGCACCGATGGGGGTGAGGCTGGCGGGTTTCAATACAAAGGGGCAGCCGGCAGCAATGGCCGGTGCCACTTTGTGGGCCGCCAGGTTCAGGGGGAAATTGAACGGACTGATGAAAGCACAGGGGCCGATGGGCACCCGCTTGGTCATGCCGCTGTAACCCTTGGCGCGGGCACTGATGTCCAGGGGAATGGTCTCGCCATACTGGCGTGCGGTTTCTTCCGCTGCAATCTTGAACGTGTCGATCAGGCGCGTGACTTCGCCCTTGGCATCGTTGATGGGTTTGCCGGCTTCCACACACAGGGCATAGGCCAGTTCGTCAAAACGTTCGCGGAAACGGGTAACACAGTGTTCCAGCACCGCCTGACGTTCATACATGGGCATTTTGGCCATGGCATCGGCGGCATCACAGGCAGCGCCGATGGCCTGGTCCAGCACGTCCGGTGTGGCCAGGGGCACGCTGGTGGCCACTTCACCGCTGTACTTGTCGTAGATTTTCAGATCCTGGTTGGCGTAGACGGCTTCGTTGGCTAAATAATAAGGGTATTCTTGCTTAAGCATGAGGTTACGGTCCTTGATCATAGGGAGCGAATCTAGGGTGCGATCACAAGTTGTTCCAGCGCGCTGCGAATCTGTGCCGGAATGGGAACGGATTTGTTTTCGGCCCGGTTCACGAACACATGAATAAAATCACCGAAAGCACAGGCGGTGTCTTCGCCTTGTTTGAAAATACCGACACCGTACGTCACTGAACTGTTGCCCAGTTTGTTAACCCGCAAACCCGCTTCGAGTTCATCCGGATATGCAATGCCGGAGAGGTAGCTGCAACTGGAATTTACCACATACCCTACCACCGGGGCGTCGTGAATATCCAGGCCACCCACTTCGATCAGATATCGGTTCACTGCTGAATCAAAATACGAATAATAGGTCACGTTGTTGACATGACCATAGATGTCATTGTCCATCCAGCGGGTGGTGATGGGGTAAAAGCGTTTGTAATCGCTACGCTTAATGGGCTTGCTCTCGCTCATAATGAGTACTTCACTTTATTGAATGATTGATTACCAGGCAGCCTGGTAGATAGCCAGGGCATCTTCTTCCGTCACTTCCCGCGGATTGTTGACCAACAGTCGTTGTTGTTCCATTGCATCCGATGCCAATTTGGCAATGAAATCCTCCGGCACCTTGCAGTCCCGCAGTTTGTTGGGCAGTGACACTTTCTGAATCAGGGTTTCAATCCATTGAATCAGTTTGTTGGTGACTTCTTCATCCGTGCCGGCGGTGTATTCTTCCGCCATGATGATGGGAGCCAGTTCGGCGTATTGGGCTTTCGCGCTGGGTGCGTTGAAACGCATCACATGGGGTAATACCAGCGAATTACTCAGGCCATGGGGTATATGAAAATGTCCCCCCAATGGATAGGCCAAAGCATGTACAGCCGCTACCGGTGCGTTGGCGAATGCCTGTCCTGCCAGCAGCGCGCCCAGTAACATGTTGCTGCGGGCTTCCACGTCACTGCCGATGCGCACGGCGGTCAGTATATTGCGGGACAACAGTCGCAGGGCTTCCCGCTCCCGCGCCAGCATATCGGACACCGGGTTCTTCTTGTGTACGGAAGTGTAGGATTCGATGGCGTGCACCATGGCATCGATGCCGGTGGCAGCGGTGACGTGAGGCGGCAGGCCAACCGTCAGTTCCGCATCCAGCAGGGCGATGTCCGGCTGCAGTACCGGGGATACCACTCCGGCCTTGGTGGTCTCTCCGGTGGTCACAATGGCTATGGGGGTGACTTCGGAGCCGGTTCCGGCTGTGGTAGGCACCTGAATCAGGGGCAGACGCGGTTCCCGGGCATTAGCCACGCCGTACATGTCAGGCAGGGTCTGGCTGCACTGGGGGTGGGACAGAATCGCCACCAGTTTGGCCACGTCCATGGAGCTGCCGCCGCCAAAGCCCACCACCAGCTCGGCGTTGATGCCACGGGCAGCCGCCACTGCCTTCAGCACGGTGCTGTCGGATGGGTCCGCTTCCACCTCGTCGAAAACCTCGACCTGTACGCCCACAGAGGCAAAACTGGGCAGCACCGGTTCCAGCAGACCGGCTTTGATGATGCCGGGATCAGTCACAATCATCACCGATTGTGCCCCCTGCTGCTGGCACAGTGCACCCAACTGCCGGGCACTGCCGGGTTCGTTAATGATGGTTTTCGTGGTGGAGAATGTGAATGCCTGCATGGGACTGGCACCTCGATTGATTGGTCGGAAGATTTACTTAGTTTAACACGCCGACTTGGGGCGGATGGGACAAAAACATGGGTAAACAGGCCATAAAATTTCAGCGTTTGGCCTCCAAACCATCATCCTCGGCCCGATGCCAGCGCTTTATGTAGTGCGCCAGTACGCGGTGCAGCAGCAGGAGGGCCGTCAGACTCGCATAGACCAGGCCCTGGTATTCCCCAATCTTGTCCCTCAACATGATGTGCAGTACAGCAAGCAGGCAAAGGGGATACATAGCCCGGTGTAGTTGTCTCCAGCGTTTGCCTAACCTGCGTCGGACCCATTGCGGGGACGTCAACGCAAGCAGCACTGACAACGTCCACCCCGCCAGTCCCGCCTGTAAATAAGGTTTTTCCCACAGATCCTGCCATAACCAGGAAAATACCCAGCTCACTTCCAGATGCAGATAGACGGCAAGGTGCCAGCACAGATAAAAGAAACTGAACAGGCCAAGCATGCGCCGGGAGCGGATCAAAAAGTTCCAGTCCGCCAGGCGCTTACCGTAAGTCAATTGGAGTCGTTTGCAGAAAAAACCGAGCCAACGCCGGAATGGGGTGACCGCCAGGGTGAGCAGTAAATAGAACTCCGCCCAAAAACCGGTGCGGGCAACGAGGGTTTCAAATGGATTGAACCCCAGGTTGAGGGTCTGTTGATCCCGGATCAATAGTGCTGCGGGTAGCAGGCTCGCCACGAACAAAGCCAGGCGAAACCAGTGGTCGTGTTGGTTAAACCAGTGCAGCAGGCGCAGCATCAGTAATGTTGTGTCAGGTCCATGCCGGCGTACAGGTGAGCCACCTGTTCGCCATAACCATTGAACATCAAGGTGGGCTGCTTGCGGGTTTGCCCCAACGGAACTTCACGGCGTTGGCTCCAGCGTGGATGAGACACCTGGGGATTGACATTAGCGTAGAATCCGTACTCTGCGGCGGCAGCCTTTTGCCAGGTCGTGATCGGCTTTTGTTCCAGTAGTTCAATATTCTGAATCGCCTTGATACTTTTGAAGCCATACTTCCAGGGCACTACGATACGCAGCGGTGCGCCGTTTTGTGGCGGTAGCGCCTCCCCATACATACCGGTTGCCAGCAGGGTCAGGGGATGCATCGCTTCATCTATACGCAATGCTTCCTGATAGGGCCAGTCGAGGGTGGGGCGCCGCTGACCGATCATCTCCTTCGGGTTCAAAACTGAACTGAAACGGACATAGCGGGCCTTGGACAACGGTTGAGCCAGGGCGATGATGTCTTTCAGCATCACTCCGTTCCAGGGCACGACCATTGACCAGCCTTCCACGCAGCGGAAACGATAGATGCGTTCTTCAATACAGTGTTTTTGCAGATCATCCAGATCCAGGGTCACGGGATTTTCCACCGCGCCGGAAATCCTCAGTTGCCAGGGCTCCAGGGTAAGCTGGCGAGCCAGTATTCTTACGGCTTCCTTGTCGGTCGAGAACTCGTAGTAGTTGTTATAACTGGTGGCGTATTTTTTAGGTGTAATGGTTGATTTGAATTCAGGTAAAGGGGGGCTGACACAGTCCTCGGTGGCCAACAGAGAGCGTGGTAATACCAGGCCGGCAGCGGCCCAGGGCAGCGCTCGCAGGAATTTGCGGCGCTGCAGGAACAGGGAGTGCGGAGTAATTTGAGAAGCTGGAAGATGTGGGTATTTCATGCCCATCCATCAGTCCCGTATGGATTGGAGATAGATCATCAATGAGTTGATTTCCGTGTCCGTCAATTGATCTCCCCAGGGTGGCATATGTTTGGAGCGCCCCACTGCTTCACCTCCCTTTTCGATGATTTTCCTCAGGTGTTCATCAGGTAAGCGAGACGCGGTTAAGTCGGCAGGCGGTGGTGTCTTCAGAAGCTTGGCCATGCGGCCGTCACCCTCGCCGAATTGACCGTGACAGAGCACGCATCGAGTACTGAATACCTGTTGTCCCAGCTTACGGTCGGCGCTGGTTTCCGTGTTGACGCTGGCCAGTAGAGCATAGGCTTTGGTTTTTTCGCTACGCAGAAGCATCACAAAATCTGAAACCGACTCCAACTCGCTCCACTTCAGCTCTTTGCCGAATGGCGGCATATAGTACGAAGTATCCTTGTAATGTGGCCCCAACACCGTGGCATACAGCACGCTATCCCGATCTTTGGTAAGCCTGGGTTCCAACAGCGAGGTATTGGGGTACTCTTTCAAACGCATGGGTAAGATACCTTCCCCCATCCCTTTGCTGCCATGGCAGAGTACGCACCGAGCGATGTAGACCTCGGCCCCCAATTCCAGATTTGGGCTTGGGTCTTCATACTCAGGCTGGTCAGGTTGGCTCCATCCCGTCATTGCCCACAGACTGAGCATAGTGCCTACCAGCAATGCAATCCCTTGTCTGATCATGCTCTTATTCCTTGACCTGAATGGTCATATGCATCTCAGGATGGATGGCGCATTCCACTTCCACCACCCCAGGTGTGTTGAAGGTTACATCACGTGATTCACCCTGTGGATAGGAGCCAAGGTCGAACATCTCAGTATCACTCAGGCTGAAAACATTGTGAAAGAACGGATCATTATTGATGAATTTCACCGTGTNNAGTCAACTCAGACTGGGTGAATTGTTTATCTTTTTGTCCCACCTCATAGTTTTCCGCCAATGCGAATCCGCTTAATAGAAAAGCCGGCAGGGCTATTAGAAAAGGTATTTTCATGATAACGCTCCGATGTTGTTAAAAAGTATTGGGTGGTAGTACGGGTAAATCAAAGGGTTCTGGTGGCGTTGTCAGCGCCTTCATAAACTCCACCAGATCAGACTTTTCCTGAGTGCTGAGTTGCAGGGACTTCATATTGGGAGACAGGTTGGTCTTCACTGCGCCTCCCTCGGCATAGTGATCCACTACCTCCTTTAAGGTTGCCGCGGAGCCATCATGGAAGTAGGGGGCGGTAAGCGTGATATCCCTGAGCGTAGGCGTCTTAAAGGCACCTTTCATCAACCCAATTGGCTTGATGGCATAGCGTCCCATATCCGGGTTCTCGATGCCCCACGATTTCAGGCCGATATTATGAAAGCCGTTGTCGGTAAAGTTGGGGGCCGAATGGCATACGGCGCAGTTTCCTTTTTCCGGATTGACGAACAGTTTGAAGCCGTTTACCTGCTGCGGAGTCAAGGCTTTATCGTCGCCCTTGATCCAGCGATCAAAAGGCGAGTTGTCGCTGATTACGGTGCGTTCGAAGCTGGCGATGGCCATCGCCAGCGTTTCATCGGTTACACCCTGACCGGGGTAAGCTTTCTCAAACGACGCGGAATAAGTAGGATCATTTTTCAGAAAACTGACTGCTTTGGACAGATCCACATTCATCTCTGCAGTGGACAGCATAGGCCCTAGTGCCTGTGCTTCCAGAGATGGTTTACGTCCGTCCCACATCTGCAGGTGATTGTATGCACTGTTGGTGATAGTGGGAGAGGCCCGGCCCAGGACTTTGCTCTTAAACCCCTTGGCGGTGGGCAGCCCATCGGACCAGCCGAATAACGGGCTGTGGCAGGTGGCGCAGGACATATTGCCGTCACCGCTGAGCCGTGGATCAAAAAACAGCATTTTGCCCAGTGCTACCCGAGCCTTGGTTGGCTTGTTGTTTTCAGGATAGGGCGCATCAGGGAGCAACCATTCCTGCAAACTGGCGTGGCCTGCTTCAAAAACATAGTCCGAATCGGCGGTAACGGATGTGTGTGCGAGTAGAAGTGAGATAGCCAGCACTGATAAGTACGTTCGATTGATCCTCATATAGCCTCCCTGTTATTGCTTGAAGTACGAAACCATACCATTCAGCGTGTTGGACGATGCTGACAGGCTCGTTGAAAGTTCATCCATCTGTGATGCGCTGGTGAGTGCGGAATCGCTGATTTCCTGCAGTTGTTCAATAAAATGGTGAATGTCATCGATAGCCTGAAGCTGTGACTGATTCATGTGTAGAGCGGATTGAATCTGTTCCTGGGAATGGTCTGAATAAACATTGGCGTTCTGGATATCTTCTGCGCTGTGTTCGAATAAATCCAGGTTGCTTTTTAGCTCATTGTTCACAATGCTAAGTAAGTCCGTAACCTGCTGAAAATGGCCAGACATGGTGGAAGCGAGTGATGAGATCTCCTGTACCGCGTCACCGCTTCTGGTCGCCAGAGACCTGACTTCATCAGCCACTACAGCGAAACCGCGGCCCTGATCACCGGCGCGGGCGGCTTCGATTGCGGCGTTCAACGCCAATAGGTTGGTTTGCTCAGATACACCCTGTATTGTCTCGGCGATGCTGGTTATGGAGTTAGCCGAATCCGATAGGGTGGTGATCTGATCCGACAATGATTTCATCTGTGATTCAAACTGTCTTTGTAACTGGGTGGATTCAATAATGCGACGGTTTGCTTCAGAACAGCTGGCAGCGGTTCTTTCTGCATCATCGCCGCTGTTCTCCAGGATGACGCTGACGTCGTTTGCCAAGCTTAGAAGCTGAGATACCTTTTTGTTTATTGAGGCAACGTGACTGGAGACCTGTTGTGCGTTTTTTGCTGAGTCGTGCGCGCTGCCGTTAACCTGGTTGGCACTTATGTCCAGTTGTCCGGACTGGGTCTGCAATTTGTTGACAATAGCGCTGGTGGAGCAGACTGCTTCATTGATCGCCTGGAAGGTCAGGGAAAGTTCGTCGCTACCACTTTTTCTTAGATCGATACTAAGATCGCCGTTAGCAAAGCGGCCCATGGACGTCTGAATGTGGCGCATGGACGACAACAGCTGTCGAATCAGAAACCATGCGATTACCCCGGTAATCATCAGCCCAGCGAGTGTCCAGATGGTCAAGCTGGTGATTACGGTATTGTTATGGTGTTTATTGGTGTCTGTCAGGCTGTTCAGTTGGATAAATTCTTTGTCAAGGATGTTTTGGGCGTTGGCGATGATGCGTTGAGTCTGTGGGGCAATGTCCTTGAAGGCATTATTGGCTTCGTCATCTCGATTTTTCTTGGCAAAACCAATTACTTTCATCTGCAACGGCCGCAGTTCAGTGAGTTGCTGCTTTAACGTCTTGACCGAGTCGCTGTCGGGAATGGTTTCTTCCAAAAGCTGGATCTGCTCATCCAGGGTGGAAGATGCTTTGATGGTGGCGATGGCGTTTTCCCGAATCTGCGCTGGTGTGTTGGAGGCGATCAGGGCTTGCAGGTCACGCTGTAATTGCATAATGGCCATCAGGGTGCTGTTGGCCTGGTGTTGACGTTGTTGGGATTGCTCGATAGCGATATCAAGCACCTGGTTTTGACGGGTGAGCGTGAAACCTGCCAACAGCACGCAGCCCACCGCAACCAGGGCAGGCAGAACGCACATAACGACAAGCTTGTAGCGCCAGGATATTTGGTTGAGTTGCAACATAATAATTGTACATAAAGCACATCAGTCATTTGAGCATAGCCGATAAGCACTGGCTATCAAGTTGTTAGCGGTAGGCTATTGATTTGCCCGTTTGTCATGCAGCTTGCTGTTTGCAGACCCGGTTGCGGCCATCTTGTTTGGCTCGATAGAGCGCCATATCCGCTTGTTCCAGTACAGCCTGGGGGCTGTTGTTGTTGCTTGGAATCACCGAATGGACTCCGGCGCTGATGGTAATGGGCAGGGGGCCGGTGCGGGTCTCAATGGGCTCTTTTTCGATGAGTGTACGAATGCGCTCTGCCACACTGACGGCCCCTTGGATGTCTGTTTCCGGCAGAATGATACAGAACTCTTCGCCCCCATAGCGGGAGGCAAAGTCCGTGGGCCAGCGCAAGCCTTGATGGATTCGTTTGGCTACCTGCTGCAGGCAATCGTCGCCAACCGCATGACCGTGGGTGTCATTGACGGACTTAAAGTGGTCGATGTCCATCAGTATGACCGCCATGGGGTGTTGATAGCGCTTGCCGCGCTCCCACTCTTCAATCAGCACGGCATCCAGATGACGGCGATTATGCAGCCCGGTCAGCTGGTCCGTATTGCTCAAATCGCGCAGTTGTTTGGTCAGTGATTCCAGTTCACAGGTGCGCTCATGTACACGGGTCTCCAACTCCTCGTTAGCCTTGCGGGTGGCGATCAACGCGTGTTCCTGGGCTTCGTATCGCATTCGACGTTCAGCGTTGATGCGTTCGGCCAGAGCGAAAGACAGCAGCACCACTTCCAGCGCGGAACCGATGTGGGTGCCATATTCCGTGAACAGGTTGCTCGGCAAAATGCTCGCTTTGTTGAGCGCCAGGATGATGCCCCCGGAAAGCATGGAGGTCCAGGCGATGGTGTAGTACTTGGCGGTAATCTGACCCTTGTACCAGCAGACGCAGCCGCACACAACCGCGGTAACACACGCGGCTGCTGCCCATATAATCAGGGCGATGATGTTGTAATGATAGGGAATAAAGAAGGCGCTGATTGCCAGGGCGATACTGCCCAGCCAGAACACATACAGCGTGCGGTCAAGCCAGACGGAATACAGTCCTACCTTGAGGAAGCTTCGGGTAAACGCTGCGCCGAAGATCACCACCCCGGATAGGAACACAATGATCGATTGGTCATTCCATTCTGTGTAGGTGGGCCAGAGATAGCGGAATGAATGTCCACCCAGACTGGCCAGGAACAATGGCATACACAGCACATAACCAACGTATGACAGATAAGTACGTTCACCCAGAACTGAATAAATCAGTAGATTATAGGCAGCGATCACCAGCATGGTGCCAAAGAAAAGTCCCTGCAGCAGGGTGCGGGTAGTATCAAAACTGAAAAACGACCGCTCCTCCCACAGTGTCAACGGAACCTGGATCGCGCTGCTGGATTTTACTTTCAGATAAACGGTCAGCTGCTGGCGTGGCTCCCACTCCAGGGGAATGATGAAATAGCGGTGATCGAACAGCCGCTGGTTATAGGGATACTTGTCGCCCAGGGTATGTTGTTGCAACAGCTCGCCACCGCTGACCACATACACATCGATGTAATCCAGTACCGGATAGCTGATTTCCAACAGGCGGGACTGAGCGTGTGTGGTGGGGTTATCTATATCGATTTTCAGCCACCAGCTGGACTCGTTATAACTTTTGTTAAACGTCTTCTCGTTGTTGGGGGACCAGTTTGACTGGTTGGTCATTACGTTTTCGAGCTGAAGGTCGCTGTTGGGGTCTTCCAAATAGTTGATCGACGAGTTCAGGTTGATGCCTTTGCCTTCGTCACTTAACAGTAACGGCGAGGCCCCGACGCCAATGCTGAACAGGCAGATGAAACAAGCGACTACATATCGGTACATTATCCGTTAATCACGAGGTAACTGATCTTCAATAAAGAATAGCAGTCCTTGCTTGAAGTGGGGCTTTAGTGCTTACATGAGGGGTTAATTTTAATCAATTGGGGTGTACAATACGTGCTGTTATAAGAATAACAACTAAACGGGTTGTTCCTATGAATTTAGTGAAATATATCCTCCTGCTGCTGTCCTTAACGATTTCAGCCCAATGCTATGCCCTGTTGCCCCCGTTACACCAGATTGACGCGTTCAAGGTGATTACCCTGGAAGGCGAAGACGTCCCCTGGGTGCTGGGGTGGCAGTTGGAAGAATTGTCCCTGGCCGCCATGGTGGACGGGGTCATGGAACCTATTCCCTTCCAGATCGATCAGTATAATACCGGCGGCGCCATTTATTTTGAAGGCTGGCATGTGCCCATGGCAGGTGAGCCTGATTTGATGGATGCTACCGATAAAATTCTGTTCCTGTTCAAGGATGCCGGAGCCCGGCGCGATCCCCGCGCGCCCTATGATGGTGAGATGGTGGCGGAGATCGTGACCCGTGACCGCAACGGGGTGGAACGGTTCGTATATCTGGTGCGTAATTCCCGGCTGCGTTCCGATGAACAATACGTGCGTTACAGTGCTGAAATAGGCTTGGTGGAAACCGATTTTTACAGTCTGCGCTACAACAAGAAGAATCACCTGAAATGGGATGATTTCAGTTACGTTAATTACATGGGGGAGCGCCCGCTGGACTCCATGAAGTTACGCTTGAACACGGGTGTTCTGACCTCGGTAACCGACACCGAGTTGAACAATGATCAGATGATCGCCCTGCCCACCGGTGAGATAATCGGCCCGATTCGTACCACCACGCAGCTGGATTTCAATCTGTACCTGTTTAATGTGTCCATTCTGCAGTTAAGCTTGCAGATTCATCATTATCCCAAGTCCATAATGTATGATGTGAGGGGTATCATCCCGACGTTGCGGCGTAAGATGCTGGTGGACCCCACTCTGACCATGTCCATCGACGCCAACCGCCTGCTGGGGGCCTCCACCTACACTTCGGCCTGGCCTGATCAGCCCGGCATTGTGGATGGGGTGGTGGATGAGAACGAAAAGCAGATGATCGAAGCCGGCCTGGACCCAAAGGATAACTGGATCTGGGTGACCTCAAAGCGGAATCTGGATATTCTGGCCTTTGTGGATTACTTAGGTGATTTTGACCAGCCCATGTCTTTGTTGTATGAAGATGATCTGGAAAGGCATGATCCGCCGGAGGTGTTTCCGGGGCAGATGCCCAACGTAGGTTACGGTATTGATGAGTTTCCCATGAACGGCTTCATCGGTTTTGTGGTGAGCATGTTTATCAGTGGTGGCTTTGAAGGCGATCCACAGCAATTTGCTCCCTATGCCCGAACCCTGCCGGATATGGAAGTGCGGGCACTGTAGAGTTTATCACCGTAGAATTAAGGATATGAGTATGTTGAATAAATGGGTTGGAGTCTTGGCAGTAACGGTCCTGATGGGGTGTACCACGGCCCAAGAGACAGAGGAAGGTCGCCAGGTGGCTGCGATGAGCACCTGCGATAAGATCAATGCTCTGATCGAAGGTCACGCAAAAGGCTTCCCCAGGTTGCGAACTTCCTTGTCCAGCAGCAAGTATATGGAGGTATGGAAGGCCCGTTATCATCTGGTGGGTGATGCCTGTCAGGTATGGGGGTCTAGCTCGGATAAATTCAGTTACGTGTGCTCGCTTACCGAACCCAATAAAGAAGTTGCCATGGAACACTACACCAAGGCCAAAAGTGTTACCCGTGAATGTCTGAGTGGGGATTGGAGTATGCAGGAGGGACCCCGGGATATGGGAGAAGGCAGCAAAGCGGAATTCTCCAGGGCCGGTACCGACACCGTGGTGACGATCGTGGCCGCCGCCTCACCCACGGTGTTTAAAACCGAGTGGAAGACCTATTATCTGGTGGGTAATCCCAACGCTATCAAATAAGTCTATTCCGTTTCGCCTTCGTGNNCCGTTTCCCCTTATTCTGTCTCTCCTTCGTGCAGCGTGGCCTTGGCCAGGGAAAACCGGCAGGTGGGGCTTTCCACACCATGGGCTTTGCTGGACAGCTTCAGGCTTTTGCCATCGGTGACAATGGAGTAACCGCCGTCCCGTTGCACGACTTTCAACTCTACATTCTCATCGTTCATGATCAGATTCTGGAACAGTATCTTCTTGAACGACTGATGGGGATGATCGATGTAAAACTCGTTATAGAAATCACCGTCTTCTACATTCATGGTGACGAAGGTGGTTTCGCCGGAGGTGTAGAAGTTGGCGTTGCAGGTCTCACCGCCAGCTTTACCCACCAGCTCGACCCGGCCGACACCTGAGCGGAATTTGCTGAGTGTTTCATTCAGCAGGTTCTTGAACTCCTGATGCACGGCGCCGTTTTCCCGTGGCACCTTGACGACGGTACTGTCGGCAAATGCCAGTGTGGAACCCAGCATGGCGGCCAAACATATTCCTGTTGTTATTGTTTTCATAACACCGTCTCCCGTTGTTTAACGTAAGTGTCGAACCAGAAGCTTGGGCAACACCTTGGCTTCTGCCGATAACAATAATTTGTGTGCGTCCTTGTTTCCGGCGAAGTAGACACGGCGCTGGTCGGCCTCTGTGCCATTCTCAACGGAAAACCGCCCTGAGGCGGTGGGAACGTTAACCACGTTACCCCTGGAATCAATGCTGGCGATCTGGCGCTGGTAGTCCAGCGGGCCTTGGGCATCTTTCTGCCAGCGATTGTAGAAATACTTGATGTTGGACGTGATCATGCGCTTTTTGGAGGACTTGATGCAGGCCACGTATTCCGCATTGGTCATTGTGTTGGTAGGGTCCGGTCGGGTGCAGGTGCCCTTGGTCTCGTAGACGATGTTGGCTCTTAACCCCTGGTCGCCCATGGGGTCCAACACCCCCAGGAAATCAATGGTGCGCTGTTCTGAATAGGCGATGCGGGTGGCGGCTTCGATGGCGGCACCGCCTCCCAGACCATGACCGATCAGAATGATTTTGCTGGTTTTCGGTATCTGACGGATGTATTCGCGGAATGCCTCCTGGAAGCCCAGGCTGTTGTCCGGCCCCGAGCCCTGGTTAAAGCCGTTCCAGTTGGCCTGGATGTACTTGGCGCCATAGGATTCCACCCAGCTTTTCAGGTGCAGAGTGTCTTCGATATTGGGTTCCTGATCGCCGGAGATGGCGAAAACATAAGAGTTGAAATCGCCTTCCAGTTTGACGGCCGATTGATCCTCGGACGCGTTGCCCGGCTTGGGCACTGCTGTGGTGGCCTGCAGGGTTTTTTGTTTGGCGTTCTGCTCCCGCTTGAACCGGGTGACCAGTTGGTTGAATTCGTTATTGGCGCGACTCAGCTTGGCTTGCTGGGTTTTTAGCCGCGAGCGCAGGTTGTTCAGCTCACGGGCGGTGCTGTCCCGTTTGTTGATCAGGGAGGCGATACGGGGGTCCGCGTCCATTGAGCGATCATCCACGTCGTCTTTTTGCGCTTCAAGATGCTGCTCCAGCTCACTTAGTTTGCCTTTGGCGGTTTCCAGCTCAGCCAGCAGTGGTTGTTTTTTGGCTTCCAGCTCAACGATTTGGCGCTGATATTCCTGCTGGCGAGATTCGTAGTCGCTCTGCGCCAGGCGCTGTTTCAGGACATTGAGGGCGGCGTGCCGTGTTTGGTCCCGCTGCATATCGCGGCGCACGATATCAATGTCGAAATCCACCAGGGAGATGTCTTTTTCGATGCGCTCGATTTCAAAGGTCTGCAGTTTCAGTTGACGCTTGGCTTCGTGGAACAGTTTGCGTTCCTCGGTGCGTTCTTCACGGATGGCTTTGCGCTTGTCCAGGATCTGCTTGTCCAGGCTCCAGAGGTTCTTTTCACGGGAGCGGATGGAGGTCTCGGTGTTCTTGACATCCTGCTTAAGCTGCTTGACGGTAGCCGCGCTGCTATTGATTTGTGCCTGGGTAACGGCATGAGCTGTTCCCCACAGCATGCAGCTGGCTATCACGCAGAGCCGCAATAATTTGGTAGTCAATTCCATAGATAAAATGTGAAAAGTAAAGCTCACCATGTGTATCAACACTTTTTATAGTTATTCCCTGAATGACGTCCCGTTCTTATTCTTTGTAGATGGCAAGTCGTTATAGGTGCAGTCAAACTGTGATCAGGTTCACAAGGCAGAATAAGACGGTTCCCTCTCCAGTGCAAGCCCGGGGATTTTTCCCAGTTTTGCATCTCGCATAGTTAATAGTGCCATATCAGTCTGTTACAGACTGTGGCGTCCCTGTAATATGTTTGTATAAAAAACGAGCAGACATAAAAAAAGGGGTGCTTAGCACACCCCTTCATTATACCCGAGTTGGCAGGTTAACGAACACCACTGCGGCGCAGGGCGGCAGGCTGGAACTCCCGTTTGGAGAATTTAACGTCAAAGTTGGTGCCTTTCGCCTCATTGTTTTCAAAGCCCAGGGCCAGATAGCGACCGGCGTTGAGGTCATACAGGGTTTCCAGGGCGTAACCCTGTACATCCGCGTTGTAGTAGAACATCTGGTGGGATTCCGCTACCCGCCACAGGTTGCCGCGGCCGTCGTAGTGGTCGATGACCCCGGCCATCCAGGTGTCCTCATCCAGGAAGAAGACCCGCTTGGCATAGATATGGCGGGTGCCGTCACGCAGGTTACCTTCCACTTCCCATACTCGGTGCAGCTCATAGCGCGCCAGGTCCTGATTGATGTGGCCGGCCATCACGATGTCGTCATATGGCAGCCCTTTCTCGTCCAGTTTGTAGGAGTTGTAGGCAATATACATCTCTTTCTTGCCTTTTAGCGTCCACTCGTAGCGATCGGGAGACCCGTTATACAGGTCGAAGTTATCGGCAGTACGCATACCGTCAGAGGCGGTACCCGGTCCGTCGTAGGAGACCTGGGGCGCGCGACGTACCCGGCGCTGACCGGCGTTGTAGATCCAGGCGCGGCGGGGTTCTTTCACCTGGTCAATGGTTTCGTGTACCAGCAGTACGTTACCCGCCAGGCGCGCCGGGGCGGTGACCCGCTGTTTGAAATAGAACATGACGTTGTCGTCTTCACCGGGCTCATAGTCACTCAACTGATTGGTGACGGCCAGCTGATCCTGGAACATAACCATGCTGTAGTTGCCGTTGGCCTGGGGAGTGACCTGGCCGATGGTGCGTTCCAGGGAGTCACCGCGCCAGCGGCCGATATGATTCCAGATGGCTTCCAGGCCATTTTGGGGAATGGGGAAGGGGAAGCCCTGCAGGTTCAGGTTGCGCAGACCGGTGGCGCCCACGGTTTCGGTTTCCAGGGCGTTTTTCTTGGTAAGGGCCTTGATGCGGTCCGGCATACTGAAGGGCCTGCGGGTCTGGTACACCGGCATACGGTAGGTATCCGGGTATTTTTTGAACATGGCAATCTGGCCAGGGCTCAGTTTGTCTTTGTATTGGTCCATGTTTTCGGCGGTGATGGTGAACAGCGGCTTGTCATCCGGGAATGGGTTGCACAGGAATTCACCTCCTTTATAGCAATCCGGATTGCCTTTCATGCCGCCGTCCCACTTGGGAATGGTGCCGTCGGCGCTACCCGCCACTTCCGCGCCGCTGGGGGTCAGTTCACTGCCTCCCAGCTTTTCGGCTTCGGCCTGGGGTACTTTGGCGAAGGTTGGGGCTGTCGCCAGGGTGGAGGCCAGCAGTGCACCGGCCAGTACTTTAAATTTGTGCGTTGATTTCATATTCATATCCTTTATCCCCCCACAACTTAGAATGAGGCTTGAGCGCTGATGGAGTAGTAATCACGGTCAGCGAGCTGATTATAGGGTTCGGCGCCGTAGAAGTCGGTGTAGGCCATCTTGACGGAATAGGTGTTTTGGTAGATGCCTTCCAACGACAGCCCCAGTGCTTTGCGGTCTTCCAGGAAGTTGGTGATTGGGCCTGGAGTCGTGCCGGAAACGTCATGGCTGAAGCTGATGGTGGGTTTCAGGTTGATACCCGCGAACACGTTGTTGTACTCGCCGGTGAAGCGCATTTTGTAGCCCCAGGCACCGCTGGTGGGGTAGTAGTCGTCTTCATAGTTGGTGGCTGGGGAGGTGCTGAGCTGCAACAGTGTTTCGTAGGGCAGACCCGTGGAAACTGTAGTGTCGGGTATGTAGGGATGATACAGCGTGGCGTTGTAACTGCTGTTCAGCAGGGCTTCGTTCTTGCTGGGCATATCTACATAGGAACCAGCGATATCCAGGATGGCAGTCCAGCGGGATGCCCCCAGAACCCGGTCAAAGAACTGGATAAACGCCAGCTCGGCCTGATAGTAATCACGTTTGACGGAACCGGTGGCAAATTCCCCGATGTCGTATTTCGTGTAGCAGTCGTATGCCACGGGAGCATCGTGACAGGTTAGCGAGGGCAGCCCCAGCAAACCGGCCAGCGTATCACCGTCTTCCTGCTGGAAAGGTTGATCGTGACGCATGCTGACTTCACCGGACACGGCAGTAGCCCCGCCGGGCAGGCCGAAATCGATGGTGGTGTTGAAGCTCACACCCAGCAGTTCGATGTCTTCGGTGTATTCAGAGACAATATCGGCATAAGGAAACAAGCCTGCTGTATTGGTTTGGTTGGCCGGGTTGCCGCCGGTGATGGCGTCTCGCACCTGGGACAGCGTCAGGCCCGCGAAACCTGGGTTTAACTCCTCGGGAATCGGCATATGGCCGGACACGATGGGCAGGCGGGAGTGATAGTTCATGTAGTACAGGCCGAACTCGGTTTCAATGGAATCAACAAAGTAGCGGGCGGCAATACCGTATTGGCCATCGTCATCCGGTTCAATATCGCCTGATCGAGGAAGGTTGACGCTGGCGGCTGCAGGCAAGCCCGCCAGAGGGTCGCCGGCAAAGCCAACTT
>JABAHQ010014168.1_pt1 | contig 21183 bp, 21 predicted proteins | sample 7062091 | NCBI WGS metagenome assembly JABAHQ01 (sample SAMN14534359, study PRJNA622989) | marine sediment metagenome | biome: marine biome [ENVO:00000428]; feature: marine pelagic biome [ENVO:01000023]; material: deep marine sediment [ENVO:00002113] | place: India: Gulf of Kutch | collected...
CGGCCAGCACCATCTGGGCGAAAAGGGGCCCCGGATGGAACACGAAGGAGCTGGTGGCCCGCTTGAACACCGAGGCACCGATGATGTCCGCCGGCAGCAGGTCGGAGGTGAACTGGACCCGCTGGAAGTCCAGCCCGGTCAGCCGGGCCAGGGCATGCGCCAGGGTAGTCTTGCCCACCCCGGGCAGGTCCTCGATCAGGAGGTGGCCGCGGGCCAGAAGACAGGCCACGGCCTGGCGGACCGGGCCCTCCTTGCCAAGGATCACCCGGTTGATCTCATCGAGCAGCCTGTCGGCCGGTCCAGCCATTCTGCCTCCCGCGGCGCGGACGTAGCGAGGCCCTCCCGGCATCCCCGGGGGCTTTCGGTCGGGCGGTGCCGAAAGGGCTTCGGGACTGTCGGAACCGGTTATAACATACCCGCTCCCGGGCACCCGGAGGGATGGAACCATCTCTCGCATCCGGCCGTGTAGGGAGGCATGGAAAACATTATGGCCATCCGAACCCATCGGCGCTCGGAGAGCGGGGACTTCGAATCCCTGCTGCGTCCCCATGTTGACCATCTCTTCCGGGTGGCCTTCCGGTTCACGGGCAACCGGGAGGATGCCGAGGATCTGGTCCAGGACCTGCTGGCCAAGCTCTATACCCGGCGCCGGGAGGTGGCCGAGGTGGAGAAGCTCCGACCCTGGCTGGTCCGCGTGCTCTACCGCATGTTCGTGGACGACTGGCGGAAGCGGTCCCGGCTCCGCCTGTTCCCCGGTGGGGAGCCGGAGGACCCTGCCGCCTCCGATCCCCTGAGTCAGCTAACCGCCGAGGGGCCGGACCCGCGGGAAGAGACCGAAAGCCGGCTCGCCCGGGAAGCCCTGGAAGGGGCTTTGGCGCGTCTGAGTCCCGACCATCGGGCCGTACTCGCCCTCCATGACATCGAGGGGTACACCCTCCCCGAGATGGAGGCGGTGCTGGAGGTCCCGGTGGGAACCCTCAAGTCCCGTCTCCACCGGGCCCGGGCCCGCCTGCGGGCGAGCCTTGGGGGGGAGGGAACCATTTGAAAGCCCCGTGCGTGGGTAGGGAAAAATACCGGGCCCGAGCCTTGCAGAGCACACCGGCCCGGGAGGGAAAGGGGAGCCGATTATGCATTGCGATCTGACCCTGCTTCAGCTGGAAGAGTACCTCGACGGGTATCTCGACCTGCCCGCCCGGAGGGACGTGGAGCGCCACCTCAGCGGCTGCGAGCCCTGCGCCGACCAGTTCCTACAGAGGGCCCTGGTCCGCGAGGCCGAAGCCGGGGGCCACATCCGCCCAGCACCAGGGAAGACCCCCGGGCGCGAGCAGGGGACACCAGCATGAGCTGCGACTTTGCCTTGCATCACCTTGACGACTTCCTGGACGGGGCCCTCGACCAGGCAGGGCATCGGACCGTGGAGACCCACCTGGCGGAATGCCGGGACTGCGCCGCGCGGCTCCGCCGGGAGGAGGAGCTGCGCCGCGCCCTCCGGGAGCTCCCGGCACCGCCCACGCCGGAGGGCTTGGTCGCCGCCGGGAAGGCCCGGGCGGCCGAGCGTGCCCAGCGGCGGTGGACCCTGGGGCTGGCCGGGATGGCCGCCGCCGCGAGCCTTGCGCTGGCGATCGCCGTGGGCCTGCTGGTAGCAGGCCCCGGCGGCTCCGCTGTCCCCACGTTGGCGGTTACCCCGGGCAAGACCGAGCAGGTGCGCCTGGTCTTCAACAGCCCCGAACGGGTGCAGGAGGTGACCGTCACGCTGGAGCTGCCGGACGGGGTGGAGCTCGCCGGCTATCCCGGACGCAAAAGCCTTAGCTGGCGAACCGATCTGGAAGAGGGGCGCAACCTGCTGGAGCTTCCCGTGGTCCTGAACGGCCCCGGCGGCGTACTCCGGGCCGGCCTGGAATTCAATGGGCACAGTCGCCGGTTCGACGTCTCGCTGAAGGCCCGCACCCCCGATCGCTCGGACCTTCTCCCGGCCGGAAACAGCGCCTGATCTTTTTACTCGACACTCGGGCATAGCCCTATAGGGGGTCTGAGATGAGCCGCAAACTCACTTTGGTCACCGCCCTGACGGCCTTGATCGCTGCCGCCGGCCTGGCGGCCGGGGCCAGCGCGGCGCCTCCGGAGGTAACCTTGCAGGTTATCGAGGATGCCGAGGCCGAGGACCTTTCCGAATCCATCTCCAACAGCATCGATCTGCCCGACCAGGCCAGCGAGGGCGGCGAAAACGGGGATGCCGAAGACGGCGAGGCCCCGTCCGGCAGCGATGGCCAAGGCATGGACGGCAAGGCCCACGAGATGGTCAGCGGTCCGGCCCGGGCCGGCGAGCTGGACCGGGAGTCGGTCGAGGCCTTCGTCGAGGAGGCCAGGGAGCACGGCCGGGACATGCGGGAAGAGCGGGCCCAGGCCCGGGAAGAGGCCATGGAGATGCGCCAGGAGAAGAAGGAGCTCCGCCAAGAGGAAAAGGAAGCCAACGGTGGGCCCCCTGAGGGCACTCCCTGAGGCCCTTGATCCCACCCCGCCGGCTGACCTAGGGTATTCCCGGTAGCCGGGGCGGGCAGCCGAACCTCCCGACCCGCCGCCCCTTGGGGCTGGCGGGTCGGTTTTTTCATCGCGGCCTCATGGATATCCCCAAGCCCCGGCCAGGGACCCGCCTGTCCGAAAAGGGGATTCTCTTCTCATGCGCTCAGCCTTCTCGCCGGTGGCGACCCTGCTCCTCCTGGTCCTCGCCGCCGGTCCGGTCGCGGCCGCCCCTCCCGGGGTGGGGCACTTCAGCCAGGGAGTAACCGCCTACCAGAAGGGGAGCTACGCGAGGGCGATCGAGCACTTCGAAGCGGCCCGCAGGGCCGGCCTGAGCTCCCCGTCGCTGCTGTACAACCTGGGGGTCGCCCATTACCGTCTGGGCCATTTCGCCGAGGCCCGGGCCGCCTTCCGGGAGCTGGCCACGGACCCCAGGAACAGCGGCCTGGCCCATTACAACCTGGGCCTGATCGATCTCCGCCAGGACCGTACTGGTGCCGCCCGGGACCACTTCCGGACCGCCTTCCGCGTAGCTGGCGATGACCGCATCCAGGGTTTGGCCCAGGAGCGCCTAGCCGAGCTCCGCGAAAAAACGGGCCCACCCTCCCCCGCGGAAAATCCTTTCAATGCCCTGGTCTCGGTGGAGCTGGGATTCAGCGACAACGTCACCCTCGCCCCCGACGACATCGTCAGCTCCAGCGACACCGACGACTGGCTCCTGGAAGGCCTGGCCGCAGCCACCTTCCAGGCCCTCGGGGATCACCGGGACGGGCTCCAGGTCAAAGCCAGCGCCTACTCGGTCCGCTACGCCGACCTGGACGGCTTCGACCAGAGCTTCCTGCGGGCCGGGCCGGAGTGGGACATGGACCTGGGGCCATGGGCCACCGACCTCGCCGCCTATCACGACTGGGTCTACCTCGACGGCGAGACCTTCGAGCGGGTACTGACGGGCGAGGTTGACACCCGCCGGACCCTTTCGGAGGCCATCAAACTGCGCCTCCGGTACCGTCTCAGCCGGATCGAGGGAGCGGGGCCCTTCGACTACCTGAGCGGAGCCCGCCATCGCCTGGCCGTGGAGGGCCAGATCGATGGCGGGGGCCCCTGGTCGGGTAACCTTGGCTACGAGATCGAATTCAACGACCGCGAAGACCTTTCCTCAGGTCAGGAATTCACCAGCGCCTCCCCTACCCGCCACGACCTCTCCGCCCGGGTGAATCGAGCCTGGGGCCCCTGGCGGGCCCGGGCCCGGGCGGAGATCCGCTTCAGCCACTACCCCGACCCCGACGTCACCCAAACCGCCACCGGTCTGGAGCACACCACCCGCGAGGACACCCGCCTGCGGGTGGCCGCGGGCCTCTCCCGGAAGCTGCCCTGGTGGGGGCTACACGCCTTCGGCGAGTACGAGCACACCCGCAACGGCTCCAACATCGAAGCCTATCACTACCGGGCCAATGTCTACTCCGCCGGCCTGGAGCGGATCTTCTAGGAAAGGGGGCGGTCCTCGCCCGCCACCTTCCTGGCGGGGGGACTCCCCGGGTACACTGGCGGGGACAGATCCCCTTCCCGTCCCGAATGGTGGTCCATGCCCCGTCCCGTTCGTGTCCTGCTGCCGATCCTGGTCCTCGGAGGTGTCCTGGCGGCCGGCCTTTACTGGTACGGACAGCGAACCGGCGCCGCCCTCGGCCGATCCCTCACCCTTTACGGCAACGTGGAGGTTCGGGAGGCGGCCCTGGCCTTCCCGATCTCCGGGCGCCTTGCCCGGATCCCCGCAGAAGAGGGGGATCGGGTGGCCACCGGGGACCTGCTGGCGGTCCTGGAGCAGGAGCGCTTCCGGCAACGGGTGGCCGAAGCCGAGGGACAGGTGGCGGCCCAGCGGGAACGGTTCCTCAAGCTCCAGCGGGGGACCCGCCCACAAGAGATCCGGCGGGCCGAGGCCAACGTGCAAGCGGCGGGCGCAGAAGCGGAGAACGCCCGCCGCCGCCTGAATCGCCTGCAGGGCCTGGCCGACAAGCAGTTCGTCCCCCCCCAGTCCCTTGACGACGCCGCCGCCGACGTCCGCGCCACCCGCGCCCGCCTGAACGCCGCCCGGGAGGCCCTGGACCTGGCCCGGGAAGGACCCCGACCCGAGGATATCGCTGCCGCCCGCGCCCACCTGGAGGCCCTTGAGGCCGCCCTTGCCCGCCACCGCCAGGACCTGACGGATACCGAGCTGCGCGCCCCGGTGGCCGGGGTGGTTCGTGAGCGGCTGATGGAGCCCGGCGAGGTGGCCGGTCCCCAGAGCCCGGTGCTGAGTCTTGCCCAGCGCGACCGGGTCTGGGTGCGGGCCTTCCTGCCCGAGCCCCAGCTCGGCCGGGTGGCACCTGGCATGGCCGCGACCATCCGGACCGACTCCCACCCCGACCGTGAGTTTGCCGCCCGGGTGGGTCATATCAGCCCGACCGCCGAGTTCACCCCGAAGACAGTGCAGACCACCGAGGTCCGCCCCGACCTCGTCTACCGGGTGCGGATCAATGCCTGCGAGCCTTACGACGCCCTCCGGCTGGGAATGCCGGTGACGGTGACCATCCGGGGCCCCGGGGACGACCGTGACGCCCGATCCGACCCCTGCCCCTGAGCCCCAGGCCGCCGCTGCAAGCGATCTGACCAAGCGCTTCCCGGGCCCCGACGGGGAGACTCTCGCCCTGGAAGGGATCTCAGCCGGGGTGGCTGCGGGGCAGATTACCGGGATCGTGGGGGCGGACGGCGCAGGCAAGACCACGCTGCTGCGGCTTCTCGCCGGCCTGCTCGCCCCCGACGCGGGCTCGGTCACCGTCCTCGGCCATCCTCCCGAAGCGGAATTCGTGCGGGGGCGGATAGGCTACATGCCGCAGAGCTTCGGGCTCTACGAGGAGCTCACGGTTCAGGAGAACCTCCAGCTCTACGCCGACCTCCAGGGCCTGGCCGGCTCCGACCGGGATGGCCGCTTCGCCGAGCTCATGGGCTTCGCGGGGCTCACCCCGTTCGCCCGGCGCCGGGCCGGGCGCCTGTCCGGGGGCATGAAGCAGAAGCTGGGCCTGGCCTGCACCCTGGTACACCCCCCAGAGCTGCTGCTGCTTGACGAGCCCACTGCGGGGGTGGACCCCCTTTCCCGGCGGGAGCTGTGGACCATTCTCGACCGGCTGGTGGCCGAAGGCCTGACCGTGGTGGTGAGCACCGCCTACTTGGACGAGGCGGAGCGCTGCGGCGAGGTTCTGCTGCTGCACGCCGGCCGCCTGCTGGCCCGTTCGGAGCCCCGGGCCTTCGCCGAGGAGGCCCGGGGGCGCACCTTTCTCCTGGAGGAAGTTCCCGCCGAACGGAGGCACCGCCTGCTCACCGAGCTGATGGATCGGCCCGGCTATGCCGACGTCGTCGCCCAGGGCGGACGCCTGCGGATCCTGACGGAGGCTCCCGACGGACCCCCGGAGCTGCCCGGGGAGCTCGCCGGCTCCGGCGCCCGGATAGAGGAGGTGGCTCCCCGGTTCGAGGACGCCTTCATCGCCCGCCTGCTGGCCGGTGCGGCGGAGACCCGCCAAACTTTCGGGCGAGGGAAAGCCGGTGCAGGCCACACCGGCCGCCATGGTCTCTTCCTCCACGGGGTCAAGCGCCGGTTCGGCTCGTTCTACGCAGTGGACGACGTCGGCTTCGAAGTCCGGCCCGGCGAGATCTTCGGCCTGCTCGGCCCCAATGGGGCGGGCAAGTCCACCTTGATCAAGATGATCTGCGGCCTGCTGCCGCCGACCGCGGGGGAAGTGCGGGTGGCGGGGGAGGACGCCCGCAAAGCTCCGGCCGCGGTCCGGGCCCGACTGGGCTACATGTCCCAGCAGTTCTCCCTGTACGGGGATCTTACGCCGGTGCAGAACCTGCGCTTCTTCTGCCGGGCTTTCGGCCTGCAGGGGCGGGCGGTGGAGCGGCGCATCAAGGAGACTTTGGCGGAATTCGCCCTGGAGGAAGTGGCAGGGGCTGACAGCCGGACCCTGCCCCTGGGATTCAAGCAGCGCCTAGCCCTGGGCACCGCTCTGCTCCACGGGCCGGACATCGTCCTGCTGGACGAGCCCACCTCGGGGGTGGACCCCCTGGCCCGGCGGGCCTTCTGGCAGCGCATAAACATCCTGGCCCACTCCGGGGTGACGGTGCTGGTGACCACTCACTTCCTGGAGGAGGCCGAGTACTGTGATCGATTGGGGGTCATCTACGCAGGCCGGCTGGTGGCCCTGGATACCCCCGATGCCCTGCGGGAGGGCAACCGAGCCCCGGACCGCCCGAGCCCCACGCTGGAGGACGCCTTCGTGGCCCTGATCGAGGCCCAGGAAGATCGGTCCGAGGGGGGCGCTGCGTGAACCGGACCTGGCTTATCCGGCTCCGGGGCCTGGTGCGCAAGGAGTCGCTGCAGATCCTGCGTGACCCGAGCAGCATCGCCATCGCTTTCGTCTTACCCCTGGTCCTGCTGCTGATCCACGGCTACGGCATCTCACTGGACGCCGATGAGGTTCCGGTAGCGGTGGCCCGGGAATCCAATGGGGAGGCGGCCCGGGATCTGGTGGCGCGCATGGAGGCCTCCACGGGCTTGGAGCCCCGCGTCTTCCTGGCTCGGCCTGCGGCTAAGGGGGCCTTGCTGGCCGGGGAGGCGGACGCCTTGGTGGTCCTGCCGCCCGATTTCCAAGACCGCCTGACCGAGCCGGGGCGGGATCCCGCGGCCCAGGCCGTGGTGGACGGGGTGGACGCCAACCACGGGCGGCTGGTGAGCGGCTACCTGGAGCGCACCTGGTCGGGATGGCTGGCGGCGCGGCGGACCTCCGCCGGTGGCGGAAATTCCATGGTGGAGCTGGACTACCGGGTCTGGTTCAACCCCGAGATGCGCAGCCGCCACTACCTGGTGCCCGGGCTCATCGCCATCGTCATGACCCTGATCGGGGCCCTGCTCACCGCCCTGGTGGTGGCCAGGGAGTGGGAGCGCGGCACCATGGAGGCGCTCCTCGTCACCCCCATCACCGCTAACCAGTTCCTCCTGGGCAAGCTCATCCCCTACTTCGTCCTGGGCATGGCGGGCATGGCCTTCACCACCGCAGTATCCCTGGTCCTGTTCGCGGTGCCCCTGCGCGGCTCGCTGGCGGTCCTGTTCGGGGCCGGAGCCCTGTTCCTGCTGGCGGCGCTGGGGATGGGGCTGCTCATTTCCACCGTGGCCCGCTCCCAGTTCGTGGCCGCCCAGGTGGCCATCATCGTCACCTTCCTGCCGGCCTTCATCCTGTCCGGGTTCATCTTCGACATCCAGTCCATGCCCGCAGCCATCCAGGCCCTGACCTACCTGCTCGCGGCCCGGTACTTCGTGGCCATCCTGCAGACCGTGTTTCTGGCCGGCGACGTGTGGGCGGTGATCCTGCCCAATGCCGCCGCCCTGGCCGCCATGGCGGCCCTGTTCCTGGGACTGACCCGGCTGCAGACCCGGAAGCGGCTGGAATGACTGCGGCCCAGACAAGCGGTAGCGTACTCGCCAGCCTGAGCCGCATCGGGGCCCTTGTGGTCAAGGAGCTGCTGGCACTGCTCAAGGACCCCCGGGGGCGGGTGGTGCTGGTGGCGCCGCCGCTGGTGCAGCTGTTCATCTTCGGCTACGCGGCCACCTTCGACGTCAACGACGTGGCCATGGCCGTGGTCAACGAGGACGGCGGTGCCGCCTCGCGTCGGCTGGTCGCCCGCTTCCAGGGCTCGCCCACCTTCTACACCGCCGCCGGAATCCCCCAGATCGATCGCGCCCGATCCCTCCTCGCCGCCAAGAACGTGGACATGGTCCTGCACATCGGGCCCGATTTCGGCCGCGACCGCCGACGCGGCCTGAACCCCGGGGTGCAGGTGCTCGTGGACGGACGCAACTCCAACACCGCCGCGATCATCGCCCAGTACGCCGGCCGCGTGGTGGAGACCTTCAACCGCGCTGACGGCCCCATGCGACCCCCGCCCGAGCTGTCGGTGCGGGCCTGGTTCAACCCCAACCTGGAAAGCCGTTGGTTCATAGTGCCCGGCCTGGTGGGGGTGCTGACCCTGGTAGTTACCACCCTGGTGACATCCCTGACCGTGGCCCGGGAGCGCGAGGCGGGCACCTTCAACCAGCTCCTGGTGACGCCCCTGCGACCTCCGGAGATCCTCCTCGGCAAGACCTTGCCGGCGGTGCTGGTGGGCCTGTTCGAGGCCAGTCTGATCGTGGCCGCCGCTCTTTTCTGGTTCGGTGTGCCCCTGGAGGGGGGGCTGGGGCTGCTCTACGCCGGCCTGCTGGTTTTCATGCTTTCCACGGTGGGAATCGGCCTCTTGGTCTCGGCACTGTGCAGCACACAGCAGCAGGCCCTGCTGGGAGCCTTCCTGTACATCGTCCCCAGCGTGATCCTGTCCGGGTTCGCCACCCCGATCGCCAACATGCCGCCGCTGGTCCAGGACATTACCTACCTGAACCCCCTGCGCTACTGCCTGGTGGTGGTACGGGGCGTGTTCCTCAAGGACCTGCCCCCGGGGCTCCTGGTCCACCAGCTCTGGCCCATGGCCGCTATCGGCGCTGTCACCCTGGTAACTGCGGGGGTCTTCTTCCGGCGACGACTGGGGTAGTGAGGCCGATGACAGGGGCCAACGGGCGAAGCCTCCGTGCAAAGGACCTCGACTTCGCAGGGGCCCAGCCCCCAGGTAGCGAGCCAATGAATAGAGCGCAGCGGAGCCTGCAGCCCGTCCAGCAAAGGTCCAAGGACAGCTCGCGGGGTGGCTGAACGCCACGGGCTTGTGGAACCCTCAGCTCCCTGAGCCTCCCTTGCCTGGGGTGGTCAGCGGGGATTTCCGAGACGAAGAGACCGCCCCCTGAATGTCGCCACACGGGTGTGAAAAACTGCAGAGGCCCGCCAGGACACTCCCCGCCTCCGTGCCAGCCTTTTAATGATCTGCTAATCTTGGACTCCAAACAGAATTAGCTGCCAACCGGCAGCATTGCACTTATGCAAACGATTGTCGGAATCCGGCTATGCCGCTGCCAGGCCACGACATTACTGGAAGCCAGATATCACGGCCGGCAGCTGGCCGATCGCTCGCCGCGCGCCTGGAGCAGGATCGCCGCCCGCTGTTCGTCGGCCGGCAGGCTAAGCTGTGCGAATTCACGGGGCTTATCGACCAGCGCGCGGTGCCCGGTGTCCTGACTATTTCCGGTGCCGGCGGCATCGGCCAAAGCATGCTTCTGTCCGAGCTGATGGCCGTTGCCGCCGACCGCGGTTTACCCACCCTCGGGATCGACATCCGCAACCTGCCGGCAATCACCCCTTTCGCGCTTTCCGCGGCCGTCAAGGATGCCGTTAAAAAAGAGGGGGCGCCGAGCCGGCATCCCGTCGGGCACGGAGGTCACCAACTTCGGGGAGGTGCGCTCCCTTAACGAAGACCTGGCCTGGGATGTGGTNNCGGCGTTTACGAGCGCTTTGATCCGACCGAACCCGCGCACCTCGACCCCTGCTCCCCTGAAGGGCGGCTGATCGACGTGATCAAGGTGGTGGGCCCGGCCAATTAGGGGACGTCGCGGGCACACCATTTAACGAGACCAAGGCCTTCATGTTCATTGCCCAGGACGAGCATTTGCTGACCTATTTCGATCCGGACAACTTCGGCTCCACGGCCACCACTCGGTCCCTGGGCTGCGCCGTCCGTCTGGACTAACCGGGCCAAGGGCCCCTGAGCCACACCGGGCGCGCTCATCCGAGCGCGCCCGGCCTTTGAACGGTTGGCCCCACCGCGCCTTTCCGCGACAATGCCCGCTCCCGCCACCATCAGGGGAGAGCCATGCCCCGCTTCAAGGGCGAGCCCGATTACCGCCACGGCAGCGCCGAGTGCACCGGGATCCTCCTGGTCAACCTGGGCAGTCCGGAGGCGCCCACCAAGCCGGCGCTGCGCCGCTACCTGGCCGAATTCCTGTGGGATCCGCGGGTGGTGGAGGTGCCGCGGCCGGTGTGGTGGGCCATCCTGCACGGCGTCATTTTGCGCGCCCGGCCGGCCAAGTCGGCCGAGGCCTACCGGGGGGTGTGGGACCGACTGGGGGAGGGGGCGCCGCTTATCGCGGTGTCCCGCCGCCAGCAGGAGGGCATCGAGCGGCGGCTGCAGGAGCGCTTCGAGGGGCCAGTGACCACGGCCCTGGCCATGCGCTACGGCACACCCTCCATCGCCGACGGCCTGGCCGAGCTGAACCGCGCCGGCGCCCGGCGCATCCTGGTGCTTCCGCTTTATCCCCAGTACTCGGGCTCGACCACGGCCTCGGTGTTCGACGCCGTGACCGATGAGCTGCGCCGCTGGCGCTGGGTGCCGGAGGTGCGCTTCGTCCACCACTACCACCGCGACCCGGCCTACATCGCCGCCCTGGCCGCCAGCATCCGCGAGCACTGGGCCGAGCACGGCCAGGCGGACCAGCTGGTGATGTCCTTCCACGGGGTCCCCGAGCGCTACCTTCTGGCCGGCGACCCCTACCATTGCCAATGCCAGGCCACCGCCCGCCTTCTGGCCGAGGGCCTGGAGCTTGCCGACGAGCGCTGGCAGATCACCTTCCAGTCCCGCTTCGGCCGGGCGGAGTGGCTGCGGCCTTACACCGACAAGACCCTGCAGGGCCTGCCGCCGAAAGGGGTGCGCACGGTGGACGTGGTCTGCCCCGGATTCGCGGCCGACTGCCTGGAGACCCTGGAGGAGATCGACGACGAGAACCGGGAGTACTTCCTGGCCGCCGGCGGCGAGCACTTCCGCTACATCCCGGGCCTCAACGACCGCGCGGAGCACCTTGATCTCCTGGCCGATCTGGCGGTGGCTCACTGCCGCGGCTGGCCGGAGCTGGACGACTGGGACGCCGAAGCCGAGGCGGCTCGGCGCACGGAGTGCCNNCTCCCTCGGCGCCACGGACTAGGCCCCGGCCCTCTCCGGCCGTCGGACTTGGCTGTAGCCCCCGGCAAAAGGTGACGAAATTTATCCCTTAATGTAGGTTGGGAATCATAATCTGTAATTTGCTCCGTCCCCGGGGATCCCATGGAGAATCGTGTGCCGCCGACACCAAGGGTCCTGCGGGAAGGTGGCCCGGGAGGTGCCTCCCTAAATGGCACCTCGGAGGAGAAGGTTACCTTCTACGCCGCGCTGGTAGATCACCTGCCCTTCATGGTGGCCCACTGTCGGCCCGACGGGGCCATAATATTCGCCAACCGTGCCTTCTGCCGGGAGCTGGGTGTCCCTTCCGACGCGCTGATCGACGCCAACCTTTTCTCCCGGATCCCGCCCGATGATCACCCACGTCTGCGGGAGATGATCCAGGCCCTAACTCCCGACCAGCCCGAGCAGGCCGCCGAGCACCGCATCCTCCTTCCGGACGGGGGTGAGCGGTGGGTGCGCTGCATGCATCGGGGGATTTTCGATTCGGGAGGGCAGCTGGTGGAGATTCAGTCCAGCGGCGAGGTCATCGACCCTCATGAGCCCGGGGCTCCGCCGGGCGGCAGGGAGGTAAGGGGCCTGATCGATGCCCTGCGGGCAGTGGCCCAGATCGTCGCCTCGGCCCGGGACGAAAGTGAGCTCCTGCAACGGGCCTGCGAGATCGTCCTGGAGCGGACCGGCTACCGCCTTGCCTGGATCGGTTTCCCCCGGCAGGATCGGGAGCGTCCGATCTCTCTGGAGGCCCGCGCCGGCACCGATGAGGGCTACCTGGACCACCTCAGGGTCACCTGGGGCAAGGACCGCCAGGGACAGGGGCCGGGAGGTCGCGCCCTGCACACCGGCCGGACCACGGTGTGCCGGGACATCCAGGAGGAGCCCGAGACCCGCCAAGGGAAGGACCCGGCTCGACGGGCGGGACTGCGAGCCTGTATCGCCCTTCCCCTGATGGAGGGCGATCAGGCCTTCGGGGTCCTGGTTATCTATTCAGCCGAGCCCGCCGCCTTCGACGTTCGGGAGACGACAGCCATATTGCAGGAGCTGGCCGAGGACCTTGCTCACGGGGTTCTGGCCCTGCGGGCCCGGCAGGAGCGAGACCGCCTCGCCACCATCCTGGATGCCATCCCCGATTTCGTGGGAATCGCGGACGCCCACGGCACCGTGTTCTACCTCAACCCGGCCGCCAAGCAGCTCCTGGGTATCCAGCCCGGGCAGGAAAGCGAGCGCTGGCTCGTGGAGGATGGCCACCCCCCATGGGCGGCCCGCAAGGTTATGGACGAAGCATTTCCCTACGCCGCACGTCATGGCGTATGGCAGGGTGAGGTGGCCTTCCTGGACGCTCAGGACCGGGAGGTTCCCTTCTCCCAGACCATCCTGGCCCATCGCGATTCCAGCGGGCTCGTCCAGTACTTCTCCACCATCGCTCGGGACATTTCGGAGCTGAAGGCGGCTCAGGCCCGGCTGCGCGAGCAGCTCTTCACCTCGGTGGAGATCTTCGGCAACCTGCTGAAGCTGCGCTCGGAGGCCCTGGCGGGTCACAGCTGGCGAGTGGTAGGCCACGCGGTTTCCATTGGCCGGCTGATGGGGCTGGGAGACGATGAGACCAACGACCTCTTTCTGGCCGGCCTGCTCCACGATATCGGCAGCCTGAGCCTTCCGGAGGAGCTCCTCAAGAAGCCCTACACCCTGATGACCGAGGAGGAATGGCAACAGTTCCGGCAGCATCCGGTCCAGGGCGAAGCGGTTCTCATGTCCCTGGACCCTCTTGATCCAGCCGCCCGGATCATCCGCCATCACCACGAGTACCTGGACGGCTCCGGCTTCCCCGACGGCCTGTCGGGTGAGGCCATGCCTATCGGGGCACGGATCCTGGCCGTGGCCAACGACTACGACGACCTCCTGCACGGCCGGGTATACGGGCGTCCCCTGACCCCGGAGCAGGCCCTCGATCGCATGGAGGACTTCAGGGACACGCTGTATGAGGCCCGCGCCCTGGAAGCATTGCAGCTGATCGTAGCCGCCGAGCAGAGCCCGCGAGAGGAGATGCCCCCAACCCCGGAAATCCTTGCCGGGCCCCTCAGGCGCAGCCGTTCTCCGGAGCCCGCCACCCCCGCCAAGGAGCAACCGGGATGGGGAGAGCCCGGGGCAGGCTCCGGTGGAAAGAAGGGCGTCAGCCGGGAGACCCCGCCAACCCTGGAGGTAACCAGCCAGGACCTGAAGCCCGGGATGGTCCTGGCGGCGGACCTGATCTCCCCGGCCGGAATGCTACTGCTCCTGGCGGGCCGGACCCTGGACGAGCGGGCCATCGGAAAGCTGCGGTCCCTGGAGGCCCATTCCGGGCGCCACTACCGGATCGTCGTCTATCAGGAGGAATAGCCGCCGGGCTGTCAGCCAACGCCGGGAGAGCCTTTACGGGTTTGCTACCCTAGGGCCTGCTTCAAACGGATGCAGAGCTCCGAGCAAGCCCCGAAAGGACCCCCCGCATGGCCAACGTGCAGGCGTACCTGAAAGAGCACACCAATCCTCCCGTTTTCCTCGTCTCCCTGCTGCTGATCCTGCTCCTGGCTGGCTGGGGCGTCACCGCCCCCGCCAACCTGGGCACAGTGGCCGGCTCGGTGAAGACCTGGATCGCCACCTACTTCGGCTGGTGGTACCTGGCCTCGGTGCTGGGCTTCCTGATCTTCGCGGTTATCCTGATGTTCAGCCCCTACGGGCGCATCCGCATCGGCAAGGACAGCGAGCGCCCCGAGTGGAGCACCTGGGCCTGGTTCTCCATGCTGTTCACCGCCGGCATGGGCATCGGCCTGGTGTTCTTCGGCGTGGCCGAGCCGATCTTCCATTTCCAGGGAATGCCCGTGGAAACCGATGGCCAGGGCGACGCTGCGGTGCGGGCCATGCACATGACCATCTTTCACTGGGGCCTTCACCCCTGGGCCATCTACATCGTGCTCGGCCTGGCCATGGGCTACTTCTGCTTTCGCCATGACCTACCCCTGAGGCCCGCCTCCGCCTTCTATCCGCTGATCGGCAACGGCATCTACGGCTGGGTCGGCCACCTGATCGACATCCTGGCAGTGTTCGGCACCCTGTTCGGCCTTGCTACCTCGCTAGGGCTCGGAGCCACCCAGATCAACGCCGGCCTGCATGCCGTCTTCGGGGTGCCGGAGGGACCGGCCTCCCAGGTGGCCATCATCGCCGGGATCACCGCGGTGGCGGTGGCCTCCCTGATGCTCGGCCTGGACAAGGGAATCCGCCGGCTGTCCGTCCTCAACATGTACGGCGCCGTCCTGCTGGCCCTGGTGGTGTTCCTGGCCGGGCCGACCCTGTTCATCCTCGACTACATGGTCCAGGCCACCGGCTACTACCTCCAGCACCTGCCGTGGACCAGCCTGCGAACATTCGCCTTCTCAAACGAGGGCCACGCGTGGCTGGAGGACTGGACCCTGTTCTACTGGGGCTGGTGGATCTCCTGGTCGCCCTTCGTGGGCATGTTCATCGCGCGGGTCTCCCGGGGGCGCACCATCCGGGAGTTCATCCTGGGCACCCTGCTGGCGCCCGTCGGCGCCTCCATCGCCTGGTTCTGCATCTTCGGCGGCACCGCCATCCACAGCCTAATCGAGGGCGGCAACCAGGCTTTGGCGGCCGCCGGCAAGACCGACGCCATGTTCATACTGCTGCAGCAGCTGCCGCTGGCCGGGATGGTGGTGACCGCCCTGTCGGTGCTGGCCATCCTGGTGGTGGCGGTCTTCTTCGCCACCTCCTCGGACTCCGGCTCGCTCGTGGTCGACATGCTCACCAACGGCGGCGACCCGCACCCCATCTGGCAGCAGCGCATGTTCTGGGCGGTCACCGAGGGCGTGGTGGCCGCCGTCCTGCTGGTGGCCGGGGCCATGAACCTGGCCGGCGACCCGCTGTCCGCCCTGCAGACCGCCTCGGTGGCCTCCGGGCTGCCCTTCTCGGTGGTGCTGGCCCTCATGTGCTGGGGCCTGGTGCGCCAGCTGCGGATGGAGCATATCCGGGATGCGCCTCTGGCCGTCTGAGCGGGTTCTGCGGCCAGGACCGGGCTATCCCCGCAGGGCTGCCGCCGCCAGGAGCAGCCAGGCGATGATGAAGGCGGTGCCGCCCAGCGGGGTCACCGCCCCCAGCCAACGGGGCCCGCCCAGGGCCAGGGCGTACAGGGTGCCCGGAAAGATCACCAGGCCGGCGAGCATGAGCCAGCCGGCCCCGCGGAGCCAGCCCGAGGTCCCCAGGGGGAAGGCGGCCAGGCCCACCGCCACCAGACCGAGGGCGTGCACGAGGTGGTAGCGCACCCCGGTCTCGAGCACCGCCAGCATGTCCCCTGCAAGCCGGTCCTTCAGGCCGTGGGCCCCGAAGGCGCCGAGGCCCACGCCCAGGGCCGCCAGGGTCGCCCCAAGTCCCAGGAACAGACGGGCCACCGTCATGCCTTCCCCCGCTTTTCCAGATAGCGCTGGTGATAGTCCTCCGCCGGATAAAATGCGCCGGCGGGCACGATCTCGGTAACCACCGGATCCCGTAGCCGCTCCTGCACCCGCTCCCGGGAGGCCCGGGCCACCCCGGCCTGCTCCTCGTCGTGGACGAAGATGGCCGACCGGTACTGGGTGCCCACATCCGGGCCCTGGCGGTTGCTCTGGGCTGGGTCGTGGATGCTCCACAGCACCTCCAGCAGATCGTCATAGCCGATCCGCGCCGGATCGTATTCCACCCGCACCGCCTCGGCGTGGCCGGTGCGGCCGGTGCAGACCTCCTGATACGTGGGGTCCTCGGTGTGGCCGCCGGTGTAGCCCACGGTGACGTCGGTCACCCCTTGCACCCGGCGGAAGGCGGCCTCCACCCCCCAGAAGCATCCGGCAGCGAACGTGGCTATGGTCATGGCTCGCGCCTCCTCGCTCTCCCGAAGCCGCGCCCCCTCAGCCATCCACCGGTGGCAGGCGCTCCATCAGGTAGCACAGGCAGTCCTGGCGGATGATCACCGGATCCCGGCTGAGCATGGAGGGCATGACCCGCGGGCGGGTGCGCAGCTCCGGCCCGTCGACCCAGAAGAAGCGATCAGCCACCTCCGTGCCGTCCTCGGTGCGGGCCTCCAGGACCTCCCCAGCCCGCTCCACCCCCGGCCGGACCTGGCCCAGGCCGGTATCCGGGGGCAGCTCCACGAAGTTGAGGTGGTCCAGGTCGGCCCGCAGCAGGAGATCGCCCCGGTCGAAGTTTGCGGTAACCGCCGGCGGCAGCGTCACCCGGGCCACGGTATGGAAGAGATCATAGTCCTGGGGGGGCACGCGGGTGGCAGGCAGCTCGCCGAGGTGGAGTACCGCCTCCAGGAGCTCGGCGGCATGGGCCACCCCCTCCCGCTGTCCGGGCTCGCCGCACTCCACCGTGACCGCCGGACACAGGTCGGCCAGGGCGTTGGACAGGACCGTCTCCGGCCGGGTGAAGAACACCACGGTGCGACCGAACAGGGTGGCCAGGTGGAGGAAGCGGTGGTCCAGCCGGTTGATGCAGGCGTAGTGGGGATTGCGCCCGGAGTTGTTGTGGATGTCCACAGCGGCGAACACTCCACGCTCGGCCACCCGTGCCAGCACTTGGGCCGCCAAACGAGCCTCGGGACCCTTCCCACCGGCCCAGACGCGATTGTAGTCGGCCTGTCCGGCCAGGAAGCGGACCCCTTCGCGGGCCGCGGCCACGTTGCCCACGAACAGCCACAGGGCCCGGGGCAGCTCCTGGCCGGCGTACCGGCCCAGGACGCTCCGGACCGCCTCCCAGCCTGCGGTCTCGTTGCCGTGCAAAAGGACGCTGACGAACACCGGCGGGGTCTTGCGGCCGGGAAGGTGGAACAGGGTGGGCCCGCCAAGGGCCCCGACCAGCTCGGTGGGCCCCCGATCCAGCAGGCCCTCCGGCAGCCCCTCGCGCTCCTGCAGATTCACTTCGGCCCCGATCTCGGCTTCCATCTCCCGCAGGCTCAAGTCATCGGTCCTCCGACGGAGGCCGGGGCCCGCAGGCCCCGGCAGATGAGACAGGAAGGTGCGATCATACCGGCCACTCGTGAACGGGCCGGTCCTCGTCCTGGTGGCTCCGGTAGGCGGCGACCAGGGCCGGGAAGTCCCGGCCATGGGCCTCGGCATGGGCGATCTGCCAGGCCGCTCCGGTCTGGCGGGTCCCCACCCGCCCGGCGATCACCCCCAGATAACGGTCGATATCCCCGGCCTCGCAGCCCCACTCCCGCAGGCCCTCCCGGGCCATGGGGAGCAGCCTCTCCTGCATCAGCGCAGCCAGCCGCCAGTGCCGACCGTCGATCCAGTCCGTGGTGGCCTCCAGGCCATGCTTGGCGGCGTTGTAGAAGTTCTCCCGGACCGCTGCAAACTCCAGGTCCTCCTCCGGCCCGCGGGGCTGCTCCGCCAGCGCCCGCACCAGGCCGAAGAACAGGGCGGCATTGGCCACATTGTCCACTGGCGTGGGCCCGGCAGCCACTACCCGGTGCTCCACTCGCAGGTGAGGGGTGCCGTCGCCGTCGAAGCCCACCAGGGGCCGGTTCCAGCGCCAGATAGTGCCGTTGTGCAGGCGCAGGTGGGGCAGGGTCTCCGGGGGATCGTCCAGGGCCACCGGCAGCAGCACGGGGTAGTGCTCCAGGTTCTCCTGGAACACTTCCAGGAGGCTGCGCCGGACGTAGCCGCTGCCGAAGGTTGCCCGCCGCACCGGTCCGAAGGCCGCCCCGCCGAAGCCGCCGGCGGCCACGGACTGCTCGAACAGCGGGATGCGACTCTCCCGCCACAGACGCTTGCCGAACAGGAAGGGGGAGTTGGCGCTGACTCCCACCATGGGGCCGGCCAGTGCCATGGCTGCGTTGAAGTAGCGCACCGCCTTGTCCGCGGCCACCTGCAGGTGGATCTGGAAGGAGGTGGTGGCGGCCTCCAGCATTACGTCCCGGTGCTCGGTGTGCAGGTACTCGTGGCCCTGAATGTCCAGGGGCAGGGCCCGGCCCCGGCGCTGGCTGAGAACCTGCTCGTTGAGGGCCTTGTAGCGCTCCATGCGGGACATGCTGGCCACGCCCAGCATGTCGTCGGTGACGGTGGGCAGGATCCCGATCATGACGGGGGCCGCTGCCAGCTCCCCGGCCGCCCGCCGGCACTCGAGCCAGTTGTCCGCCATCTCGGCGTGCATGGCCGACAGGGCGGTGCCGCTCACCGGCCGTGGCGGGGCTCCCAGCTCGAAGTTGAACCGGGCAAGCTCCGGGGTCACCACCTCGGCCGGCATCCGGGCCATGAAGGCCTCGTTAACGGGGGCCGGCTCCTGGCGGGAATCAACCAGCCAGGCCTCCAGCTCGTAGCCCCCGATGCCGTGGCGGGCAGACAGGCGGCCCTCTTCGTGCCATTCCTTCAGCCGCCCGGTCTCCTCCCGGAGGCGCCGGCTGAAGCGCTCGAAATCGGCCTTCCCGAACCGGCTGCCAGTGATCTCCCGACCCATACCCCGCCTTGCGCCAGGCCGGCGCGGCCGCCGGCCTCAGGCCCTTGTCCTTTAGTGGCCAGGTTGGAAGGGAAAATTCCCATCCGCCCGGAAACCGCGCCGCCCGGCGAACAACATACGCCATTCTGCGGGTCTAACCAAAAGGGGGTTCCCGCCGCAAGGAGATAAGACCATGTACGACATCCGCGTTATCCGCTCCCTGTATCCCAATCCCATTCCCGCCCGCTGCCTGCGCATGAGCGAGCGGGGGTACTGCGTCGGCGGGGCCGTGATGTGCTACCTGGAGGGCATGGAGGTCCCCCGGGGGGGCGCCTTCCCGAGCCCCCACACCCTGGCTGCGGTCCTGCGCCAGGCCAACCCCCGGCTGAACCGGTTCGAGGCACGCACCCTGGCCAGCCAGATCACCTCCGCCAACGATACCGGGGATTTCGCCAAGGCCTGGGCGCGGGCTGAGGAGGCCCTGAACCGGCACCGGGAGCTCCGTTTCCCCAAGGAGCCCCTCTTCGGCGTCATCCGGGACAGGTCCACGGAGGAGGGGCAGGCGGCGTCCAGCCGGTCCCGGGCGGACGCCCCGGCCTGAGTCCCGCTCCCCGGACCGGCGCCCCCAGGCCAGCGAGGAAAGGGGATGCTGTGGCAGACCCTCCGAGCCTTCTTTCTGCCGGCCGCCCATCCCGGCCTGTACCCGGTCCGCGAGCGAGGCGGCGAGGAGCTCCTGCCCAAGCTGGACGAACGGGGGCGGCCGGTGGAGGAAGGGGATGGCGTCGGGGTCTGGGAAAGCTACCGGGCCGGGCGGCGACGGGCATACAATNNCCGCTATATCCGACGCTGGCTCGGTCTGGGTGCGGCTCTCGCCCTCGCCGGCTGGGCCTGCGCAGCCGCGGGGCTGGCCTGGGCGACAGGTGCGCTGCTGGGGCTGGCCGGCCTGGCCTGCCTGGTCGCCCTCCTGCTGCTTCTGCTCTGGCAGGATATCCGTCAGTGAGCTCCGCCCCGGAACGGCTATCCCGGTCCTTCCGGCACTCCCACACGGGAGGCTCCCATGAGCCAGGAATCTCCCCGGACGGTGTTCGCCACCGTGTACTCGGACTACATCTGCCCCTTCTGCTACATCGGAGACCTTCGCCTGGACCGGGTTCGCGAGGAGGTGGACCTGCGCATCAACTGGCGTCTGGTGGAGATTCATCCGGAGACCCCACCGGAGGGCCGGCCACGCACCGAGCTCGGCTACGACCCGGACCACTGGCACAAGCTGATGGCCAGTCTGGACCAGCTAGCGGCCGAGGAGGGGGTGACTCTGGCCCCGCCGGAGCGCACGGCCGATTCCCGCCGGGCCCTGCTGCTGGCTGAGGCCGCCAAGGAGGACGGGGCGGAGGTCTTCTATCCCCTGCACCGGGGGCTGTTCGAGGCCTACTTCCTGGCCGGGCAGGACATCGGATGCGAGGAGGCCCTGCGCCGGGTGGCAGCGGAGGCCGGGGTGTCCGAGGCCACGCTGGAGCGGGCCTGGACCGATCCCGCCTATCCCCGCCGGCTGCAGGATCATCTGGCAGCTGCCCGCGAGGCGGGCATCACCGGCACCCCCACCTTCTCCTTCGGAGACCGGCGCCTTGTGGGTGCCCAGCCCGCCGAGGTACTGCTAGCCGCCGCCCGAGAGGCGGCCGCATCCCGCTCCGCGGCCGGGCCCGGCTAGGCTCCCGTCGGCGGGAGCCGAAACCCGGACGCGGAACCTCTTCCCCGAAGGCGAATCTATAGGGGTAATTCGAGGAAGCAATGACGGTAGAAACAACCGGCCGAGACGTGCAACAGACCACTCCTTTGAAAGCCCCGCGCCGCCCTGCCGGGGACGACCTGCATCTGCTGCTCCAGACCCTTCCCCATTCCCTGCACCGCGCCCTGGAAGGCCATCCCCAAGAGGATCTGGTCGAGATCGTTCTGGACGTTGGCCGCCGGCCCCAGGCCCGGTTCAGCGATCGGGTTGCGGACCTGTCCGGGGACCCGGTCACCCGGGAGCACCTGGACCGGGTGGTGGCCCACGTGGGGGAGTTCACCGGCGACAACCGGGCCGGGATCGAGGGCACCCTCCACCGCATCTCCGCCATCCGCAACCGCCACGGCGAGATCATCGGCCTGACCCTGCGGGTGGGACGGACCGTCTACGGCACGGTGGAGCCCATCCGCGACCTGGTGGAATCCGGCCGCAGCGTCCTTCTGCTGGGCCGGCCGGGCGTGGGCAAGACCACCATGCTGCGGGAGGTGGCCCGGGTCCTG
>JABAHQ010001654.1_pt3 | contig 21154 bp, 18 predicted proteins | sample 7062091 | NCBI WGS metagenome assembly JABAHQ01 (sample SAMN14534359, study PRJNA622989) | marine sediment metagenome | biome: marine biome [ENVO:00000428]; feature: marine pelagic biome [ENVO:01000023]; material: deep marine sediment [ENVO:00002113] | place: India: Gulf of Kutch | collected...
CGCTGTGGCTGCCCTCGCGCATGAGCACCTCGCCGGGCAGCGTCCGGGTCCAGCTGCCTTCCGTCACCCGGCGCGCGAGCACCAGGTTGAACAGCCCGGCACGCGCCGCCGGAGGTGAAGCCGAGCCGCTCCTCGACGACGAAATCCTCGGGCGCCGCGCGCAGCACGGCACGCCTCGGCGCCGGTCCCCACACGCGCGGCAGCCTCGCGATCGCGTCGCCGTACGACCAAGCGCCCGCCGGCACGGCCGCCTCAGCCATGCGGCCCCTCGAGGCACACCACCGCGAGGGCCGCGATCCCTTCGCCCCGCCCCGTGAACCCCATCCCCTCGGTCGTCGTGGCCTTGACGCTGACCGCTTCCGTCCCGAGCACCAGATCCTCGGCGATGTGGCCGCGCATCCGCTCCAGGTATGGGGCCAGTCGCGGGGCCTGCGCGATGACGGTGGCGTCGACGTTCACCGGGTGCAGGCCCTGCTCGGCGACCAAGGACGCCACGCCGCGCAGCAGTCCGCGGCTGTCGGCACCCGCATGGGCCGCATCCTCGTCGGGGAAGTGCCGGCCGATATCGCCGAGCGCCGCGGCGCCCAGAAGCGCGTCGCACAGCGCGTGCAGCAGCACATCGCCGTCGGAGTGCGCGGCCACGCCCCGCTCAAAGGGGATCCGTACGCCTCCCAGCACGATATGGTCGCCCGCGTCGAAGCGATGCGCGTCGAAGCCTTGTCCGATTCTCATGGCTCGCCCTCAGGGGGTGGTGCGCGTGCGGCGGCGTCGCCAACGCACGCTCAGGCGCCCCGCCTCTGCTCCCCGAGGAAGAATTCGGCCAGCCGCAGATCTCCGGGGCGGGTGATCTTGATGTTGTCGGCATGGCCCTCCACGAGGATCGGCTGCGCCCCGGCGCGCTCGACGGCGGCGGACTCGTCGGTGACGAGCACCCCCTCGGCGACGGCGGCGCGCAACGCCTCGAAGAGCAAGCCGAAGCGGAACATCTGCGGCGTGAGCGCGTGCCACAGCCCGGCACGCTCGACCGTCGCCTGCACGCGCCCATCGGCGTCGCCCCGCTTGACCGTGTCGTGGACCGGGATGGCGAGCAGCCCGCCGACGTCGTTGCCGGCGACCGCCTCGATGAGCCGGTCCATGTCGGCGAGGCGCACGCAGGGCCGGGCCGCGTCGTGCACGATGACCCAGTCGCGCGGCGCGGCGTGCTCGGCCAGAGAGCGCAGCGCGCTCAGCACGGAATGACAGCGATATGCCCCCCCGCCCACGGTCCAGACCGGCCGCTCACACTCGATGCGCACCTCGGCCCAATGTCGATCGTCCTCGGCCAGCGCGACCACGATGCTGGCCGCCAGCGGATAGGCGCCGAGCCGCTCCAGGGTATGGGCGATCACCGGCCGGCCGGCGAGCAGGAGATATTGCTTGGGCAGGGCGGCGCCCATGCGCTCCCCGCGCCCCGCGGCGGGGACGACGATCCACACCCGCCGTCCCGGCCCTTCACGCGGGTGGCTCGAGGGGCTCACCGTCACCGCGCAGAGTCGGCCGGCCCGTCGATGACCTGGAAGAAGGTCTCATCATCCTTGATCATGCCGAGCTCCTTGCGGGCACGGGCCTCGACCGCCGCGAGCCCCTGCTTGAGATCGCGCACCTCCGCCGCGAGCACGCGGTTGCGTTCCTCGAGCCGTGCGTTCTCCCCGCGCTGAGTCTCGACCGCGCGCTTGAGCTGCCACATCTCACGTACGCCGCCGTCACCGACCCACAGCGCGTACTGCAGCAGCAATAACACCGCGCTCAGGATGCCGACCAGGAGCCTCATACGAGCCCGTCCGCGTCGTTCCGTCTCCATGCTACACGATGGCTCGACAGGCGCCTAACCGAGGCGACGGCCGCCTAGCGCCCGCGCAGCAGCGCGAACGCCGAGCGCCCGGCGTAGCCCGCGCGATCACCCAGGGCCTGCTCGATGCGCAGCAGCTGGTTGTACTTCGCGACCCGGTCCGAGCGCGACAGCGAGCCGGTCTTGATCTGGGTCGCACCGGTGCCCACGGCCAAGTCGGCGATGGTGACGTCCTCGGTCTCGCCCGAACGGTGTGAGATGACCGCCGCGTATCCGGCGCTCTGCGCCATGCGGACGGCGTCCAGGGTCTCGGTGAGGGTGCCGATCTGGTTGACCTTGATCAGGATGGCGTTGGCGATGCCGCGCTCGATGCCCTGCTCGAGCAGGGCGGTATTGGTCACGAACAGATCGTCGCCGACCAGTTGCACCTGTCCGCCCAGCCGCTCGGTCAGCTGCGCCCAGCCGTCCCAGTCGTCCTCGGCCATGCCGTCCTCGATCGAGACGATGGGATAGCGCTCGACCCAGTCGGCGAGGTAATCGGTGAGCTCGACGGCATCGAAGGACCGGCCCTCCGAGGCCAGGGTGTAGACCCCATCCGCATAGAGCTCGGTGCTCGCGATGTCGAGACCGAGGTAGACGTCGTCGCCGGCCCGGTACCCCGCGCGCCCGACCGCCTCCAGGATCGACTCGATCGCCGTCTCGTTGGAAGGCAGGTCCGGGGCGAAGCCGCCCTCATCTCCGACCGTCGTCGCGAGGCCGCGCGCGATGAGCACCTGCTTGAGGGCGTGGAAGACCTCGGCGCCGAAGCGCAGGGCCTCGGCGAACGTCGGCGCGCCCACCGGCAGGATCATGAACTCCTGCACGTCGACGTTGTTGTCGGCGTGCGCGCCGCCGTTGAGGATGTTCATCATCGGCACCGGCAGCGTCGGCGTCGACGAGGCGGCCTCGGCAAGGTGGCGATACAGCGCCCGGCCCCGCTCGGCCGCGGCGGCGTGCGCGCTCGCGAGCGATACCGCGAGCAGCGCGTTGGCGCCGAGATGTCCCTTGTTGGGCGTTCCGTCGAGCTCGAGGAGCCGCTCGTCGAGGGCCCGCTGATCGCCGCCCTCGCAGCCGACGACCCCGTCGCGGAGCGCGCCGACGATATGAGCGACCGCCCGCCGCACGCCCTTGCCGCCGTAGCGATCCGGATCTCCGTCGCGCAGCTCGATCGCCTCGCGCGTGCCGGTCGAGGCCCCGGAGGGCACCGCCGCGCGCCCACGCGCCCCGGAGGCCAGCACCACCTCGGCCTCGACCGTCGGGTTGCCGCGCGAGTCGAGGATCTCGCGACCGATCACCTCCGTGATTTCTGACATGCCGCGTCCCGTAGACAGAATATAGATCGAGCTTCAGTCCGACATCGACCCATGGCTCAAGGACATTTTCACACAGAGCACACAGAGCAGATACCGAGGTCACAGCGACAAAATCGAGATATTGTGAGCCGTGCCCCGCGCGCTTCGGGTCTACTCCGGGTGCTCAGTGTGAAAGTCGTCTATCGATCCATTGCCGGCCCGGAGGCCGACCTACAACGTATCCTCGATGAACGCCCCGGACTTCACGGCGCCATCGACGGTCTTGAGCGTGGCGAGCAGCGGAGACATCAACGGCAGCGGCCACGCGTTGGGGCCGTCGCACAGCGCCTCGTCGGGGTCCGGGTGCGTCTCCATGAACAGGCCGGCCACACCGGCGGCCGCGGCCGCGCGGGCGAGCACCGGCACGAACTCGCGTTGCCCGCCCGAGCGACTCCCCTGGCCGCCGGGCAACTGCACGGAATGCGTGGCATCGAACACCACCGGACATCCCGTGGCGCGCATCACCGCGAGCGAGCGCATGTCGGAAACCAGATTATTGTAGCCGAAGGATACCCCCCGCTCGCAGACGAGGATCTGAGCGTTGCCCACCTCTCGCGCCTTCTCGACCACGTTGACCATGTCCCAGGGCGCGAGGAACTGGCCCTTCTTGATGTTCACCGGCCGGCCCTGACGCGCGACGGTCTGGATAAAATTCGTCTGCCGACACAGAAACGCGGGCGTTTGCAGGACGTCGACCACGCTGGCCACCTCTTCGAGCGGCGTGTCCTCGTGCACGTCGGTGAGGACCGCGACGCCGACCTCGGCACGCACCTTCTCGAGGATCTTCAGCCCCTCTTCCAGACCGGGGCCGCGGAAGCTCGTGTGCGAGGACCGGTTGGCCTTGTCGAACGAGGACTTGTAGATGAACGGGATGCCGAGCGCCGCGGTGATGTCGCGCAGCTGCCCGGCGGTGTCGAGCGCGAGCAGCTCGGACTCGATCACGCAAGGCCCGGCGATGAGGAAGAACGGTTCGTCCGGGCCCGCCTCGAAGCCGCACAGCCTCATGTCGCGACCGCCTGGGCCTCACGCTGCTGGCGATGGGCCAAGGCCGCCTCGATGAAGCCGGTGAACAACGGGTGCCCGTCGCGCGGGGTCGAGGTGAATTCCGGGTGGAACTGACAACCGATGAACCAGGGATGGCCGGCGATCTCCACGACCTCGACCAGATTGCCGTCCATGGAGCGCCCTGCCACCACCAGGCCCTTCGCCTCGAGCGTGGTGAGGTAGCGATTGTTGAACTCGTAGCGATGCCGGTGTCGCTCGACGATCACGTCCTTGCCATAGAGACCGTGCGTGAGCGTGCCGGGGCGCAGGTGGCAGCTCTGCGCGCCCAGACGCATCGTGCCGCCGAGGTCCGAGGTCTCGTGGCGACGCTGGATGCTGCCGTCCGCGCCGCGCCACTCGATGATGAGCGCGATGACCGGGTGCGGCGTCATCGGATCGAACTCTGTGCTGTTCGCCCCCTCAAGCGCCGCGACATGGCGGGCGAACTCGATGACCGCCGCCTGCATCCCGAGGCAAATGCCGAGATACGGCGTCCCCGCCTCGCGGGCGTATTCTACCGCCTTGATCTTGCCTTCGACACCCCGTTCGCCAAAGCCACCCGGCACCAGCACCGCGTCGGCCGTGCGCAGGGTCTCGAGCCCCTCCGCCTCGAGCCGCTCCGAGTCGACGTATTCGATCTTCACGCGCGTGCGCGTGTGGACCCCGGCATGGACCAAGGCCTCATTGAGGGACTTGTACGACTCCTTGAGATTGACGTACTTGCCGACCATGGCGATGGTCACCTCCCCTGTGGGATGGTCCATCGCATAGGTCACCTCTTCCCATTCGCGGAGATCCGCTGGCGGCGTATCGAGGCCGAGCTTCTCGCAGATGATGTCGTCGAGGCCCTGGGCCTGGAGCAGCGAAGGGATCTTGTAGATGTTGTCGACGTCGATCGCGGAGAAGACGGCGCGTTCCTCGACATTGGTGAACAACGCGATCTTCCGCCGCTCCTCCGCAGGCAACGACTGCTCCGAGCGGCACAGCAGGACATCGGGCTGGATGCCGATCGAGCGCAGCTCCTTCACCGAGTGCTGCGTCGGCTTGGTCTTGATCTCGCCCGCGGTGGCGATGTAGGGCACCAGCGTGAGGTGCATGAACAGCGCCCTGGCCCGACCGAGCTCCACGCCCATCTGGCGGATCGCCTCGAGGAACGGCAGCGACTCGATGTCGCCGACGGTGCCGCCGATCTCGACCATCGCCACGTCGGCCTCGTCGGCGCCCTCGTGGACGCAGCGCTTGATCTCGTCCGTGATGTGCGGGATGACCTGCACGGTCCCGCCGAGATAGTCGCCGCGCCGTTCCTTGCGAATCACGTTCTCGTAGATCTGGCCGGTGGTGAAATTGTTGTGCTTGCCCATCGTAGTGCGCACGAAGCGCTCGTAGTGGCCGAGGTCGAGGTCGGTCTCGGCGCCGTCCTCGGTGACGAACACCTCGCCGTGCTGGAACGGGCTCATCGTGCCGGGATCCACGTTGATATAGGGATCCAGCTTGATCATGGTGACCTTGAGACCGCGCGCTTCCAGGATGGCAGCGAGCGATGCGGAGGCGATCCCCTTACCCAGCGAGGAGACCACGCCGCCGGTTACGAAGATGAAGCGCGTTTTCGAACTCTGGGGTGCCAAACGACTGCGCCGGGGTCGGCCAAAGGTTGGGACATCAAGTTAGCAGATCGCGCGGGGCTTCACAATTGAGCCCTGCCCCAGCCGCGCGCGGCGGCGTCCAGTGCACCCGGTATCCCGGCGCCGCGTCCGAGACGGCGAACGGATCACACACGCACACGCCGGCGACGGCGGCGAGGCGGTCGCCGACGTAGAGCAGCGGCACCCGATCGCGCAGCCACGGTGGCACGCCCACCTCCTGAAACAACCGTTTCAGGCTCAGGTGATGGCGCCGGCCGGCGGGCCGGCAGCGCTCTCCGCCCCGACGAAAGCCCACCCGCACCCGCCCGCCGTCGCAAGCCGCCGCCGCGAGGCCCTCGCCGGCGACGCCTTGGGCCCACAGCGTGCCGCCGCCGACGCTCAGCGTGGCCGCCAGGTCCCATGTGAACACCCACTCCGGATCGTGAGCGGGCAACGGCGGCATGACATAGAGCCGGTCCCGGTGGCGCCGGACCTCCGCCCCGCCCCAACGCACCACCGGCGTGGCGTCGCAGCGGCTCGCGCAGACGTCGAGACGCACCCGCTCGAGCTGGGCCGCGCTCGGCGCGGGCAGGCCCGCCCGCGCGATCCAGGCGCGCAGCAGGTTACGCTGGCGGGGCGCAGGCAGGTCCCTCAGCGCCGAGGCGCGCAGAGTGCCCGGTGCCGCATCGGCCGCCGCGCGCGCGTCCGCCCGGCCGAGGGCGACCAGCAGCTCGGCGGCCTCGGCCTGATGGCGTGCCGCCCGCGCCAGTGTCGCGGGTGCGCCCGGCCAGCGCTCGCGCAGCGCCGGCAGGACGATATGGCGCAGATAGTTGCGGTCGATGCCGGTATCTCGGTTGCTGGCGTCCTCGACCCACTCCAGCCCCTGCGCCCGGGCGTACGCATGCAAATCCGCCCGCTCCCAGTCGAGCAGCGGTCGCAGGTGCCAGCCCGCCCCGAGGGGGCGGCACATGGGCATGCCGGCGAGGCCGTCCGGCCCGGCGCCTCGCAGCAGCTGCAGCAGGAGCGTCTCGGCCTGATCGTCGCGCTGGTGCGCGGTGAGCAGACAGGCACCGGGCTCGAGCAGCCCCGCTAACGCCTCGTAGCGCGCCCGGCGCGCCGCCGCCTCGGGGCTCTCCCCGCTCGCGGCGGTCGCCTCCACGACCCGGCACTCATAGGGCACGCCGAGCGCCGCGCAGGTGCGCGCGCAGTGAGCCGCCCAGCGACCCGAATCCGGATGCAGACCGTGATCGACGTGGACGGCGGCCAACGGGGCGCCGAGGCGATCGCGCCGCGCGGCCAGGGCGTGCAAAAGCACGAGGGAGTCCAGTCCTCCGCTGTAGGCCACCCAGTAACGCGCGGCGGGCGCGTGGTGGGCGAGGACGGCGACCAGATCGTCGGGATCGAACGGCATGGCACCGAGCATGGGGCCGCGCCTGCGGCCGGGACCGGCGCGCGCGAGGCCTCCGCGAGGCTATTCCTTGAAGATACCGTAGCTCGTCAGCCGCGCGTAGCGCTGATCGAGCAGCTTGTCCGTCGACACCCGATCGAGGCCCTCCAACGCCTCCTTGAGGGCCTCCTTGAGCCTGCCGGCCATCGCCTCGACGTCGCGGTGCGCGCCGCCGAGCGGCTCCTTGATGATCTCGTCGACCAGGCCGAGCTCCTTCAGGCGGGCGGCGGTGATCCCCATCGCCTCGGCGGCCTCGCTGGCGCGCTCGGCGCTCTTCCACAGGATGGAGGCGCAGCCCTCGGGCGAGATCACCGAGTAGGTGGCGTATTGAAGCATCAGCAGCCGATCGCCGACGCCGATGGCCAGCGCGCCCCCGGACCCGCCCTCACCCACCACCGTGCACAGGATCGGGACCTTGAGCTGCGACATCGCGAAGAGGTTGCGCGCGATGGCCTCGCTCTGGCCGCGCTCCTCGGCGTCGATGCCGGGGTAGGCGCCGGGCGTGTCGATGAAGCTCAGGACGGGGACGTGGAAGCGCTCGGCGAGCCGCATCAGCCGCAGTGCCTTGCGGTAGCCCTCGGGGCGCGGCATGCCGAAGTTGCGCCGCACCTTCTCATGGGTGTCGCGTCCCTTCTGGTGGCCGATCACCATCACCGAGCGACCGTCGAGGCGGGCCAACCCGCCGATGATCGCCGGATCATCGGCGAATGCCCGGTCGCCGTGGAGCTCCTCGAAGTCGGTGAACAGCCGCGGCACGTAGTCGAGCAGGTAGGGGCGCTGGGGATGGCGCGCGAGCTGCGCGACCTGCCAGGGGGTCAACGAGGCGAAGATCTGCTCGGTGAGCTGGCGGCCCTTCGCCTGCAGGCGCGCAATTTCCTCGCCGATGTTGATCTCGGCGTCGTCGCCGACGTAGCGCAACTCGTCGATCTTGGCCTCGAGCTCTGCGATCGGCTGTTCGAAGTCGAGAAAGTTGAGATTCATGCCGCGATCCGTCGAGACCCTGGATGAGCCGGCGCTGCCAGGCGATCGAGCAGAAGATACAGGATCGTGCCAGTTGGGCCAAGGATCTCGGCTCTAGGAGCCAGGAACGGCTCGAGAACTGTATGTCGGGCTTTAGCCCGGCGCACTGTCCACGACTTCCAACCAGGATGCGTCTAACCGCCAAGCCGCAAAGAACGCCAAGCCGTTATTCAAAGATTGTCTTGGCGGCTTGGCGGTTAGCCGCATTCCTAGGGCGCCCTAATACACCAGACGTACGCTATCACGTCCGGCGAGCGCTTCGAGGCGGTCGAGGAGCTCGTCGCTGGGATGCACCCACCACGCGTGCCCGAGGGTGAGCCGGGCCCGAGCCTTGGCCCCGGCATAGTCGATCGCCACCGGGCAAGTGCCCTCGCGATAAGGCGACAGCACCTCGGCCAGCGCGGGCACGAATCCGTTGCCGGCACGCGCGGCGTCGACCGCGATCTCCAGACGCTTGGCGAACGCCTCGCGCGCCTGGGCGAGGTCGTAGAGGTGCTGCGCGGTGAGTCGGTAACCGTCGGCGTAGTCGTCGGTGCCGAGGGTGCCCGCGACCACCAGCAGCCGGTCCTTGACCAGCAGGTGGCGATGGCGATGGTAGACATCGTCGAAGAGCCGCACCTCGAGCCGTCCGCTGCGGTCGTCGAGGGTCAGGAATGCCATGCGCCCGCCGCGCTGACGCACCGCCATCACCAGCCCCGCGAGCACGACCGGCTCACGCCCGCGCCCGTTGCGCCCCTCGGGCCAGGTCTCGTCGACCGCGGCGAGGTCGGCGATGCGCCCGCTGGTGAACCTGCCGAGCTCCGCCTCGTAACGCTCGATCGGATGGCCGGTCAGGTACAGGCCCAACGTCTCCTTCTCCCCGGCCAGCCGATGCGGCTCGTCCCACTCGGGCAGGGTCTCGGGCGCCTCGGCCTCGGGGGTCGGCCCGGCGGCCGGGGCCAGCCCGAACAGGTCGTCCTGGCCGGCCGCGGTGGCCCTCAGGGACTGCTCGGCCGTTTGCAGCGCCTGCGGCAGCCATGCCATCAGGGTCGCGCGGTTCGCCCCGAGGCGATCGAGCGCCCCGGCGCGGATCAGCGCCTCGAGCACCCGGCGGTTGACTCGCCGCAGGTCGATGCGCCGGCAAAGATCGTGCAGGTCGACGAACGGCCCGCCCGCGTCGCGCTCGGCGGCGATGCCCTCGATCGCGGACTGGCCCACGCCCTTGATGGCGCCGAGCCCGTAGCGCACCGCGCGCTCGCCGACGGCGGTGAACTGGTAGGCCGAGCCGTTGACGTCCGGAGGCAGGACTTCCAGCCTCATGGCGTGGCACTCGTCGATGAGCGTGACGACCTTGTCGGTGTGATCCATGTCCGAGGAGAGCACGGCGGCCATGAACGCCGCGGGATGGTGCGCCTTGAGCCAGGCGGTGTGATAGGCCAGCAGCGCGTAGGCGGCGCTGTGCGACTTGTTGAAGCCGTAGCCCGCGAACTTCTCCATCAGGTCGAAGATGCGCGTGGCCGTCGCCTGGCCGACGCCCCGCGCGAGCGCCCCGCCGACGAAGATCTCCCGCTGCTTGGCCATCTCCTCGGGCTTCTTCTTGCCCATCGCCCGGCGCAGCAGGTCGGCGCCGCCCAGCGTGTAGCCGGCGAGCACCTGGGCGATCTGCATGACCTGCTCCTGATAGAGGATCACGCCGTAGGTGGGCTTGAGGATCGGCTCGAGCTCGGGGTGGGGGTAATCGACGGCGGCGCGCCCGTGCTTGCGCGCGATGAAGTCATCGACCATCCCCGACTGCAGCGGTCCGGGCCGAAACAGCGCCACGAGCGCGATGATGTCCTCGAAGGAGTCGGGCTGCAGGCGCCGGACGAGGTCTTTCATCCCGCGCGACTCGAGCTGGAATACGGCGGTGGTCTTGCACGCCTTGAGCAGCTCGAAAGTCGACGCGTCGTCCATGGGAACCCCGTCCATGTCGAGCGGCGCCTCGCCCCGCTCGGCGCGCTCGGCCTTGATGGTGCGCACCGCCCAGTCGATGATGGTGAGCGTGCGCAGCCCGAGGAAGTCGAACTTGACCAGCCCGATCGCCTCGACGTCGTCCTTGTCGAACTGGGTGACCACGCTCTCCCCGCCCGGCTCGCAGTACAGCGGCGCGAAGTCGGTCAGCGCCGAGGGCGCGATCACCACGCCGCCGGCGTGCTTGCCGGCGTTGCGCGCCAGACCCTCCAGCGCGCGGGCCATGTCGATGATGGTGCGGACCTCCTCCTCGGAGTCGTAGAGCTGTTTCAGGTCCGCGCTCTCATCGAGCGCGCGCTCCAGGGTCATACCGAGCTCGAAGGGGATGAGCTTGGCGATACGGTCGACGAAGCCGTAGGAATGACCGAGCACGCGCCCGACGTCGCGCACCACCGCGCGCGCGGCCATCGTGCCGTAGGTGATGATCTGCGAGACCTGCTCGCGGCCGTAGCGCGCGGCAACGTACTCGATGACCCGATCGCGGCGCTCCATGCAGAAATCGACGTCGAAGTCCGGCATCGACACGCGCTCGGGGTTCAGGAACCGCTCGAACAGCAGGTCGTAGCGCAGCGGGTCGAGGTCGGTGATGCCCAGCGCGTAGGCCACCAGCGAGCCGGCGCCCGAGCCGCGGCCGGGCCCCACGGGGATGCCGTTGTCCTTCGCCCAGCGGATGAAGTCCGCCACGATCAGGAAATAGCCGGGGAAGCCCATCTGCTCGATGACCGCCAGCTCGTGGTCGAGGCGCTCGCGGTAGGCGCGATGGCGCTCGGCCGTCTCCGGGGTCTCGGCGCCGAGGAGCCGTGCGAGCCAGCGCTCGAGGCCGGCGTGGGCCTCCTCGCGCAGGTGGGTGGCGACGCCCTTGCCCCCGGGCACCGGGAAGTCGGGCAGCACCGGACGCCCGAGCGTGAGGCTGAGATTGCACCGACGGGCGATCTCCACGCTGTTCTCGAGCGCCTCCGGGACATCAGCGAACAGCTCGGCCATGTCCTCCGGCGAGCGCAGATACTGCTGATCGCTGTAATCGCGGGGGCGCCGCGGATCCTCGAGGGTGCGCCCCTGATGGATGCACACGCGCGCCTCGTGGGCCTCGAAGTCGCCGCGGGCCAGGAACCGCACGTCGTTGGTGGCCACCACCGGCACCCCATGCTCACCCGCCAAGGCGGTGGCGGCGTGCAGATACTCCTCCTCGCCCGCGCGCCCGGTGCGCGTGAGCTCGAGGTAGTAGCGCCCCGGGAACAGGTCGCACCAGCGCGCCAGGTGCTCGGCCGCGACCTGTCGCTGGCCGGCGAGCAGCGCGCGCCCGACATCACCTTCCCGACCGCCGGAGAGCGCGATCAGGCCCTCGCTGCGGCCCTCGAGCCACAAGCGCTGCACGGTCGGCACCCCGCGCCGCTGGCCCTCGGTGTAGCTGCGCGAGATCAGGTCGGTGAGGTTGCGGTAGCCGCGATCGTTCTGGCACAGCAACACCAGCCGGGTGGAGTGGTCCTGCGGCCCGTCGCCCGCCAGCCACAGATCGGCGCCGATGAGGGGCTTCACGCCCGCGGCCTGCGCCGCCTGGTAGAACTTCACCATGGCGAACAGATTGCCCTGATCGGTAACGGCCACGGCCGGCATGCCCGCCTGCGCCGCCGCCGCGATCAACGGCTTGATGCGGACGATGCCGTCCACCACGGAGTACTCCGTGTGCAGGTGGAGATGGACGAAGCCGAGCTTCATTCTCGTCGTGATCGTCAGGGTCGGCGCCGCGGACGGACGCCGGGCGCGGGGCGAGGCCCGGGGGGACAGCCCCGCGACGCGGGCGGATTCATGCTAAGTCCGCCCCATGATGGCCCGCAAGCGCGGCCCGCACCGGCGCGAAGCTGCGGCGGTGGATCGCACAGGGGCCGAGCCGGCGCAGCGCCTCGAGATGGCCGGCCGTGCCGTAGCCCTTGTGGCGCGCAAAGCCGTAGCCGGGATAGAGACCGTCGAGCCGGGCCATCTCCCGATCGCGGGTCACCTTGGCGAGGATGGAGGCGGCGGCGATGGCCCCCACGGTGGCGTCGCCGCCGACCACCGCCTCGGCGGGACAGGGCAGCACCGGACAGCGGTTGCCGTCGACGAGCGCGCGCTCGGCGCGCGGCTCCAGCGCGGCGACGGCACGGGCCATGGCCTTTAGGGCCGCCTGGAGGATGTTGATTCGGTCGATCTCCGCCACCTCGGCCCGTGCCACCTGCCAGGCCAGAGCCCGCGCCTGGATCTCGGCCGCGAGGGCCTCGCGTCGCCCCGGGCTCAGGCGCTTGGAGTCGCCCAGGCCCTCGATGGGTCGCGCGGGGTGAAGGATCACCGCCGCGGCTACCACCGGCCCGGCGAGGGGACCCCGTCCCGCCTCGTCCACGCCCGCCACCCGCGGGGCTCGTGCTCCCCTCAACGGTCCCGCCACGCGGCCCTCCCGTCTCGCACGGCCACCTGCGTCCCGGACTCGGCGGAGCGGGCACGCACCAGGTCGAGGATCGCCTCGGCTGCGCGCGCGTTGGCCTCGCAGCGCAGGGTCTCGTGGATGCGGGCGAAACGCGCCGCCAGCCGCGCGCTGACCTGCGGGTGGGTCAGGTAATAGCACACCGCCTCGCCCAGATTCTCGGGCGTCGCCCGATTCTGCATGAACTCCGGGGCGACCTCCTCCCCGGCGAGGAGATTGGGCAGAGCGTAGTGTGAGAGGCGCACCATCCGCCGGGCCAGCCAGTAGGTCACCGGGGAGAGGCGATAGGCAACGACCGTCGGCCGCTTGAAGAGCATCGCCTCGAGCGTGGCCGTCCCCGAGGCCGCCACGACGACATCGGCGGCGGCCATCGCCTCGCGGCTCTCGCCGTCGATCACCCGGACAGGCGGGGTCCCTGCGCACCGCGCGAGCGCGGCCTCGAACAGCGCGCGAGTGCTCGCGCCCGCCATCGGGGCGACGAACTGGGCCTCGGGGACCCGTGCGGCCACCCGCGCCGCGGTTCCGACGAACACGTCGGCGAGGTTCCTGAGCTCGCCGACGCGGCTGCCCGGCAGCAGCGCCACGGTGGGACGTCCCGGGGCGAGCGCGAGCCGATCCCGCGCGGCGATCTGATCGACCTCGAAGGGGATCTCGTCGGCCAAGGGGTGGCCAACGAAGCGCACCCCCACGCCGTGCTCGCGATAGAACTCGGTCTCGAACGGGAACAGCGTGAGCATGAGATCGAGCGCCCTGATGCCGCGCACGCGTCCCGGGCGCCAGGCCCAGACCTGCGGGCCCACGTAATGTGCGGTGGGAATGCCGGCCGCCTTGAGCCGGCGCTCCAGGCGCAGATTGAAGTCCGGGACGTCGATGCCCAGGAAGACGTCGGGCGGGTGTGCGGCGAAATGCCGCACCAGGCGGCGCTTGAGGCCGATCAGGCGCGGCAGCCGCCGCACCACCTCGACCAGGCCCACCAGGGAGATCTCCTCGGAGCTCGCCAGGGCACGGCAGCCCGCCGCGACCATGCGCGGGCCGGCGACTCCTTCGAAACGCACGTCGGGCACCCGCGCCTGCAACGCCTGCATCACGCCCGCGCCCAGATAGTCGCCCGAGGCCTCGCCGGCAACCACGCCGACCCGCAGGGGCCCCGGGGCGCCGGGCGAGGGTTCGACTGCGCGGGCGCTCATCGGCGGGCCCTGCACCTAGCGGATGATGCCGCGTGTCGAGCTCTGCTCGAGGAAGCGCACGAGCACGCCCACCTCGGGCTGGCCCTCGGCGAGCGCCTGCAGACGCGCGACCGCCTCGTGCAGCTTGAGCTTGGATTTATAGAGCACGCGGTAGGCCTCACGCAGACTGCGAATCTGCTCACGGTTGAACCCGCGACGCTTGAGCCCCTCCGCATTGATGCCGTAAGGCCGGGCGTTGGCCCCGGCCACGGTCGTGTACGGCGGCACGTCGCGGGTGACGGTCGCATCCGCCCCGCAGAAGCTATGCACGCCGAGACGGCAGAACTGATGCACCTTGGCGAAGCCGGCCAGGATGACGTCGTCGTCGACGGTCACATGACCGGCGAGCGACGCGCAGTTGGCGAACACGGTGCGATTGCCGATCGTACAATCGTGCGCCACGTGAGCGTAGGCCATGAAGTAGTTGTCGTCGCCGACACGGGTGAGGCCCTGACCCTGCGCGGTGCCACGATGCAGGGTGACGAACTCCCGCATGACGTTGCGATCGCCGAGCTCGAGCCGCGTGGGCTCGCCTGCGTAGCTCTTGTCCTGCGGCGCCTCGCCCACCGCCGCGAACTGATAAATCTGGTTCTCGCGCCCTATGCGGGTCGGCCCGCGGATGACCACGTGGGGACCCACGCGCGTGCCGGCGCCGATCTCGACCTGCGCGTCGATGACCGTGTAGGGCCCGATGCTCACCCCCTCCCCCAGGCGCGCCTCGGGGTCGACCACCGCCGTCGGATGAATCAAGGGGTGAGCTCCCGCCGCGTGCACATGAGCTCGGCCGACGCGGCGAGCTGACCCTCGACCTTGGCCTCGCCCCGAAACACCCCGATGCCGCGACGCAGGCGCTCGAGCGTGACCTCCAGCCGCAACTGATCCCCCGGCTCCACGGGGCGTTTGAATCGCGCCTGGTCGATCCCGACGAGGTAGAACAACGAATCCTCCGTGCCCCTGTCCTCACCCGAGCGGAAGGCGAGCAGCCCCGTCGCCTGCGCCAGCGCCTCCAGGATCATCACACCCGGCATGACCGGTCGATTCGGGAAGTGGCCGGTGAAGAACGGCTCGTTGACGGTCACATTCTTCACCGCGGCGAGGAATCGGTCCGCCTCATACTCGACCACCCGGTCGATCATGAGGAACGGGTAGCGGTGCGGCAGATACTTCAAGATCTCGTGTATCGTGAGCTCGCTCATGTCCTCGGCATCGGATTGGGAGTGTCGGCCGGCGCCCGTCGCCTCCTCGTTCATCGACTCGGATCGGCGAGCGCCGGAGGTCTTTCCCGAAGTCGGCTATTCCTTGGTCGTGAGGCTTTTCTCGAGCGCCCTGACCCGACGCCACAGCTCATCGAGCTGCCGAAAGCGGGCGAAGTTACGCCGCCAGCGGCCGTTCGACTCGACCGGCGTGCCCGAGGAATAAACCCCGGGCGCGGTGATCGACTGCAGGACCACCGACCCGCCCGTCACCTGCACCCCGTCGGCGATGCGGATGTGGTCGGCGATCCCCACACCCCCGCCGATGGCGCAACCGCGCCCGATGCGCACGCTGCCGGCGATCCCCACGCACCCGGCAACGGCGGTGTGCGCGCCGATGCGCACGTTGTGCGCCACCTGCACTTGGTTGTCGAGCTTGACGCCGTCGCCGATGACCGTGTCCTCGAGGGCCCCTCGATCGATCGTCGTGTTGGCCCCGATCTCCACATCGTCGCCGATGCGTACCGTCCCGAGCTGGGGCACCTTGATCCAGACTTCGCCGTCGCGCGCCAGGCCGAAGCCATCGGCACCGATGACCGCGCCCGGATGGACGAGCCCGCGCCGACCGAGCCGGCACCCATGGGCCACGGTCACCCGGGCGACGAGCCGGGTCCCCGCGTCGAGGTGCGCCGCCGCGCCGACCACGCAGCCGGGCCCCACCCACACCCCGGCCTCGAGCACCGCCCCCGCCTCGACCACCGCGCAGGGGCCGACCGCCGCATCAGGGGCGAGCCGGGCCTCGGGGCTGACCACCGCCGTCGGGTGGACGCCGGGCTCCGGCTGCGGAGTCGGGTGCAGCAGCCGCGCAACGCAGGCATAGGTGGCGTGGGGATTGGCGCAGACCAGAGCGGCGGCCGGGCAGTCCGCGGCCTGCGCCGGGGCCAGGATCACGGCCGAGGCGCGCGTCTCGGCGAGCAGCCGACGATGACGCGCGTCGGCCAGGTAGGCGACCGTGCCCGGGCCGGCCTGCCCGAGCGCGGCCACCGCGTGCACCCGGACACCCGGGTCACCGTGCAGTTGCGCGCCCGTACGCTCCGCCAGCTCCCCGAGCGTCAGCTCCACCGCCCCACCCTCCGCCTCACTGGCCGCCGGCCGACCCCGCGCGGTGGCGTTCCTTGAGGCGCTCGAGAACCTTGTCCGTGATATCGACGCGTTCGCTGGCGAACACGACCCCGTCGGTGACGATGAGGTCGTATCCCTCCCGCTCGGCCATGCTCACGATGGTCTGGTAGAGCTGGCGCTGAAGCTTGCGCGTCTCCTCGTTGCGCCGAATGTTGAGGTCCTCCTTGAAGGCCTGCTGATCGCGTTTGAGCTCCCGACGCTCTGCCAGGATCTCGCGCTCGAGCTCGCGCCGCTCGCTCTCCTTCATGACCGCGCCGTCGCGCTTGAGGCGCTCCTCCATCTCACGCAGCGTCGTCTCGGCTGTCGACAGCTTGCGCTCCCGCGGCGCGAATTCCTGCTCGAGCTGCTCGCGCGCCTCTTTGGCCTGCGGGGCGTTCTCGAGCACCTTGGCGGGATTGACGAAACCCACCTTCATATCCGCCGCGTGAGCGCCCGGCACGGCCCCGAGCCACACAAGGCCGGAAACGAGCAACGAATAAACGATCGATCTGCTCAATGTCCTACTCCACACGAGTAAACCTTTCAGACTAAAACGGTGAGCCGAGCGAGAACTGGAAAGCCTGCGTATCGTCCTCCGGCTTCTCGTTCAACGGCTGGGCGACGCTGAAGCGCAGCGCCCCTACCGGCGTCAGCCACAAGATCCCTACCCCTGCCGAGTAACGGAGCTCCCCGGCCTCGAAATCGAAGGTCTCGCTGGTGGTGTCGTATACGTTACCCGCATCGACGAAGGCGCTCAACCGCATCTGCTTGCCCAGATCCCCGGGCGCCGGAAACAGCAGCTCCAGGCTGCCCACGGTCCGCAGGTTACCCCCTATGGGGTCGTCGGTCAGCGGGTCACGCGGGCCCAGCGTGTTGTCCTCGTAGCCGCGCACCGACCTCGAGCCCCCGGCGTAGAAATTCTCGAAGAACGGCAGCCCCCCCGTGTCGCCGAACCCCTCTCCGAAAGCGACCTCCATGCTCGGGGAGAACGTCATCCAATCGGTCAAGGAAAAGAACTGCTCGTAGCGGTATCCCACCTTGTAGAAACTCAGATCCCCCCCCGCAACCTCGCCGAAAACGCGGCTCACCAGCCCCGAGGTCGTGAAGATGACCTTGTTACGCGTATCGCGCGTCCACGATGTCGTGAATTTGCCCAGATTGAACCGATTGTCCCGCTCGGCCACGAAATCGGTCACCGTGACCGGCGGATTGCTCCCGAGCTTGATCTCGGTCTGCTCGGCCTCGAAGCCGAACCGGAAGGTATCGAACTCGGCGAGCGGCACCCCGTAGCTGATGCGCCCGTTGGCCGTATCGAGGGTCCATTCCGACAGATTGGCCTCCTCGGCATCCGTCCTGCGATAGGTCAGGCCCAGGGTGCGGCTCACCCCATTGATCGTATAGTAGGGGTTCGTCCACGAGAAATCGTACACCGTGCTCACGTCGCTGGTGTTCGCGGTCAGGCTGAGGCGCTTACCCGTTCCGAGCACGTTGTTCTGCACCACGCTCGCGTTCAACAGCACGCCCGAGGTCTGACCATAGCCCACACCGACCTGCAGACTCCCGGACCGGCGCTCCGTCACCGAGAAATTCACGTCCACCTGGTCGGTCGACCCCGGCACGGCCGGCGTCTCGACATTGACTTCCTCGAAGAAACCCAAGCGGTTCAGGCGCTGGCGCGAGAGCTTGACCTTCTCCGTCGAGAACCAACCGCTCTCCATCTGCCGCACCTCACGCCGCAGCACCTCGTCCTCGGTTCGATAGTTCCCCGAGAAGTTGACCCGGCGCACGTAGACCCGTTTGCCGGGGTCGACGAAGAACGTCAGCGATACTTCCCGCTTTTCCTTGTCCAGCTCCGGGATCGTGTTGATATTGGCAAAGGCATAGCCCTCGTTACCGAGCCGATCGCTGATCGCCTGCGTGCTCTCGCTGATGCGCTCGCGGGAGAATACGTCGCCGGGCTCGATCGTGACCAGCTTACGCAGCTCCTCCTCCGGCACGACGAGATCCCCCGCCATCTCGGTGTCGCTGACGGTGTAGCGCTCACCCTCCGTCACGTTGACGGTTATGTAAATGTCCTTCTTGTCCGGCGTCAACGAGACCTGGGTGGAGTCGATGCTGAAATTGATATAGCCCCGATTCAGATAAAACGAGCGCAGCGTCTCGAGGTCCGCCTGCAGCTTCTGTTTGGAATAGCGGTCGTTGTGAGTCCAGAACGAAAACAGGGTCGGGGTGCCGAGCTGAAACTCATCAAGCAAGGTCTCATCGTCGAAGTCATCGTTGCCGACTATGCGAATCTGACGAATCGTCGCTACGCGCCCTTCTGCGATATCGATCGCGATATCGACACGATTGCGCTCCAACGGCGTGACGGTCGTCTCGATCTGCACCGCGTATTTACCGCGGCCGAAGTACTGGCGGCGCAGCTCCTGCTCCACCTTATCGAGCAGCGACCGGTTGAAGACACGCCCTTCGGCCAGCCCGATCTGCTTCAGGCCGTCCAGCAATTGCTCGGTCTCGATGGACTTATTGCCCGACACATCGATGTTGGCGATCGAAGGCCGTTCCTCGACGACCGCCACCAGCACGTTTCCCTCTCTGGCGATGCGCACGTCCTCGAAAAACCCCGTCTCGAACAAGGCACGAACGGCCTCGGCGATCCGCTCATCGTCGACGCGCTCACCGACCTGAATGGGCAGGTAATTGAAAACCGTACCGGCCGAGATGCGCTGCAGGCCTTCGACGCGAATGTCCTCCACGGTGAACGGTTCTACCGCCTCGACCGCTCGCGCCGGGAGCAGCGCGGCCAGTAGAACCGCGATCAGCACCCTCATGAATGGCTCGTCACGCTGCTTGACGTTGGTTATTGATTATTCACCGCATGAGGCGGGTCAGGTCGTTGTAGAATGCAAGCCCCATCAGCACCATCAGGATCAGGAGCCCCACGCGCTGGCCCAGCGCCTGGGCGGACTCGGACACCGGGCTGCCCTTGACGACCTCGATGACGTAGTACAGGAGGTGGCCTCCATCGAGGATCGGGATGGGCAACAGGTTCAGGATCCCGAGGCTGACGCTGACGATGGCGAGGAAGGCGAGGAACTGCGCCAATCCCACGCTGGCGGTGTATCCGGCGTATTGCGCGATCGTGATCGGTCCGCTCAAGTTCTCGACCGAGACGTCGCCCGTGACCATCTTGACGAGCATCCGCACGGTCAGCAGGGACATCTCGCCGGTGCGGGCGAACCCCTTGCCGAGCGCATCGAGCGGTCCGTACCGCAACTCCACCCGCATGCCTTCGTAGAGACCGGGCGGGACCTCCACCGCGGCGCCGATGTAGCCGTGCGTGCCTCCCTCGCCCTCGCGCGCCTGCGGGGTGAGGGTGAGCGTGCGCAGCTCACCGTCACGCCGGATCCGCACCTCGATCGACTCACCCGGACGGGCGCGGACATAGTCCACCCACTCCGACCAGCCGGCAATGGGCCGCCCGTCGGCAGCGACGAGCCTATCCCCCGGCGTCAGCCCGGCCTGCGCCGCCGGCTGTCCCGGCTCGACGCGATCGAGCACCGGCTCGAGCCGGGGCCGCCAGGGCGCCAGGCCGAGGTTGTCGAGCAGCTGGCCGCGCTCGAGCAGCCCGGCCTGGGCGCCGAGATCGAGCTCGAGCGTGCGCATCCGTCCCTCGGCCCCCCGCACGACGACCGCCACCTTGGCCTCATCGAGCGCGGCCTCGAGCAGGGCCGAGCGCGCGGCCTCCCAGCTCTCCGTCGGCTCGTCCGCCACGGCCACGATGGTCTGGCCTTGCTCGATACCCGCGCGCGCCGCGAGCCCCTGCGGATCGACCTCGCCGACCACCGGCTTGAACCCCGTGGTCCCGATCACGAACATGAGCCAGTAGGCGGCGACCGCGAAGATGAAGTTGAACACCGGCCCCGCCGCCACGATGGCGATGCGCGCCCATACCGGCTGGCGGTTGAACGCGCGATGCTCCTCGCGAGGCTCGACGTCGCCCTCACGCTCGTCGAGCATCTTGACGTAGCCGCCGAGCGGGAGCGCGGCGACCACGTACTCGGTACGATCTCGTCCGGCGCGCACGCGCCACAGGGGTCTGCCGAAGCCCACCGAGAAGCGCAGGACCTTGACCCCGAGCCGGCGCGCCACCCAATAGTGGCCGAACTCGTGGAAGGTGATGAGCACCCCGATCGCGACGATGAAGGCGAGAATGGAGATCAGCACGGAGGTCATCGGGTGACCGCCCTCCGCCGCGGCCTCGCGACCGCCTGGGCGGCCGCCTCCCGGGCCCGGCGGTCCTGCTCGAGCACCACGTCCAAGGTGGCCGGCGGGCGGGGCGGAAGCTGCCCCAGCGTCTCTTCGATCACCAGGGGGATATCGGTGTAGGCGATACGCCGCCCGAGGAAGGCCTCGACGGCCACCTCATTGGCGGCGTTCAGCACGACCGTCGCGGTGCCCCCTGCGCGCAGGGCCTCGTAGGCGAGGCGCAGGCACGGAAAGCGCGCCGGATCGGGTCGCTCGAACTCCAGCCGACCGATCTCTTGGAGGTCGAGCCGCCGCGCCCCCGAGCGCATCCGCTCGGGCCATGCGAGGGCGTGGGCGATCGGGATACGCATGTCGGGCTGGGCGAGCTGGGCCAGCACCGAGCCGTCGACGTACTCCACCATCGAATGCACGACGCTTTGCGGATGCAGCACCACCTCCACGGCGTCCGGGCGGATGTCGAACAGCCAGCACGCCTCGATGACCTCGAGGCCCTTGTTCATCATGGTGGC
>JABAHQ010001756.1_pt3 | contig 21147 bp, 19 predicted proteins | sample 7062091 | NCBI WGS metagenome assembly JABAHQ01 (sample SAMN14534359, study PRJNA622989) | marine sediment metagenome | biome: marine biome [ENVO:00000428]; feature: marine pelagic biome [ENVO:01000023]; material: deep marine sediment [ENVO:00002113] | place: India: Gulf of Kutch | collected...
TATGTTGCAAACCGCGGAAGCCATGACGGTCGGTTTCCATTTAAGCGGAGATTACGCCACTATCGATCTCTCGCGACCCGATTTAACGGAAACTGACCTAGTTCGAGCCGAGGAGTTGGCTAATAAGATTATCTATGACAATAGAAACGTCACCGCCAGATTTGTTACCGAAGAGGAGTTGGCGACCATTCCCCTTAGAAAAAAACCGGTTGTAACAGGACCTGTTAGAATAGTCGAGATTGAAAATTTTGACTGGTCTGCTTGTGGGGGCACCCACGTCAACCAAACGGGTGAAATCGGCATCATCAAAATTGTCAAAAGCGAGCGCAGAAAGTCTTTCTTACGCCTCACCTTTTTATGTGGGCAACGTGCCCTGCGTCATTATCATCAGCTCAACCGTGAAATTAGTGACATTGCCCTTCATTTAAGTGTCTCGGTTGATGAATCCTTTGAGGCTGTACAACGCCAGAGTCAAATGTTGAAGCAAACTCGGAAAGAAAAAGAGCAACTTAGTAAATGGCTCTTATCATATGAAGCGGATACATTGGTCAATCAGGCCCCCACCATTGATGGCGTCTCTATTGTCAGTCAGGTCTTTAATGATAAGCAAATTAATGACCTCCGGCAATTGGCCCAACAAATTATTCAACACCATGACTGCGTTGTCCTCTTTGGCCTGATGGGGCAAAAAGGGCAATTGATTTTTGCCAGATCAGCCAACCTGAATTTAAATATGTCTACCTTACTAAAAAAAGTTGGTAAGATTATAGAGGGTGGTGGTGGCGGCAGTCCACACTTGGCCCAGGGCGGTGGTCCTCAGACTGATAAAGTTCCACTTGCTTTGGCTGAAGCTCAGAAGTGGCTCAAAAGCCAACTGAGCCAACGAACAACCTGACCCGCGGACAGCCATTGGATTATCATCATGGGTAGTTATTCTGTTTTTGACAAAGTTGCCAGATATTATGATCTGCTATACGAAAACCGTGAGGATGATCTGTCTATGTGGCTCGAATTAACTGCCGACCTGGATGGGGATTTACTGGAAGTGGGTTGTGGCACTGGGCGGGTAATGCTATCTCTCGTGCAACACGATAGACGAATCACTGGCATTGACATTTCTGAGCTGGCCTTACAGGCTGCTCGTGCTAAGCTCGAAGCGGGCGGTTTCGCCAATATTGCCTCACTACACCTGGCCGATATGCGTATTTTCGACTTATCCCAAAAAAATTTTGCCTTTGCTTTTATCCCTATTAATACCTTCATGCATTGCCAAACTTTGGCAGACCAGCAGGCCACCCTTAAACATGTTTATAATCATTTGAAGCCTAATGGCCAGTTGGTGGTAGACCTTTATCACCCTGACCCACAAACACTTCTTGAAGCCGATGGACGACTCTTGCTGGAAAATCAAATCATAGATGATTTGACCGGTCACACCATTCAATGGTTTATTGTCCGTCGTTTACGCTTAGATCAACAAATCCAAGAAGTTACCTTTATCTTGGATGAAATTACAGATGCTGGTACAATTCGCCGGGATACCTTCTCATTCTCACTTCGTTACCTGCATCGCTTTGAGATGGAATTGCTTTTAAGCAACGCCGGTTTTGAACTTGAGGATGTTCTGGGTGACTACGACCTCTCTTCCTTTCAAGATGAAAGTCCCCGCATGATTTTTAAAGCCAAAAAGGTATCCGCTATATAATCTTGTTCCTTACAAACAGAACCGCGCCGGCGATATTATGAACCAAATTATCTGGCCAAACGTATTTTTCTAACATGTAGTTAGTACCTGACAATACGTTGACTATCGCGCAAAAAAGAAATCTCATGGACCTGGCGGACCGTATTCGGTTACCTACACTTAATTTAATCCATCGTCGGCCACGTTTGTTAAATATGTTGGCCGAGTTTATTGAAACTCGTCAGCGTTTGATTACAGTTTACGCCCCCAGTGGTTACGGCAAATCTATCATGCTGGCTGACTTTGCTCAAACAACCGATCTGCCAGTTTGTTGGTGTTCCCTTATACCCGCAGACCGTGATCCAGCCTCCTTTTTAACCCTGCTAGCCTATAGCATCACCGACCGTTTTCGCGAGCTTGATCCTGACCCACTGCTCAGGCTGGTGGGCCGGGGAGATACCCAGGTTAGTGTCCGCCGCATTGCCGAAGTACTGGCCACCGTAGGTCCCCACATTATCATCATTGATGATTATCATAAAGCCGTCAGTGCTGGCTTAACCCTGGCCCTGAATAAACTCCTGGAACAACTTCCCGTTACCAGTACCATTATTGTAGCTGCCCGTGGCGACATGACCCTGGCTACTAGCCAGATCATTGATTTGCTCATCGCCGAACGGGCCAGTGGTCTCTCTGAGGAAGAGTTACGCTTTACCGCCGCAGAGATCCAACGGGTCATGCGCAAACGCTTTGGTCAACAGATTGATCTGGAGAGTGCTACTAAAATCGCTCAGGCCACCGATGGCAATATCGCCCAAATTTTGTTGACTGGGCATATGCAAGGCAGCTATGCCAGCCAGATGATTCTCAGCTTACGCGAACGGTTAGGCGATGATCGAGAGATTATTTATAATTATTTGGCCGAGGAAGTGTTTGAGAAACAACCTCCGCACTTACAGCGATTTATGTTACATACCGCTCTTTTACCCGATATGACTGCCCAGGTCTGTAATGAATTATTAGAGATAACCGAGGCCCAGACTTATCTGGAGGAGTTGGTTCGTAAGGACCTATTCATTACCCAGATCGGGGCTGGTTTCAAATATCATGATCTCTTCGCTGAATTTTTACGGGTCAAGTTAGCTGAAAATGAGGCTGATTATCGGCAGGTTGCCTTGCGAGCCGCCTATCTTTTGGGCACTCAGTCCAGGTCTGAGGAGGCCATGAATCTCTATCTCTCCATCCAGGCCTGGGATGAGGCTGCCACCCTCCTGGAAACCAAAGGTCGCTCTTTTTACGATACGGGCCGAGCTTTAACGTTATATCACTGGCTTGAGCAGATGTCTGAAGAAGAGTTGGCCAGGCGGCCGCGGCTTCTCCTCTTATACGGCCAGATATTGAACAATGACCTGGGTAACCCTAAGCAGGCGATGGCTTTCTTTCAGCGCGCCGAAGAACAATTCCTCAGACAAGATAATTTGATAGATGCCGCCGATGCCCTGATTTGGCAGTCAATTGGTTTGCGGATGATGGGACGGGCTAAAGAAGCCCTCGCGTTGGCTGACAAAGGGCAGGAACAATATAAGCGCTTAAAAGCAGATGATCGAGCTATGGCCTACACTCTTAGAAATCGTGGCTTAGCCTACTGGACTGCAGGCAATATTGCTGAGGCTTTATCAGACCTACGGCAGGCCTTGGAGTTGTATGAAGCACTAGACGATAGCTATAGAGCAGGCATGTGCCACCATGAGATAGGAACCTGTTTAGAAAGACAAGGAAATCTCAGCAGTGCTGAGCACCATTATAGACAGGCGCTTCGCATATGGGAGACCTTAGGTAATGCTAACGATCTAGCGAATACTTTAAACAGTTTAGGGGTATGTTTCTATCTGAAAGGTAGTTATGATACAGCTCTTGAATACTTCAACGACAGTCTTGAAATTGCCCATCAAATAGGTGCCATTCGTCGAACAGCCTTTGCTCTGGCTGGCATTGGTGATGCTTATCTGGGTCTTCAAGCATATGGCCAAGCCGTTGAAGCATATGCCCGTTCAACCAAATTTGCCCAGGAGGCAGGGGTACAATCGCTTGAGGTTTATAACCTGGTTAAACAAGGAGAGTGTTTTTATGGCCAGGGTGATACGACTCGAACCCTCAAGCTGGCCAGTCGGGCCAGGGAAATTGCCGCCGAAATCGGCTTGAACTTTGAACAAGGCCTGGCCTGTGCTCTCCAGGCCAAGGTATACGTTCGCCGAGCTGAATATGAGGCCAGTTTCGAGCTTTTCGAGACTGCTCTGGTGCGTTTGGCCCAAAATGATGTTCTGGAACAGGTTAAAGTCAGATTGTGGTGGGCTTATGGCTTATTGCGCGATTTACGGGCTGGGGCGGCCTTTGAACAGTTGCAGGAAGCCATCAAGTTAGCCTTAACCCTGGGAGAGCTACTGGAGGGGTTGGGACCAATAGTAGCGGAGACGCAACCCTTGTTGTTTCACTTTTTGCACCAGCCGGACACTCCTACCGGTCTGCGAAACAGTATCCGTCTGCTTTTGGCCCAAAGTCAGACTGAGCCAGAAAACGCAACACCCGGCCTGCATGTTTTGGCTTTTGGCCCCCCGGTGCTCATTATCGCCGGTCAACCGAAACAATTTAACCAACGCGGGGGGATTCGCCGCACACCGGAATTTCTCCTTTATTTGATCTTAAAGGGACAGGGACGTGGGTGCCCCTGGAGTGAAATTTGTGCCACTTTATGGCCTGATGAAGAAACAGAAAAAGCTTCTGTCCTTTTCCATCAACATCTAAAAAGACTGCGCAACACGATTTTGGGATCAGGCGATTATGTCATTCTGCAAGATGATTATTATCAGGTCGATCCCCGCTATCTCATCTGGTGTGACGCCCTGGCGTTCGAAAAACTATTTGAGCAGGCCAGCCAAAAGCCCCCTGAAGAAGCCCTGGCTTTGCAGCTCGAACTGATCGAGTTATATCGAGGGGAGTTTTTGGCCGGTTTTGAACTGGAAGAATGGGGGATGGCCCAGCGAGCCTCCTATGAGACCCGATTTTTGCAGACAGTCAAGCTGGCCAGTGAACAACTGCTCAAATGTGGTGCGCCTCGGGAGGCATTGACCATTATCAACAAAGGATTAGCCTATGATTATTTTCGAGAAGAATTACACCGCATCGCCTTCAGGGCTTATGCGCAATTGGGCCTGTATGACGACTTAGCCCGGCATTATGCCGAGCTGCGTGAAACATATGAACGGGAATTTGGCTTTTCCCCGGATCCAGAGACAGAGCAATTTTATGAGCATTTGGTGGCTGTCAGATAAAACATTTACGAATTTGAAGTTTAGATCGTAGGTAAGAACCCTAAAATAATCCCAAAATAATAGCGTTAGTTATCCTTTAAATCTATTCAATGGCTTAGAACTAATTACAAAGTTTGAAAGGCCCTGTCCTGGCGTAATCATTTCAAATCACGCCAGGACAGGGCTTTTTCGTGTAGTATTTTTGCTGAAAACTGTCAGAGTCCCTGTGCTATAGTGGGAGCACCTTCAATAAGCTTTTCATTATCAGGGAGGGATAACAATGCTAGCAAGACTTAAACTGACAGCCGCTGAACTAATAACCAGTCCAAAGGCTCGAACCGTTTGCATCTTAGGTACATTGGTAGTTGCTGCCTTGGTTGGTGGGGCTCCTAGTGATGTTGGAGGTGGGACTGGTCCCTGATTATAATCTCGGCCAGTTCCCAATCAAATTTTTTTCCTATATTTGAATCTTTTTGCGCACTATTTTGCTGAAGACTTTAGAATTGCTGTGCTAGAGTGGTAACATCTTAAGTGAGCTTTGCTGTCAGTGAGGTGTTGCCCGATATAACAAAAATTGAGAATGGAAGAACGAATAATGAAACCAATTCCGTATCGCCCGGCTATTTCTAATGTTTTGATTAAAGCCAGTGCCAATAGCGCTTTTTGTGCCCGGCTGCTGAACGATACCAATGATGTTTTGGTTGAGATGAAACTTCCGCCGGAGGATGCAGAACTTCTGGCGAACATTCAAGCCACCACCCTTAAAGAATATGCTAGTCAGGTCAGAATGCGATTGATGGCTAATCAGCTTTAAGGTCTTAATTGTCGCTTTTGCTCGTTTTGACCGACAGAAAAGCTGGCAGAGCATAAAAAATATTTAAAGCAGTTTCGAAAGGTATATCAAATCAAAATGACTAAAAATTTCAAAACCATCCAAGAGCAGGAGCGACGTCTCCTGGTTCAGTGTCCAACGACTTGTCAACAAGTTGCGGCCACTGAGCGGAAACAATTTCCCATACGAGATGGACATATAATTTGGTGGCATTGTCCAGCGTGTCATGGTTGGCATTTAATCGTTAAAGAAGAAAAATAAATACTTAAGATAACCAAAGAGGAATGACCGGGTGATCCTAGCCTACGCAATTATCTTACTGGTCCTTATAGCCCTACTGCTCCGACGTGACCTGAGTGCCATCGGACGTATGTCGTATCGAGGGGGAGGGAAGTTTTTGGTGTTTGTCATAGGGCTGTTTGTGTTACAAGCCAAGCTAGTCCTTTATGTACCAGGGCAGACATTTCTGCAAATGGTCTTGGTTATTTCATCGCAGCTTGCCTTGATTGGCCTTGTCCTTTTTAATCACCATGTGCCGGGAGCTAAAATATTTGCCTTGGGCGTTGCTCTCAATGTCATCGTTATGGTAGCCAATAGAGGATGGATGCCGGTCACTCAGGAGACGTATCGTTTTGTTCATCCCGACCGGGTTGTTTCTCTCTATACTCGACCAGTAGCCAGCAAAAACATTATTTTACCTCGTCCAGAAACCAGGCTCTGGCTCTTATCTGATATCATTCGAGTCGCCTTACCCTGGCGTCGCAATGCAGTGAGCATTGGTGATCTTCTTTTGATTTTGGGGGTGGCCTTTTTTATTTTTCGAGTAACAGCAAAGAATACAGATCGGATGTCATCCCACCAAACCATTAAAAAAGTACCTTGAATCAGGTCAGATTTGCGAGCCTTTTGACAACCAAATTTCAGGTTAAGCCATTTACGACCTAAGGCTGCGAATCAGGAGATCTACCAGATTTTGCCGAGGTTAAAGCCTCTACTGAAACACCAAAGAATGTATTCGTCTGACCACTTTGAGCCATGGACAAGGAGCAATATGAAACGAATCTTGGTAGTGGATGATGATGAGGCTATTCTAAGGCTGCTGAAGAAAACCCTGGCGATGTTGGGTTTCGAGGCAGATTGTACCACTCAAGGCCAACAGGCCATTGAACTACTGCAAAAATACCGTTATGATCTCATCCTGTTAGACATTCGTATGCCGGAAGTAAATGGAGTTGAAGTGGCAGCGGCCGCTCATAAAAATGCGCCTTCGATACCCATCCTCTTTATGAGTGGTAACCCCAATATTAAGCTCGAAAAGCGATGTTTTTTGACAAAACCTTTCAACATTACCGAGTTAAAAACAAAATTAGACATTATGTTTAATGCTGATGCCTCGGATACTATAGCTTAAGGCTCACGACTTGTCCTCAAAAACACAAAGCTCTCACCAAATATAGGTTTTGGTGAGAGCTTTGTGAGAAGTTTTCTATCCCAACTACTTGTTGTCATTGTTCTAATCTACAGCCGCTAAAATCGTTTCCAGCTTTACTTCTTGTTTAAAGCGTTCAACCGTAACTTGGCTTAACAAATAAATGGTAATGACAAAACCTAAACTTTCTATGGCAAATACGGCCCCATAAGCCAGCGGATGGCTTTGGGTCACCTCAAAAACAAGGTGTTGAATCACTCCCCCGCCGATGGAGGCTGGAAACTTGGCTGCCGCAGTGGCTAATGTCCAGGCCCCGGCGAAAAGACCAGCCTGTCCAGCCAGAGTCATATCCATCATCATCGAAACGCTACCGGCGGTAAATAAGCCCATCCCTAATCCGGTTATGAAAATAGCTGTGGTGACTGGTTGTTCAATTTGCCAGACGGAGATGATGGCCAACAAGCCAAATCCAATCCCCAGTAAAATGGCCCCGCTTAAAGCGACGCGCTTTTTCCCCCACCTATTAGCCAGTTTGAGACCACCGCCCAAAGTGCCAATGATGACGCCGATCATCATATAGGCATTAAAGCGGGTTGTTTGGCTAACATCAAGACCAAAGACCTGGCCGCCAAACGGTTCCAAAATGACATCCTGCATAAAGTAGGCGAATAAGGAGATAACCAAAAAGAAGAAAAAAAGCCGTGTTTGCTGGCTAGTCCAGAGGATCTTGACCCCTTCTTTGAGTGAGGTTGAGGCGCTTTTTGGCAACCTATTTGGAACCTCTTGCTTCCACAAAGCCAGAGCGGCCATGAGCCAAACCAATCCGCTTGTCAGCACAAATGTCTCAACCAGGCGAGTAAAGGTATATTGACGTAACATCGCTACGCCAATAAGGACCCCTAGCAGAATGCCGATCATCAGCATAGTCCAAATGAGACCAACGGCTCTTCCGCGCCCCTCCTCATCAGTCAAGTCAGTAATGAGCGAGAGAAATACCGTCCCAGCCGTATAAGTCGCGATGCCTTGCATGATAAAATAAATGAATCCAAGACTAACCCGCCACAATGACGGGTCTTGAGCTATCCAAAGCCCCAGATAAGGTGCGGCAGTAGTAAGCAGACCAATAAAGAATGTGCCTACGCCTAAAAATGGCAACCGATGATACCCACGCCAATGATAAGTATCAGACAGGTGGCCAATAGGGATAGAAATGAGCGCCCCTAAATAATGTCCGCCACCAACCATCACGCTAACCGCAAAGAGGCTCATGCCTAACTCGATCACTAAAACACGGTTGAGCATGCCCAACAAGAGCACCGAAACCATCCCCGCACCCATCTGAAATAAGCCTAATCGCAATAGATTCTTAATTGTCAGCGTTGACCTCATGACGCAGTTCCCAGGAAATTGCAACAACGCAATTTTTAATGTTATTCATTGTGACAGATTTTAAATGAATTGTAAAAAATGTATTGTTCGTTTTGATGATCTTTGCCCCCAATCAAGGTTTCCTTAAAAGTATGAGGCAGAAGATAATAAGAATGAGGTATTATCTTAAAAAGGCCAGCAGAAAACTCCGCTGGCCTTCAAAGGTCATCGCTCATAGCGTCAACGACTCGCCTGGTGCGAGTACGCTCACTTTAGCATCAGTATCCGCTTCAACGCGAGCCTTCCAGGCGTTGGCGTCCTGCTGGATCGGCGGGAAGGTATTATAATGACAGGGAACGACCTGTTTGGGGGTCAACAACTTAACCGCCTTCAAGGCATCATCCGGCCCCATAGTGAAATTATCGCCAATGGGCAAAACGGCCAGGTCGATGCCCTCTTCACCATAGAACTTCATATCCATGAAGAGGGCGGTATCGCAGGCGAAGTAGAGCTTTTTGCCTTCGACGGTGAAGAGCAAACCTGCCGGATTGCCACCGTAGCTTCCATCGGGCAGTCCCGAACCATGATGGGCGATAGTCAACTTGAGATAACCAAAGTCATGGTTGAAACCACCTCCTAAATGTTGCGCGTGGAGCTGACTTTCAGGGATACCTTGCCCTCCTAACCAACCGATAATCTCAAAATTACTGATGACCTTGGCCCCGGTTCGCTTGGCTATGGCGACCGTATCGCCCACATGATCTCCGTGGCCGTGGGAGACGACAATGACATCTGCCTCGACCGAGTCAGGAGAGAGGTTTGTGCTGGGGTTATCGGTTAAAAAAGGGTCAATTAAAATTTTGGCTCCATTTATTTCTAAAGCATGCGCACTATGGCCGATATAAGTATATTTTATAGGCATAACGATCTCCTTTGACATATTTAAGTAGTAAGCAGGAACAGTGTCAATAGTATATAATGAGGTGAAGGTTTGGTCAAAGGAGAGGGTGAACAGCAGCTTGAGGGATAGATACTGGGGCTACCCAGGTATAGAATTTGGTTGCTATCCCTGCCTCGCTTGTGTTACAATGCTAAAAGTTTCGAGTAGAGAGGTGCTATGAGGCAAGAAATATTTCGAGAATTTAGCATTCGCGGTCAGGCTGAGCGGGACTTGACTGACCCGGTTGTTTATCAAATCGGTCAGGCTATAGGGGCTTATTTGGCTGATATGAAGCCGGTGACGTTGGTTGTCGGGCATGATGTACGCTGGAGTTCTCCGCGTATCTGCCAGACAGTTGCAGCCGGGTTGACCGTCACGGGGGTCAACGTGGTTGACATTGGTTTGGTCCCTACGCCAATCTTAAATTTCGCCGTTGATCACTTTCATGCTACTGGGGGGGTGATGGTGACAGCCAGTCATAACCCTCCAGGAGATAATGGGTTTAAATTGCGGACAAATGTCACCTTAACTGGTCCGGCCTTACAGCAGATTTATGCTTTGGCAATCGCCCAGGCATTTCCTCAAGGACAAGGAGTAAGAGCCCAAAAAGATGGCTTGACGCCTTACCTGGAGGCGTTACGGAAACGAGCCCTCTCCGGACGAGCCCAAAAGATTGTCGTTGATGGGGGTAATGGCATCAATGGCCGTATTGTCAGTGACTTTCTACGCGGCCAGGGGCATACAGTCACTGAAGTTTTCACCGAACTGGATGGCACCTTTCCTAACCGAAATCCTGATCCTACTGCGCCAAAGGCGCTTTTAGTTGCAGCCCAAACAGTTATCGAACACCAAGCAGACTTTGGTCTGGCTTACGATGGAGATGGTGACCGCGTTGTCTTAATCGACGAATTGGGGCAACCCCATTATGGTGACATCATCTTAATGCTTCTGGCGCGCAACGCCCTGCGCGAAAAACCGGTCCACGTGGTTTACGATGTTTCCTGCACTAAGGCATTGGCCGATGACGTGGTGGCTCATGGGGGACAAGCCCACCCGGCGGCTGTTGGTTATGCTTTTGTGCACGAGAAAATGCGAGAGCTTGGCGCGACTTTGGGGGGAGAAACGGCGGGGCATATTTTCTGCCTTGATGATACTTTCAAATTTGATGACGCAATCCTGGCCAGCATTAAGCTGATTAATTATTTCGCCGGTCAAAATCAACCCGTTTCTGCACTCATTGCGGATTTGCCGAAGTACCATACTACTCCTAATCTACGCCTCTTCTGTCCAGATACTTTGAAGCAACACCTGGTTGAAACAATTACTCGTCATTATCAGGCTACCCATCCTGTTGAGACCATTGATGGGGCAAAAATTATGTTTGACGGCGGCTGGGCCTTGGTTCGCCCATCCAATACCCAACCAGCTATTAGTCTTCGCGCCGAAGGGGAAACATTTGAAATTATGACGGCGATCAAAAATGAAGTATTGAACCTGGTGCAGGTTGAGTTGGCTAAACTTGGGGTGTCAACAGAAGATGATTTACCTGAATGATTTACACTGTTCGCTTACTTGATAATTATTTCACAAATTTTATATGCCGATTTGACAAATATCGCAATTATATGTACAATTTTTCACATAACAACTTCTCTCCTTTCTTGTTGTTTGTTGTTACCTCCCCTCCTTAAGTGGATTGCCCCGGCTAGCTAAGCCGGGGCAATTTTTTATTGTACAGGAATTTATAAATCGCTCTGAGCCGATCCATAGACCAACGGGTCGCGTATCACCTTGCGAAATGTTGCGAAGGTAAACAAATTGCATTGGTCGAACTATTTTCCAGGGTATAAGTTGGAGAAGTAAACTTGTTTGAAGATTTTGGAAGCGGATTGCATTTTGAGAGGCAGTACCTTGCTATTGGTGAAAAATTCAAAATCAAATTGGGTCATGTCACCTGCTTCAAGGCCAGGAACAGGGAGTAACCGAGCAGTGAGAGGTTTGTTGAGGGAGCTAGAGAGAGTAGCGACATCCAGCAAGAGGGCGGCAATTTGTTCGGGCGTGGTATCGCCGGGGATGGGAACCGTATCTAATCCAGTGCCACAAACAGCGGAGTAAAGAAGCAGATCGTTGACTGTGTAGCAATCTTCAGTTGCCCTTTGGGCCAAAGTATTATCTTCCAAAACTGGCAATAGGACGCTAGAGTAACCAGTTCTGGGGATATTTGCCTGTTGAATGCAAGTAGTCAAAAAGGCAGTGGCAAAAAGTGTGCCATGTCCTCCAAAAGCGTCGAGTCCAAGGTGTTCCATCGCTGCGCCAATCGACCCCTGATTTTCTAAGGCGGGGCTCAGAGAAAAGTCAATGCCGCTGAATTGCAAGTTATGTTCATCAACTAAAAACTCAACTGCCTCCAATAATTTGGCGGCGTGATGGTTGAGCGCATTGATCAGGTTTTCTTGAGCTTGATCCAGCGATCTGGCGTTCTGTAAAGCACTCACGGCTAGATCAGCGGCTTCGGTCGCGATACCGAAAGTGGGGCTGCTACTATCATGGTACGCACCCGGGAAAAACGGCCCCCTTGGGAGAACATTGGCTAACATAGCAAAACGCAAGTTGCCGAAACCATTAGGTGTCATTTGACCAATTTTGTGAATGGTTTGGGCAGTTGCTTCGATGGCTGCCAAGTTGATACCTGTCTCTGTGGAGGCCACTAGAACAGAGGTGAAGACTGTTTCAGTGGCAGCAATGAGATCAGGTAAAGCATAGATAGGTGATAGCAAACTGCGTGGGGTCGTAGCCATCACTGGGCCGATAGAAGTGTAACCGATGCCATGTCGTAGCGTGTAGGTTTCCAGGGTAGTTGCAAAATCGAGTAAGCTCTTCGGATCGGGATCGCCTAAGAGGTCCATAAATGGCGGGGTTGCTAAACGCAAAGTTTGCACTTCATATCCGATGGCCTCGATTTGTTCTTGGGCAAACTTGAGAAAGCGGCTGGCGCTGTGAATCGCATTCAAGTTGAAAGGCCAATTGAGCGGGCTAAATAGGGTTATTGCCCGGATTTTCATATCCTCTCCCTACTCTAAATATCTAATAAATCTCTTTTCCTAATTCGAAAATCAAGCAGGTAAGTATCTGCTTAGCTGAAGTGGTGCTTTCATCATAATAAGATGATGAATGAGTGAATTGCTCCTGCTCTATATTCAGTATACCACCAATTGAATAAGTATGAATTAGGTAATTTGGGTATATGGCCGTGTTAAACGGTTTATGGAGAACTCAAATAGCAGTAGAACAATCTCCTGGAAGGCTTTGGCGCGAGACTCAATCCGAATGTTATGCTCCGACTTCAGGCAAAAGTGCGTATAATCTGACAAAATAGGTTTGTTCTGAGACCATTTCTGGGCTTCCGCGAAGTGGAAACAAGACCTCATTTGCCCAATTTTAAATTTTAGTTTCAGACTGTTTGATCCGCATCCCCGGAATCTTTAGTGGGGTTTGTCCATAACGTATCCGGTGTACCTTATAAATCCTTGGCCTTAAGGAATTTAGAGCCTACGGCCAGATAATCGTAACCTTTTTGCACTAGTGTTCCATAATCAGCGATCATCCGACGTCCGTCAATGACTAAATAAGGTGGCTTAACCAGCTTTTCAATTGTTCCGGTTAAGCCTCTAAACTCTTCCCAATCGGTAGTAATGAACAGGGCATCGGTATTAGCAATGGCCTCTTGGACCGTATCATAGTAAGAAATCTTTTCAAACAAGTTATTTTTCCTGGGGTCAAAATAGCGTTTGGCTTCCTCTATAGCGAGCGGATCGTAGGCCTGAATTGACTTCACGCCTCGGGCTAGAAGTGTTTCAGCCACAATTAAGGCTGACGAGTCTCGCATGTCGTTGGTTTGTTTCTTAAAGGCCAGCCCTAACAACGCCACAGATTTGTTGTTAAAGTTAAATTTGGCTTCATTAATGGCTCGGTCAATCAGGTAGCTTTTTTGATATTCATTTATGATGTGTACTTCTTCTAAGAATTTAGTCGATTGACTTTGTTGACGAAATTGGTAAATAAGCGATTGAATATCCTTACCGAAGCAACTACCCCCGGCCCCATTGCTCACATAAGAGCCCCAGGTACTAATGCGGTCATCGGCGGTTACCCCACGTTTAAGGTCTTCGATATTAACATTATCAAAGGTTTCGCCCAAGCGAGCCCCAATACCATTCCAGAAAGAAATATAGGTCAATAGCAAAGTATTGGAGACATATTTGATAGCTTCTGCCGTTTCGGGCGTGGTTTCGCGGTAGGCAATACGAACATGATTGTAAAAGCGGGCGTAAAGACGTCGCAAAATTTCGAAGTCATCTTCCGTATCGGCACCAATCACAACTCGATCCGGTCTGCGAGATTTGTCGACCGCCTCCCCTTCGGGCAAGAATTCTGGGTTGGAGGCAACCCCAAAATTAGGGACATTGTATTCTTGCATGATTCGTTGGAGCAGGCGGGTCGTACCAATTGGAACAGTACTTTTGTTTACCAGGACGACGCGCCGTTGGTCGGTGCGGTTGGCTAAGAGCGGAGCCAAGTGGTGAGCAGCTTTTTTGTAGGCGCTCAAGTCTGTTGACCCATCAAGATGGGGGGGGGTAGGAAGACAGAAAAAGATGATGTCAGTTCCTTCAATAAAATCGTCGATATTGTTGACAAAAAATAGGTAGCGATTCAAGGTCTCTGCCACGATCTCGGATAATCCGGGTTCGTGGACATAGCGTTCAATTGTTTTGCGTTCCCCCGTGCCAAAGGCAGTGATTTTTTCTTCATCAATATCGTAAGCGTAAACCTCATGACCCGACTCTGAAAGAACGGCAGCGTGGGTCAGACCGACAAATCCAGTACCGACAACAATTACCTTCATGCTAGGTTATCCTTTCTCCTTAATCCGTTTGAACTGCTTCCTGGGCAACTTTGTGCCCAATTTCAACAGCATAATTCGTTCCCCGATCCCAGGGATAAACGTGGCTCATACTGGCCCAATAGAGACCGGGGATTGGGGTCTTTAAAGGGGGGATATTGTGACTGTGGTTGATTGGAGGGATGGGTTGGGCGTACTTTGCTCGGTATAACCAGCTATTTTTAACCCAACTAGGATCAAAATTGGGGTTAAATTTTTTTAGGGCCGGTAAGAAGAGATCAAGCAATTCCTGCTGGCTCATTGCAAAGTAAGGGTGTTCAGGTTCAAGATAGTCGCCGCAGTAAACGAGGTGATCGCCACCGTAATGTGCCTTGTTAATGAAGTTGGTGTGTTCGACTAAAGCTAGAAAAGGAAAACCCTCACCTTTAGGTAAGTTGATCCAGTAGTGATTGTCGGTTAGCTGATGCTTTAGGGCTAACGTGAGGACGACGGCCCCTAAGGATTTGAGTGAGTTCAATGATGCCAAATAATCTTCCGGTAAAGTCGACACAAGTTTGGTCAAAAGCTTCGGTGACGCCCCGGCGACAATAACTCGCTCAAAAGTGTATACTTCATCATCTGTTTTAATGGTCAGACTTTGATCAGGTTGGGGACAAATCCTCTCGACTGGAGTATTTAGTTTCACGTCTACTCCCAGGTTATTCACATAATCGCATAGGGCGTCGCTTAAGGCTTGAAAGCCTCCTTTGAAGTAGCCGAGTTTGACACTCCGAGCGTGAAGTCTGGCCCACATCCAGGCCATGTTAACCTCTTGGTAGTATTTACCAAATTTGCCGATGAGCAAAGGCTCCCAGAAAATACGGTAAGCTTCCTCGCCCATTGTTTTTATCAACCAGTTGTGGGCTGTTTCTCTTTCTAGGAGGCGCCAATTTTTGGTCAAGCGCAGATACAGGCCAGTTAGGCCAAACCGTATTTTAGGGATAAGGGGCAATTTTGGAAAGAGCAACATGCGTCGTATGGGGGGGGTAACGGGATAAATTTTGCCATCAAGGTAAATAGAGGTTACGGGAGCGGGAAAGAACAGGTTTTGGCGTTGGCCAATCTCATCGATCAGGTTGATTATATGCCTGTCAGAGGTAAACCAGTGATGATAAAATTTTTCTAATTCCCACTCCCAGTGGGACGCTTTAAACCCCGACCCGAGACCGCCGGGACGACCGTCCGCCTCAAAAACGGTTACCGAATGACCTGCTTTAATCAGGTCGAGCGCTGCACTCAGGCCAGCAAATCCCGCGCCGACAATTCCAAACCGCATAGGTTATCCTTGTGTTTGAGAGGGCAATGGTGAGGTCACAACGTCTTTATCTTGATCGACAGCGACCGCTTGAAATTCGCGCCAACTGAGGCTCTCTCTAACCATGTACCAGAACCCCAGCAAGGTAATGGGAAGCCATAAAGCAGCGTGAAGTACGAGTGTATAGCCGGCGGCAACCGCTTTATCAACGCCAAACACCTGTAAAACTTCAATGCCTGGCGCATCAAATGTGCCTACGTAACCCGGTGTTGAGGGAAGGGTTGTGGCCAGATTTACAACGCCGTTCATCAGCATTAAGGCAAAGAAACTGATCGTAAAAGAGAAGGCATGCATAACAAACCAGTATTTAGCTGCCTCCAGTAACCAAATGACCACAGAGGTGAGAAAGACCATCGTTACATCTTTAATACTTTTTAGGCTATTAAGACCAGCGGTAAAATCATCGGCTATGGGCAGCAGGCGCTGACTTACTTTAGTTGGGACAAATCTATTCAGCAAGTAATGATAAATGGCTTGAATTCGATGTGGTTTAATAGCCCAAACATAGAGAGTTAATAAGGCCATTGAAAAGGCAAAGCTAGCAAAAATAACCGTGTGTTTGAGAAATGTTGGTAAATTGGGAACTTGAGGCAGGCCAACCAACACAAAGATCAGCATGACTAAACCGTCAAAGATCCGTTCCACCAAAACAGTGGCCAGATTGGCACTCATGTTTACCCCTTCTTTTCGCTTTAATACATAAGCCCGAATCACCTCTCCTGCACGGAAAGGGTAAACATTATTTCCCATATAGCCAATAACGACTGGTGACCACATAGTTTTTAGAGGGATAACTTTGATTGGCCGCAAGAGATAATGCCAGCGCCATGCTCTGGCCCAGACCGCCAGAAAGTAAACCAAAACACCTGGGAGCAGCCAGATGTAGTTGGCCATTCTGATATTATGCCAAACATCACTCAAATGTAAGCCTCGCAAGGCTATCACTATAAAAAAGGCGCTGATTCCAGCGCCCATCCAAAGCTGCCAGTGTTTCAACACCCTAAAATTTTACCATATTTGAGAATAAAACAACAAAATATGCTGACAAATTCCCGAAAAAACACCCGCAAGTTTTCTTGCGGGTGTTTGACTTTTTCTCTTTTACTTTTCTAGTAATTTATATTAAGCTGGCATTGGTACAGCTTCGGCGTGTTTTACTGAACCTGCCAGAACTCTTTCAATTGTCATAATATGTGAACAGACGCCTCGAGCCTTAAAAAATTGGCAATCACATGTCCAATCACCAGCCTCATAAGTGATGGTATGATTGTGATGGTCCCCCTTGAAAATAACCTGAAAGTTCTGAAAGCTAAGCCGGTCTGGTTCTTGAGCGTACTGCATCGCTTTCTCAATTTTTCCGATCATTGCTGCATCCATATAAATGCCTCCTAAAAGTTTTATTAGGGGAAAGTTCCCCAAAACTTAATTAAATTGGAAATAAAAAAGCACCAGGACAAAGTTGCGCCAGGTGCTTCAGGCAATAGCTATTCAGGATATTGTCAGAACTTGAGCTATATATAACTAACATGGGCTATTTAGAAACCCTTAGAAAATTGGTTACATCAGTGAATCATCGTTGATTTAAGTAACCTGCAAATACTACAAAAATAGGCCCCTATTATAGCGAAGTCAATCTATAGTGTCAACTTTATTTCCTGACGGAAACCCTACGTTTGCACAATTATTGACATTTTTAAGGTATCAATCCAGTTGTGGTGGACGGAAGGGAGGCGAAGATAAATAGTCAGTCGAAAACGAGTAGGGTGACTGCCAGGGATAAATAATATAATTACTGGTAATGGCTCCGTAATAATCAGGTCCTATCTCCGAAAATTGTCTTGACTGGGGGCGAAAGTGTAATACAGCGGTTTCAACGTGAGCCCCGGCGGCCTCTAAACGACTCTTGACAATACCGATCGTGCGGCCTTTAGTCCAAATATTGTCAACAACAAGCAATCGCCGGCCAGCAACGAGCGAGTCGTTTGGAAACTGCATAAAGATTGGCCAGGCAATATTTTTATAGCCTGACCTCTCTATGTGAACGGCGGCAGTATGGACGTTTCGAATATCCATAGCTTCACACAAGATACCACCCGGAATCAAACCACCCCGAGGAATCATTACTAAGCCGTCAAACTCACCATTAAATTGGGGAATAAGATGGTCTATTAATTTATCAATATCATCCCAGGTAAGGATTTCCTGAGGGAGTTCTTGTTGAGGGAACACCGATGACTCCACTGTTAATAACATTAAATTTAGAAATGTTATTCAAATTGTACGCCAATTTGGGGTAACTGTCAATGCATTTCAGCCTCAAAAATCCTTGCAGAAATGTTACATGATATGGTACACTAACGACACATCTGTTTGGAGAAGGTCCTTTATGGCTAGGCAAGCTTTATATCGGAAGTGGCGGTCACAAACTTTTGAAGATGTTATTGGGCAAAAACACATTACCCAAACCCTGCAAAATGCTATGGTTGCTGGCCGGGTTGCCCACGCCTACTTATTTACAGGACCTCGGGGAACGGGCAAAACCAGCACCGCTCGAATTTTAGCCAAGGCGGTTAATTGCGTTGGCACAGGGTCTAAACCTTGCAACGCTTGCTCCATTTGCCAGGCAGTGAATGAAGGACGGTTGATGGATCTAATCGAAATTGATGCGGCCAGCAATACTAGCGTTGATGACATTCGAGACTTGCGCGATAAGGTGGATTTTCGTCCCGGCGAAGCCAGAATAAAATTCTATATTGTTGATGAGGTCCACATGCTCTCCAAATCCGCTTTCAACGCTTTATTGAAGACCTTAGAAGAGCCGCCACCTCACGTGATTTTTGTGCTGGCCACTACAGAGCCGGAGAAGATTCCCGCTACCATTACGTCGCGTTGCCAACGCTTCGATTTTCGACGGATTAAAGTGGAAGATGTGGTCGGGCGATTACGCTTTATCGTTGAGCAAGAAGGTTTGCAAGCTGAAGAGGAGGCGCTGATCCTTATTGCCCATCAAGGCAGTGGCTCCATGCGGGATTCCATCGGTCTGCTAGACCAGTTGACTGCGTATGGTGATGAAGTCATCACCCTCGATTTGGTCCGTTCTGTGCTAGGGGCATCCGATTATGCGGCCACCAAAATGTTTGTTGATTATACACTACAAGGTGATGTTAGCGCTGGATTATCACTAATCAACGAGATAGTACATAATGGAGTTGAGCCAAGACAGTTTACGTTAGAAATATTAGAATATCTTCGGGGCTTGTTATTGGTTAAATATGACAATGGGGCTCAATTCCTTGATTTGCCGGCTGAGGCGGTTGAGGCTATGCATCTTCAAGCTGCGAGTGTCTCTACACCGAAGTTATTGAAAGTTATTGAGCGGTTTAACCTGGCGATTAAAGAGTTTAAGTCTGGGGCAGGGGAAGTAATTATTCCCCAACTACCGCTGGAGTTGGCTTTTGTAGAAGTTACTACGACCGAGGCAATAGTATCTGAAGTAGCGCTACCCACATCAACTTCAGCCCCCGTCAGGCCTACCGAAATGCCACAACCGGTTACCTTGCCCCAACCTGCTCAACCGCCTCCACAATCTCCTGCGGAAGTCGATGTAGCGGAATCTAAGCCAGTTAGCAGTGATCAAACAGAAGGTGGTTTGACCATCACCCAAGCCCAGTTAGATGCCGTTGGGGCAGAACTGAAAAGGCGCAATTTGGGTATGGCTCAAGGGTTGTTAAATTCTGGCCAGATCGTTGGTATTAATGGTAATAGCATCATTATGTCCCTGCCTTCTCCACTTTTAAGGGACCGAATTGAGAAGGTTAAGCCGAGCATCTTGGAAGCACTGGATAAGGTTTTAGGGACTTCAGTGGACATTGAATTTATTGTCGGTGAAGGGGAGAGCCAGCCTGTTGTATCTCAAAGCCCTCCGCCATCGCCTACAAGTCCCACAACAACAGAGGAAAAAAAAACGACATTTGAAGATGACCCTCTGATTAAATCTGCTCTGGATTTAGGGGGTGAGATTAAAGGAACCCGTCCAATAAATTCTTATAATGAGGTGAAAAATCATGGCTAAGAGAAAGCGGACTCCATCGGGAGGGAAAGGAAAATCTATGGGAGCCAGCATGGGTGGTGGTATGGCCAAACGACTTCAGGACCTCCAACAAGAGATGATCGATACCCAGGCTGCTCTAGGAGAAGAAACGATTGAAGTTTCCTCCGGTGGAGGGGTGGTGACCGTTGTAATGACAGGTCACCAAAAATTAACCAAAATCACGATCGACCCGGAAGTGGTCGATCCAGAGGATGTTGAAATGCTTCAGGATTTAATTATGGCCGCAGTCAATGAGGCAGTAGAGAAATCACAGGAGATGGCCGCAGAGCGATTAGAAGGGTTGACCGGAGGATTGAACATCCCTGGTTTATTCTAGGCGATTTGGGAGAGATGCAGGATGAATGTGACACCAGCTCCAGTACTCAAACTGATTGATGAGCTGTCCAGATTGCCAGGTATTGGTCCAAAAACGGCATCGCGTCTGACCTTTTATTTGCTCAGGGCCGCGCCAGAACAACCCTTGGCCTTGGCTGAGGCCCTGAAAGAACTACATGAAAAGGTTGTTTTTTGTTCGCGTTGTTTCAACATCACAGAAACAGATCCCTGTCCCATTTGTACTAACGAATTACGGGATCAATCGACTATTTGTGTGGTTGAAGATCCTTTAGATGTGTTAGCTATTGAGCGGACAGGGGATTATCATGGGAGATATCACGTCTTACATGGCGTTATTGCGCCGGTCGAAGGAATTGGACCTGAAGATCTAAAGATTGCCGAACTGTTAGAGCGTGTGCGAAAAGAAAATCCGAAGGAACTTATCATCGCCACCAATCCTAATATGGAAGGAGAGGCAACCGCTATGTATATTCTGCGGCAACTGGAAGGATCAGGAGTGGCGGTCACCCGTTTGGCCAGAGGGTTGCCTGTCGGTGGCGATTTGGAGTATGCGGATGAGGTGACGCTCAGCCGCGCTCTGGCTGGTCGGAGTGTTATGTAGAAAGTTTCAAAAACGACATTTCTTAATTTGCGCGATAGCAGAAAAAGGATATAATGTCCTTCTGTTATCGAGATAAAGGCAACTTAAAACTTCCCAAAATTTTGAAAGTTTTAAGTTGTACTTGACAAGCAATTTACGATGTGATATACTATTATCTTGGTCACAGTGATATACTCGACTGAATTTTTAGTCGAATGATCCTTTAACAAGTGAATAGTGTAGGCGAAGCCGGAAAGAATAAGGAACGAAAGGTTCGTAAGAACCGTTGATTTACGAAGAGTTTGATC
>JABAHQ010017050.1_pt1 | contig 21146 bp, 15 predicted proteins | sample 7062091 | NCBI WGS metagenome assembly JABAHQ01 (sample SAMN14534359, study PRJNA622989) | marine sediment metagenome | biome: marine biome [ENVO:00000428]; feature: marine pelagic biome [ENVO:01000023]; material: deep marine sediment [ENVO:00002113] | place: India: Gulf of Kutch | collected...
TGTACTGGATTCAGCTGGCACCGAATTCGCTGATGTACTCAGTACTTGGCAGGTGCTGAATACGAATTGGTATCAATTTGGAGGAAGGATGGTGTACATTGATTATACCACTCTGGATAAGGAAGATATCACCTACCAAGATCTGGCTGATGCCGATGCCGACGTTCTGATCATCTCCTGCGCCTGCAGTGCTTACTACGGTTGGGAGTTTACAGATTCTGAGATTGCCGCGATTAAGCGATATGTACATGAAGGCCACGGACTCATCGCCACCGCAGGAACCCTCTACTATTGGGACGTCCCCAACAACAATAAGCTGGCACCATTATTTGGACTGAACCGAACGGTCCGGTGGTCCGCGACTATCACCGACCTACTACACCTGCAAAATACCACGCACCCCCTATTCTGGAATGTTCCAGACCCCCATATCTTCCCGGAGGTGGGTACAGCGCTTCCCCTGGACGGGAGATGGGACTATAACGAGTTGACGGACGGAGAGTACCTTGCTCTTGGACATTACCGGGAGAGCGCCATCGTCACCTATCGGGGGTTGGTATTCATCTCTCCCTGGTTCGAAGTTATACCCGCCTACTATCATCACCATCTACAGTTACTTTACAATGCAATCACATGGTCACGATACCAGAAGCCTGAACATGAACTGGGGGTATCCTTGGAGGCGCCACCGGCACTCAAACCAGGCTCCTCAACAACCTTGAATGTCACGGTCTCAAATCTGGGATTAAAAAATGAGACCAATATCCAACTAATTCTACTCATCGATGATAACCCAGTCTGCAATATCACTATCCCCCAATTGACAAACGGCTCCTCCCACACACATTCCCATCTCTGGAGCCCCACCAGAGAGGGAAAATACAATGTAACAGCATACGCTCCCCCCATTACAGGTGAAGAGACTCTCTCAAACAATGCGGAGTCCGCTGACGTACTAGTCTATACCACGCTTGTGGCCTTGTTCAAGAATGTGGATCCATGGGATTACACAGCAAACGAAGAGCTGCTTTCTGAAAACCATATCCCCTACGTGGTGCTTAAATCTGAAGACTTCAGATCAATTAAACTCAATACCTTTGCCAAAGTTGTCATCTGTTCGGATCAAGACCAACCCTTCTACAACGCCATAGAGGAGCACCGAGGATGGTTCGAAGACTACGCAAATAATGGTGGGCTACTGGAGATCCACGCAGCGGACCTAGGCTGGCACGGAGGCCAATGGATAGGACTCTTACCTGGAGGCTTAGAGTACATCCCCATCTCTTCAGATATGGTAACTGTAGCGGATCCTGAACACCCAGTTTTGAATGTCCCCCATAGAATAACCAGTGAAGAACTCGACTATTGGTACTACTCAGTTCATGGACACTTCCAATCCTACCCCCCAACCTCTCACATCATCTTGAATGCAGATTACTTCTACAATTACTTTCCAGCCTTATTGGAATTCCAATACGGCGATGGACATATCATCGCATGCTCTCAGACCTTGGAGTGGGGATATCGACAGAGGTATAGTCCGTTACTAGAAAACCTCCTCCTTTACTACAGATATTCGCATGAACTGGCTGTCTTCTTGGAAGCCCCCTTGTGGCTTGAACCCTTCAGTTCATCGCTTCTCAGTGCCACCGTCTATAACTTTGGATTGGAGAATGAATCCGATGTCGAGTTGCGTATAATGATCGATGGGAGTACCGTGGCCCACACCATCGTTCCCCTGCTTACCACCGGCTCCTCCCAGACCATCACCTATCTCTGGAACCCAACCACAATCAGAGAATATAACATAACAGCTTATGCGCCACCAGTAACAGGCGAGAACTTTACAATCGACAACCAGGTCACTAGAATGGCTGATGTCAGACCACCTATACTCATCCTCTTCGATCAAACTCACGGAACTGATAGCATCTTCCATTACGGCGTCTGGATAGAAAGCCTAGCTGAAAGAGGATACATAATAGAGACGCATGACCGTGCCTCGATCACAGGTGAAGCACTAAGTAGCTACGATATATTTGTGGTCCCCCAGGCACGACACAGTTACTCCTCCACTGAATTATCGGCTATCCAGGATTTCGTACTTGATGGACATGGATTCTTGGTAGTGGGTGATGATTATCCAGACATCTACACCAGTCTAACGGATTTCGCAAACATAACTTGGGTGTCGGGGGGACGTGGCGGATACACCACAGATATTACGCCTCATCCAGTAACAGATGGGGTGGACACCGCATTCTTCAGCTCACCTGTTTCCAGACTGCTGGTTGAAAGTCCAGCAGAGGATCTGATCCGGGACGAGAAAGGATATGTTATGCTAGCGGCTTCAGAGGTTGGTGATGGCAAAGTGATAGGGATAGCGGATGAGCACTCTATCAACAACCACTATATCAGCTATGCTGACAACCTTCGACTCGCAAACAATATGATCGGCTGGTTATTCTCTTTGCCAGAACATGACCTCCGTGTAACATTGGAGTCTCCACGATTATTAGAGCCTGAGGCTTCCAGCATCTTGAATATCACTCTCCAAAACCGGGGATTGAAAGAAGAAACTGATGTGGCTCTGTATCTACTTATGAATGATACTCAGGTCAGTTCTGCAGAGAATATCACTTTGGGAGCCGGGGAACGTCACACCTTAAATTACACATGGACTCCAGCCGCTACCGGAACCTACAATATCTCAGGGTGGACGCCACCTGCACCAGGTGATGCCTATCCCGAAAATAACAAAGTCTGCAAGATGTCCAAAGTCACCTATATACCTAGAGTAGCGGTCCTAGCTTCCTGGGATATCCCCCCATACTTCACAGGAGGATGGTCAAACGACTATCAAACGCTTGTGGATGCTCTCAACAATGAGGGCATCTACACCCGAGCAGTCACTAATAAAGAGATCACGAACGGTATTCTGAACGGTTTCGATGTCTTCGTAATGGTAGATAACGTGCCCAATCTGGACTCTGTACCCTACGTCACCAACTTCTGGTCCCGAGGAGGAGGTGTTGTAGCTTTCGATAGTTCAATCTGCTTCCTCTGCTACTCTGGGATTCTGCCTCCCGAATCCGCGGGAGACCACGGCTATTACACTTACTGGGACTATGGCACTTCATCTGAAGCCCAGATTGCCTACGTGCATCCCGTCACTGAAGGGTATAAACTTGGACAGGTGATTCATGGTACGGCGGGAGACGCGGAGTACAAGGTTGAAGAACTGGTCAACACCACTGCCTTCCCCAGTTACACTATGTTGGTTGAAGATACCACCCGGCCAGATCGGGCCTACGTCTCCGCCTATGAACCGGATGCAGGTCGAGTAATACACATCTGGGACCAACATCACTGGAGAAATTCCGGCCTACAGAAGATGATTCTAAATGCAATGTTCTGGACGCCAGCCCCCGTGGCCGACGGTGCGGTCCACAACCTAACAGTGTACCCCACCGAGGTGTACGTTGGACAGACAGTTAACATTAACGTCACAATAGCTAACGAAGGGGAGACTTCTGAGAACTTCACTGTGACAGCCTACCATGGTAACGTTAGCAGCCCTAAACCACCCTCAAGTCCACCATACCCAGCAGGCCCCAGAATATCTCTTGACCCCTCAGAGAATATTTTCCATCTCAACGAGACCAGTATCGGCCACCGCTTCAACGTTACTGCCTGGGTGGAGAATGCTATGAGTCTGGGTGGCGCTCAAATCCAACTGCATTTTAACGACACCATCTTGAATGTCACCCGATGGTTCACAGTGGATGAGGGAGACGGAGGCTTCATGCCCTCCCCAATAACCGCCTTTCCAGAGCCTCCCACCCCAAGCTACGATCATATCGGCCCTGGCGAAGGGCGGGTGAGGTTAGCGGTCAGCAAGGGCGGCCTGCCGCCCACGGCGCCTTGGGGCCACGACGGCAAGATCTGCATCCTAGAGTTCAACATAACCGCAGTGCCGCCGATGGGCGGATCACTATCCTCTACACTGCACATAAACAACACATACACATACCTCCTTGACACCACTGCCAACAAGATTCCTGACGTCATCAAAGAAGACGGATCTTATTGGCTAGGACACGGTCTTCCGCCCACTCCCTTCATTGGAGAGCAGACAGTCTACTTGCCGCCTATGTCAAACAGAACCCTGGCCATCCTATGGGACACAACCGGGTTGCCCCTCGGAAACTACACTGTAAGTGCCGTGGTGGAACCTCTGGTTGGAGAAAGGGATATAGAAGATAACTGCTTCACAGATGGTGTTGTTGAGATCCTGTGGCAGCACGATGTAGCGATAAGGCAACTCTACTGCAATAGGACGTGGGTCTATCAAGGGAGGAACGTCACCTTCACAGCTGAGGTTGAAAATAACGGAGACTTCACTGAGAACGTCACAGTGATCCTGTACTATAACCTAACATCCAATAGCATAATCGGCAACGTAACAATCCCAGATCTCAATCCAGACCAAGAGGAAACCATTAGAGTGGTGTGGAACACCACGAACGTCATTCCTTGCGTAAACTACACCATCACAGGAGTAGTTTCCACAGGAAATCCCGATAGCAACCCTGGCGATAATAGACTAGAAGACGGATCTGTGAAGATCAGGTATCTGGGAGATCTGAATGGCGATGACAGAATAGATCTGAAGGATGTCTTCAGTGTAGCTCTGGCCTTCGGATGCCTCCCAGGAGATCCAAAATGGAATCCGGACTATGATATAAACAGTGACTACCAGATAGATCTGAAGGATGTCTTCTCAGTAGCCATCCGCTACGGAGAATGCTAACAAACAGTAGGAGATTCTCTCTTTCGGCGCATTAGTTTCTGATTCTTCGCTCTTAAAATAAAAAAAGAGGGGGTTGTTGTTTGATGGTTATGGGTATGTTGCTCCGTAGTTCAGTGCGGTTGCAAAGTAGTCCTTTAAGTCGATTGTTCCGTCACAGTTGATGTCCAGGTTTGGGTTCCAGTTGGGATGCCCGGGGTAGCTTCCGTAGGCCAGGGCCACGGCGAAGACGTCCTTCAGATCCACGTTCCGATCCGCGTTTGTATCTCCAACCATAACAGCTTGTACTGTTCCATCCGTGAAATTGTTGTCTGCAGTATCGGCTTCTCCTGGAACAGGAGGTGCACTGGCGCTTACGGTGTAGTTTCGGTATAGGGTGAGGCCTGTTGTGTTCCATCTGAAGCAGGTGCTGTTGCTGGCTGCGCTGGGTAGAGTGAACTGGATTGTTTGAATTGCTGTGGTATTCCAGTATGTGGTGGCGTTGAAGGTTTCAGTGACATCTCCTTCATTTGTAACGGTTACGTTGATGCAGGCTGTCACATTCTCATGAATCACTGTAGCTCCACGACAAGTAGTGACATTGACGATGGCCACATCATGAACTGCTAATGGTGATGTTATCACAGCATCTTCGACGACAGCATACCATCCTATGCTCGGCCAGGCTACTGGATCCCCTGGACCTCCTGGGTATAGGTGTAGTATCCATCTTCCAGGACTGCCGGGAGTTAAAGTCACATTCATCACATCGTATATGTCGTGGGAGACTAGGGCAGCGTCATTGTGTGTGATGTATGGTGGTGGGGGTGCTACGTGTGCGTGTGGTATCGGTACGCGTCCTTGCGGTATTAAGCCGTTCTCGAAGGCATCCCATATAGGATCGCTGATACCTATCTTCAGCTCCTCCGAGTTAACGCCTGCCACGGTTACACTGTGTCCCAACTCTTCTCGATACTCCCAGAATTCGCCGTTCCAGTACCAGAATCCAATTGAGAGTACAACATCTTGGCTTCTCTCAACCTCTTCCTCTACATAGTAGAAGTGTGGTTGATTCACAGTATGCTCGTAGAACATACCGGTTGCATTAAGGTTTCCGGTGACAAGAGCCAGATCGTTTATATCAATGAGGTTATCGGCAGCCCCCGGCCATCCGAGGGTGATTGGGAAGATGTCTGCTCTCATATCCCAGCCGGGCGTTCCAGGTGTACTTCCCATAGAAGCGTTTACTATGCTCGCGTCTGTTTTGTCGACTATTCCGTCGCCGTTGACGTCGCCAACCGGGTTGACTCCTGACCATGAAAGATAGTGGGTGATTCCAGCTTGCGAGTCGTTGACATATGTCCCCATATGCGGTATTCCTGTTCTTTGTCCGTCGGTATCCATCAGGTATGCTAAGTGCTGGATGAAGGGTTGAACGTTCTGCGGATCATGATCATCCCACACGCCTGCGTTGTAGCTGGTTACGAGTGGGAAGCCATCGCTGATGGTGGGTGGAAGCACGGGTGGTTGAGCAGGCTCATACTTGGAGTCAAACCACCATAATGAGTTAGCTACTGCAGTGGGTGAACAATAGGTCCAGGTGCCTGTGGCGTTCCACGCGTCCTGTCTTTCGTCGAAGTCGGGCATCCCGCTGGGGGCGTAGTCGCAGAAGCCCTCTTTCCAGTAGAATCCTGGTGGGCTGGGAGCCTGAATTGTTACAATACCGTCAACCAGTGTGTTGTCGGCTGTGTCTGTCTCGTTCGGGACTGGGTGGGCGTAGGCGGTGATGGTGTAGTTCCCTACAGGAACGTTCTTGGTTACCCAGCAGAAGGTGAGGGTCTTGCTTGTGCCTGATGGAAGATTGTTGACTGTGGTTGGTGAAGTGGTTACGTGGGCTCCGTCGTACTTGACGTCCACGTCAAAGGTTTCTGTGAAGTTCCCTTCGTTCTTAACAGTCACGGTGATTGGGCATGGCCACCCTTGAGGGACGGCCCCAAATTGGGGTGTAACACTGGTAACCGCTACGTCGTGGACCGGCTCGGCTTCCTTCTTAGCCACCATGTCTACGTGTACTCCTTCAATATGCCAGGTCGTCACCTTTTGAGTCAGTGAGTCCCTTAAGTCGATCAGGTCGCAGAAGCTTAGAACTCCGTTGCAGTTGTCCTGCCACCCCTCGAGTTCGTAGCCCAGGCCGAAATCTGGATACACTTCGTGCCACAAGCTGCCCAATGGGGAGGTCTTCACCTGGTACATCTGCGCGTAGCCGCCTTCGAACTCGATGTACATCGTCTCTGTCCCAGTGGTGTTAGAAACAAGAAGGGTCAATGTCACGTTCTCTACGTGATATTCTTCTGTGGGTCCGTCTGGTTGGAGTGTCAGGTTCACATAATCGCAGGGGCTTAGAAGACCGTCTAGGTTGTCTTTCCACTGTACAATATGATATTGGTTGCCGAATGTTGGGTAAAGTTCATCCCAGTAGGTGCATACTGGATCTGCAATCTTCTTGTTAAGAACCAGGTCAATGGCCAGGTCCTCAACGTGACAATACTCTCCGCCTAGGGTGATGTTGTCACAGACGTCGAGGACACCGTTGCAGTTATCTTCCCAACCTTCCAAGAGGGCTGGGGGATACTCTATTTCTGGCCAATAGTCGGGCCACACCATGGTCCAATTGGTCCCTAACGGTTTGGTCTTCACTTTGTATATATCTTCGAAGGGTCCTTTGAACTCGAAGAGATAGAAGATCCCTGGCTCAAAGATTATGGATACGTTGAGGGTGAGGGTCACCCTATCCACGTGATACCATTCTGTCCTTCCTGAGGTGGCATTGTACATGTCGATCTGGTCGTTTGGACTCAACCTACCGGGGTAGGGATCATCGAGTTCCTCTTCCCAGCTTGTAACCTGATGATGGTTGGAGAAGCTCGGGTAGAGTTCATGCCACTGGGTGCCGATTGGATCCATGATCTTCTTGTTGAGGATGATATCGTAGCATACGTCTTCAACGTGATATCTCTCCTCTATTCCACTCTGGGGATTCATCAGCCAGATGTAGTCGCAGACGTCGAGGACACCGTTGCAGTTGTCGTCATACAACCAATCCCACCAAGTCAGATTATAGACATTGCTGTAGTCTGGGTATACTTCATGCCACAGAGTATTGACGGGGTGCTTCAAGGCTTCGTACATCTCCTCGAACAGCCATGTCTTCATCTCAATCTTCATCCACTGGGTTGGATCCGATTCCAACGTAACATTCAGAGCAATGGTCATCCTGTCAACGTGGTACCATATCTTTTCAGCACCTCCCTCCTCAACCATGTCGATCTGGTCGCGGGGGCTCAACTTGCCGTGGCCAGGTTCACCTAGCGGCTGGTTGTCTTCCCAGCTTGTGAGATGCCACCACTTACAGTAGTTGGGGTGGATCTCATGCCACCAGGTAGACCTGGGGTCCATGATTTTCTCTCGTAGGATTAGGTCCCTGGCCACATCCTCAACATGCCACACGGTCACCTCACCGGTGGGCATGCCATCCACGATCAGCTCTAACCAGATGAAGGTGCAGTATTCCAGAGGGCCAGTAGCGTTCACGATATGGTAGGTATTGGAGTAGCTGGGATGAACCTCGTGCCAGTAAGTATATATGGGAGATCCTATCGGATCCGAGGTTCCAGGAGGTCCTTTGAACTCAATGAACATCTCCTTACCAAATTCATCTGTCACGTTGAGAGTCCAAGTAACCCTGTCCACATGATACCAAGTGATATTTCCAAATTCATCAGTCACGTCTATCTGATCATTAGGACTTAACACCCCATCCCCATTGTCCTCCCAGCTTGTAAGAAGCCAGTTCAGACAGAACTCTGGGTAAAGCTCATGCCAAGGCGTTTCCCAAGGCTCGTAGATGGGATCTATCGCTGGGTCTCCTACGTAGTGCATATGTGTAGGCGTTAGAGTCATGTTAGAATTCATATGTATCGGCCTAAGAGATTGGTTGGAATGCATATGTATGGGAGTAAGCGGTGGACCGTGAAGATGAAGAGGTCCCGAAGGATCACTCGCGGTCAGCGGCAGCTTCATTCTAATGAATAGCAGAGATAGAATCAATGAAATAGCGATGAACAGCGTAGCAACTCTCTTTCTGTTTGCATCAGTCAATTTCCTTCTCCTCTCTCAGTGCTTATAAACTCCTTAAATCGAGATAATAAGGTTTGTGCAACTGTATTCCACTAGATTTCTGCCCAGAAAATCCCCGCACCCAACATATCCTCTTACATAAATCATCAAGAGTAGAAAAGAGGAGAGAGAATAATTTCGGGTAGCAGCAGATTCCAGCCCATTTCAGCCACAAAAGTGGAGGTTCAATAGTCTCCACAGACTCTAAACCCCCTCTATCTCTTCCGGGTCAACATAACAGATTATTGATCCCAAACAACTCCAGTTACCGGCTGCCTCATGATAATTCAATTTGTTACAGTGCATCAACCCCGTCTTATTTCTCCCCTGATCTAGGATGCAGGTATGGCGCCATGCAGAAACGTCGTTTCTGCATGGCAACCGTTCTTGCTCACATTCTTGTCTCCCAAACCAGCGGATTACAGCTTCTTTACGTGCATACCATTAGGCTACGCATTGAAGTAAGAAGAGGGTGGAGTCCTCACTGCCCATAGCCCAAAAGTAATTTAAGGGCAGAACAAACCAGACTCAAGGATTTACCTCTGGGAATGGCTTTGACTGATTCTGATGTGGTGGTGGTTGGGGGTGGCCCCTGCGGTTCTTTCTCAGCATTGATAGCAGCCAAACTGGGTCTGGATGTAATGGTTTGTGAGGAGCATCAGAGCATCGGTCTTCCAGTTCACTGTCCCGGTCATCTGAGCCTCTCCGGACTAGAGCGTCTGGGATTACATCTGCCCGCCAAGATCATTGAAAACAAGTTTAATGGTGCAGTCTTCTGCTCTCCCTCTGGAAAAAGATTTGAGGTGAGATGTGGTTCATCTGTAACCTGTGTTGTGAACCGGCGGTTATTTGACAGATATCTGGCAGAACTGGCTATGAGAACTGGGGCACAGTTTAAACTGAAGGCAAGGGTGCAGTCACTGGCCCTGTCAGGAGGACGCTTCACAGGCGTAGTTCTTAACCCCCACGATTCAGAGCCAACTCTGACCTCCCAGATAGTGATAGATGCCGAAGGGATCAGCTCAACGCTTCTGAAGAGCGCTGGAATAAGGACCCTTGATCGCTCCTTGGTCGTGAAGGGGGTTCAGGCTGAAATAGAAGGTGCAGTTGACCTACAGGACGACACTGTGGAAATATATTTTGGAAGAAGGTATTCCCCCGGCTTCTTTTCTTGGATAATTCCCAAGCACAATGAATCAGCTAAGATTGGTCTGGCCACCAATCGCGGTAACCCCAGAGACCATCTAGAAGGGTTCATGCAGGATCATCCAATTGCCTCCAGAAAACTGGAGAAGGCTGAGGTCATAAGCCTCTCTCTCCACCCCATGTCTCTCGGAGGGCCGATTCCGCAGACATACTCGGATGGACTGCTGATCGTAGGAGATGCCGCCTCTCAGGTTAAACCCACCACCGGTGGAGGAGTGATCTTTGGCCTGCTCTGCTCAAAGATGGCAGGCGAAGTGGCATATGAAGCGGTGGAGAGCAATGACCTTTCCGAAGCTTTTCTATCCCGCTATCAATCCCGCTGGAAGGGAGCAATAGGCTTCGACCTCAGGATGATGGGGCTCTTAAGGCGGCTGCTGAATCGCTTGTCCGACAGGCAGATGGACAAACTGATCTCTCTGTGCCGCCGGCTGGAAGTGAATCGGGTTCTGGAAGAGGGTGGAGATCTAGATTTTCAGGGGCGATCTCTGATTCATACTATTCAGCACCCCAGTATGCTGACCATCATCGTGTACTCGCTCTTTTCATCGCTCACTTCCCTGGCCTAGAATGGCAAAGTAGAAAAGTTGCAGTCAGTCAACCTATAGATCTGACTAATGCGCGCCGGGTTGCTGAAGGGATGCCTGAGTTCAGATATAAACAAGTCATCGTCTTGCGGACTGATCTGAAGATGAGTAGGGGTAAGCTTGCTGCCCAAGCGGGTCATGCGGCTGTTTCTGCGGCTGAGGAGGCCCGGAAAGAACGGCCTGGCTGGTGGAGGGGGTGGATGGAGGAGGGGCAGTGCAAGATAGCTGTGAGGACTGGGTCTGAAGAGGAGCTTCTGGAGCTGGAGGAAGAGGCTAAGAATTTACAGCTGCCCTCCACCCTCATAACTGACAGAGGATTGACTGAGCTTCCACCGGACACCAAGACCTGCCTAGGAATAGGCCCAGCGCCTTCAGATCAGATAGATAAGGTAACAGGGACTCTTCCCCTTCTTTGAGGCGGTATCTTGAAGCCTCCCGAGCTGGAAAGACAGCTGGGTATGGAAGTATATGCCTCTCGGACACCAGGGATCGGTGGGAGGATTCGCCAGTTCCCCAGGGATTTCATCGTTGAGGAGCTGTTGCTGGATGGAAGCCAGGCTAAGGTTAAACCTAGGGAGATCGAACCTCCAACCGGGAACGGGCGCTATCTCCTCTGCCTACTCGTCAAAAGAGGCTGGGACACACTCTTAGCAACCAGAAAGATCGCTGACCAGCTGGGTATAGATCGGGAGCGGATCCGAATAGCGGGCATAAAGGATGCGAAGGCCCTCACCGCCCAGCATATCACCATAAGCCGCATAACACCAGAACGGGCTTCGGAAGTCAAGATTAGAGATATAGCTTTCCATCCCCTGCGTTATTCCAACAGAAAGCTCTCCTCCAAACTCCTCCTAGGAAACCAATTCCACATCCTCATCAGAGGCATACCTCATAGTCCAGATGTCATTAAACATCGAGTCACAGATATGCAAAGTGAGCTGTCACTTGCGGATGGCCTCCCCAACTTCTTCGGTCACCAGCGCTTCGGCACCATCCGCCCCATAACTCACCTGGTTGGGAAGAACCTTGTGAAAGGAGACCTAGAACGGGCGGTGCAGGTATATCTAGCTGAGCCCACTCCACATGAGCATCCTGAGTCTAGAGCGGCGAGGCAACGATTGAAGGACACAGGAGATTTCAAAGAGGCTTATCACTCCTTTCCAAGATTTCTCAATTACGAACGTATGGTGCTCACTCACCTGAAGAAACATTCTGAAGACTTTTCTGGAGCCTTTCGAAGGCTGCCCCTAAACCTGCGCAGGCTCTTCGTGCAGGCCTACCAGTCCTTTCTGTTCAACAGATTTCTCAGCCAACGGATGAGAAGGAAGATTCCTCTCAATACGGCTCAAGCAGGGGATTACGCGATAAGACTAGACAACCATGGGCTTCCAACAGCCAGTTTCACGCAGGTCACATCCCAGTCTCTGCCCAGCATTCAGCGGGCGATAGAAGAAGATAAGATGCAGGTGGCCATTCCGCTGATCGGATATGAACAAAGATCGGCTGGCGGAGTACAAGGTGAGATTGAGAGGGAAATTCTGGAAAGTGAAGATCTGAGTCCCAAGGATTACAAGATCTCATCCATGCCCAAAATAAGTGCGCCGGGAGGATTACGAGGGATCCTAACTCCAATAACCAATCTTTCCATAGAGGAGCCCTCCAAAGACTCGTGTAGACCATCCGCTCAAGCTGTGAAGCTAGGCTTCATGTTGCATAGAGGCTCTTACGCAACGGTTCTGCTGCGGGAGTTCATGAAGCCCAAACATCTGATAAGAGCAGGTTTCTAACCTGATCACGTATGCAACCCTCCCATGCTTTACATAAGATAGGAGAAAATGAGGTACACAGAATAAGCTATCAAGAACAAGCCGCTGGCTGCCCGGATCTTAGATCTCTGCTTATAAGAGCTTCTTACAAGCATGGATAGGGAGCCTGCAAAGGTCCCTACGATGATGAAGGGGAGGAAGACACCTAAGGAGAACACGAAGATGATGAGAGGCATATACTCAAGTGAGAGCAGGGGTAACATGGCGATGAAGATAGGGGCAATACAGGGGTCCAAGAAGTAGAAAAGGAAGCCCAGCAGAAGAAGACCTCCGTACGTAAATGCGTATTTTCTGGATAGTTTTCTCACAAAAGTCTTGGTCTCCAATGATGGTATCCTGAGCAGACCTAGCAGGTTGAGTCCCAAAAGGATGGCTAAGATAGAAACGATCCATGTCAGAGTATAATAGAATGTTTCCATGGACAGGAAGATCAGTCCCGCAACTATTCCAACCGAAACAGCGGCAACCACGAAGCCAACTCCAAAAATCGTGACCTGCGTTATTCCCTCCCTAAAGTGAATCGCCTCTCCAAGAGTATACGTGAGGATGAAAGATAAGAGCACCAGCAGACAGGGAGAGAAAGTTTCAAAGAAGCCGAAAGAGAAGGCCAGTGCCAAGAGTGATATAACCCTCGCCGCCGATTCTCCGGGAGCGACCTCCACTTCCCCATAATCGTAAATGTTATCCTCTGTAAAGACTTCATCTGTGACTGGCTCTGCCTCTACGTGGATAAAATAGCTGCCTGGTGTAATATTCGATGTATCCCAAACGAAAGTCAAGGCGACCTGGTCACCAGGAGCCAATTCCCGGATAGCTGCGGTATCAATCAGCATATCTCCACCGTAAACACTAACATTAAAGCTTTCAGCTTCTGTTCCCATATTCTTGGCAGTAACCGTGAAATTCGTTTTCTGGCCCATAACAACGGTCTTCTGCGACAGAGCAACTGAAGTGATCGCAACATCATGTCTTTTTCTGGGGGCCTGTGAGCCTCTAACTCCTACAACACTTCCCCTGCGCACATTATTTTTGGTCTGGTTTTCATCCGAAAGTGTGTCCGCCCGAGCGCTTATGGTGTAGTTACCCTCCGCGGTACCCGTGGTATCCCAGAGGGAGACCAGTGTTAATTCGGTGTTGGGCGCCAAGCTATCTACAGATAAGGTTTCAACAATGTTAGAATCATAATAGACTGTAACGTTGAAGGTTTCAAAATAGTTTCCCTCATTCTTCACAGTGACGTTTATGTTAAGAGTGTCGCCGATGTATATCTCACCAGATGAGGAGACCACGCTCAAGACCGCAACATCATGAATCAGGTAACCATCAATTATCTCCCTTAAAGATGTTACATTAAACTCCTCCTCAATTATGACTTCGCTGTTTATCATCAGCGAGTTAAACTGGGTGATATCATATGCAGTCGTTTTGTTCTGTCCCTCCTCAGATTTGTACTCTATCCATTCGATCAGAATACTGCTTCCATATTCGCTTTGGATATCATTCAGGGTCTCATTCTTGCTCAAAAATTCTTGATGAAGGCGTATCCAAAAAGGGCAGTCTTCACAGAATCCCTGTTCACTCGACGGGTCCCAATAGAAGAATTCTATCAGAACTTGATTTCTTGCGTGGACAGTTCCAGAATATGCGAAAAAGAAAACAGCAAGAATGATAAGTAGCTTAACTGCACCAAGCTTGGGCGAAGATCTCATTCTCACCGCGATCTTGTCTCCCTTAACAACCGATCAATTCTGAAACATCGCTTTCTGCATTATCCCTGCATCCAAGGTGGAACCTCTCCTTCAGTCAAAGCGACTGTATAGGTTAAACGGTTGATGATTATTAAATAGTATTCTTTTTGAGCCTGCTCTGTGAGAGTTCATGGTGATAGGCTCAGATGATCTTCTGAGCACATTTCCCCTTTACCCTGACTTCCCTAATGGTTGTACTCAAAATAGCCTCCAATCTTTTTGAGCCCTAACTGGCTTGTCTTGCTATCTGCAAGCTCTTTGACCTTCACAGAGCTGGGTGTGCTGTTCAGGATTAGGGTGGCTTCCATCAGGAAAACCTGGTGGTCAACATACCAATTTCGCTGAGCGATCTGATAGCCTCAGAAGGTCAGGGTGTGAGTCTGAAGCGGTCTCTCGGAAAGAGAACAACTTCCCGGATATTCTTCCTACCGGTAAGCACCATCATTAGCCTATCCAACCCAATGGCCCATCCTGCATGGGGGGGCAAACCATAATCGAAGACCTTGAGGTGGTACTTAAAGGATTCAGGGTCTAACCCCTGCTTCTTCAATCTCTGGATTAGTAACCGTTTAGAGTGTACACGGCTCCCTCCGGAGGCTATCTCTATCCAGCCACACATCAGGTCGAAGCCTTCACATAGGCTTGGCTTGTCATCGCGGGGCCTTATGTAGAAGGTTTTGGATTCGGTCGGCCAATCGGTTATGAAGTAGAAGTAGGGGTGAAGTTCACCAAGCTTCCTGCAGGCTGGGGTGGGGAGGTCTTGGCCCCATGGAAGACGGATCTGTTCTTTTCGGAGCTGGTTGAGCACTTGGTCGTAGGTGAAACGCTCGAAGGGGACTTTGGGCACCTCAATCTGGTGGTCAAGAGTCTCCAGCTCTCTTTCACATTCTCCTTTCACAGTGTCCCACACATAATGTATAAGCCTCTCCAAACCCTCCATCACATCTTCTGCTGTGACGAAGGCTTGCTCTATATCTACGGACAAGAACTCATTAAGATGTCTCCGAGTATGCGACTCCTCAGCCCTGAAAAAGGGCCCGATCTCAAAGACCTTCTCAAAGCTGAGAGTCAACTGTTCCTTGTACAGCTGGGGGCTCTGAGCCAGAAAAGCCTCTCGATCAAAGTACTCTACGGGGAAGAGCGTTGCCCCCCCTTCGGTGGCAGAAGCGATTATCCTGGGAGTATGAACCTCCAGAAATCCCTCCTTAGATAGGAAGCTACGCATAGCTCTCAGTACCATGTGTCGGATCCTGAAGATCGCCCGTCCCTGCTCTGTGGAGAGGTCCAGAACACGAGCGTCCAGCCTCACATCGATCTCCGCAGGAGTTCGACCCGTTATATCCAGCGGTAATGGGTGCTGTGCAACCCCTAGTATCCTGATCTCATCAGGAACTATCTCAACCCCCCGGGGGGTCATCTCCGTCTTCTTGACCACCCCTCTCACCCCTATACTGAACTGCCTCTGCAGATCCTCAGCCTTCTCAATCAGTTTCCTCTCGACTGTTTCGGGATGTATTGTGATCTGAACCGTTCCCTCTCTGTCTTGGAGTATCACAAATCGTATCCCGCCTAGGTCTCTCAGATCCTGGACCCATCCGAAGACCACCACTTCCTCTCCATCTAAGTCAGGCTTGATCTGTATAGAGTAATGGGTTCTTCGCCAATCATCCAGTTCATCGGTTTCCATAGGGATCTCTCTTGGTCAGCGTGCGAACTCCACTCTGAGGGTCATGTCCCGCACTTTCTTGGCGATCTGTTTCAGAGCTTTCATATTTAAAGACGGTGCTCTTCTCCGCCTCTTCAAGATGACTCGGGTCTCAGTGGTTCCATCTGGCAACCAGATGGTGTTTATTGTCACCACGTTCAGTGGTGCAAATAAGTCTTCCAGGAACTTCCTCTCACTGGCTCCATACTCTAGAACCCGAATCCTCCTACCTACCTTGCCACCTATAGTCCTCAGTATCTTCCCGCCATAAGCTAATAGATTACCTACATCCCCTTGTCCAACTATGAGTGCCAGAACACCGTTAGCCTCCACCGCCCTGTGGAAGTAAACGTCTTGGAGGGAGGGATACTTCTCTTCCAGAGACAGGAGTAGGCGAGCCACCTTCAGATAGGTATCGCTGACCTCTCCAGACTCAAGTCTCCTCTGACATTCAGAGCATAATATTCCGCTCTTCAGGCAGAAGTTGCATAGCGTTGCTTTCACCCCTGAATGGACCCTCCCTTTAAAATAAAGGAGGGGCGGCAAAGCCTCTCCGCGTCTTTGTAAGCCCTATTTCTCCAATCTGATCTCTATACTGCTGACGTTTGTGGGCGTCCCACCCTCTTCTCTGGGCGCCAGTTGGTCTGTGCCAATATCGATGTTACTGACCTGCACATCGGGCATGAAACGCTTTCTGACAACCTCCACAACATCCACAGCCCGGCTGATCGCCCTACCTCGAGCCTTGATGCTAACTTCATCTGCTCCGCCATGAAAGAGGGTTATGCAAGCCAGTACGTAGTTCATTACTGGCTTCTTACCGATCAACACATCGTTTCTTTCTGACATTCACCGCCTCACTCCTTCTCTTTTTCATGTTAAGGCTTGGTACGCTAATTATTCCACCCATAAATAGGTTACGGTACATCCTCTATTAGTAGAATTCTCCCCCCCGTTGGGGATCATATAACCTAAACCTGGTAAGATGTGCTGAAGCGCAAGGGTCAGCTACAGTTGTATAGAAGTAGGTAAAGGGAAAGTTTTACATTTAGACCATATATCACTCAAATATATAATACTGCAAACCTAATCTTTAACCAAACCGGTGATCGATTGAGCAAAGAGACCCCCTCCGGACGTCCGCTGCGTATCCTGCGTAGACTGTATGAGCAAGGTGATGCTGCAACCACCTACACCGTGGAGGTCAAGCAGAGTGAACTAGCCGAGCAGCTGGGTATCAGTCGCCAGGCCCTGAACGTGCATCTCCGCAAGCTCCGAGAGCTGGGCTGCATCCGGACCGGCCGGGGCTTCATCGACGTGACCGAGGAGGGACTCAGGGCCTTGGGGGTCTATGTGAACCCTGCCTTCGTGCTGATCAAGATCTCGCCCCTCAAAAGGGATGAGGCGTACCACCAGATTCTGGATCTACAGGTTCAAAGAGCTTTCCGGGTGGCAGGTGACATGGATGCCCTTCTGGTGGTGGAGCGGGAACGGTTGAATGAAGCCCTCCGAAGACTGGCGGTGGTGGAAGGGGTGCAGGACACAAAATCCTATATTACCATCCAGACACTAAAATAGCCGGAGGACGCGGATTGAAGCTGCTAGAACACGAAGCCAAGTCCATCTTCTCCAAGTATGAAATACCGGTTCCTAAAGGGGCGTTGGCAGAATCTCCAGATGAAGCTGAGAAGATAGCTGCAGAACTCGAAACATCGGTAGCCATCAAAGCTCAGATTCCAGTGGCTGGAAGAGGAAAGGCGGGCGGAATCCTGTTCGCAGACTCGCCACCAGACGTAGAGAGTGCAGCCCGGAGATTACTGAATACACAAATTCGTGGTGTGGAGGTTAACAGCTTGTTGGTTGAAGAGAAGGTCCCTATCCATAAAGAGCTGTACTTCGGCATCACGATAGACCGGTCAAATCGCACTTACGTGGCCGTAGCCTCCTCTGAAGGCGGAATGGAGATAGAAGAGATTGCTGCTCGGATGCCGGAGAAGATCAACAAGATGTCCATCGATCCGCTGCATGGATTCCATTCTTACCATGCTCGTCAGATGGCTCATAAACTGGGGTATAACGACAAAAGGATGCTCACCCTCGCCAAGATCCTCTTTCAAATGTACTCCTTGGCAAGGGATTATGACGCAGAACTGGCGGAGATGAACCCTGTGGTGGAGACCTCCGACGGAGACTTCGTGGCCGCCGACACCCGCCTCATAATAGATGACAACGCGCTCTATCGCCATCCAGAGTTCAAAGACCGCTCCACTGGGAAGACCAGTCTAGCGTCTCAGGAGCTAGAGGCTAGAAGAAGCGGATTGGCATATGTCAAGCTGGACGGCAACATAGGAGTCATCGGTAACGGCGCGGGATTAGTGATGGCTACCCTGGACTCCATCCAACTATATGGAGGAGAGCCCGCGAACTTCCTCGATGTGGGCGGCGGAGCCTCCAGCGAGAAGATGGCCACCGCTCTGAACATCGTTCTGTCCGACCCACGAGTGGAAGTGGTCTTCATCAATGTTCTGGGCGGCATCACCAGATGTGACGATGTGGCGAAGGGCATCCTGGAGGCGAAGAGACAGACCGGCTTCCGAGAGTCCATGGTCATCCGGTTGATGGGAACCAACGAGGAGGAGGGCAGACAGATCCTTACAGAGGCTGGGGTCCATGTGCTGCAAAGCATGGAGAAAGCCGCTGAGAAGGCTGTGCAGATCGTTAAGGCTGGAGGGTGAAACTTTGGGTATCTTCGTTGACCGGACCACCAGAGCCATCGTGCAGGGGATAACCGGGACTCAAGGCAGCTTCCACGCCCGACTAATGCTCGAATACGGAACTCACATCCTTGCTGGCGTGACTCCGGGAAAGGGAGGAAGCCAGATTCACGGTCTCCCCATCTATGACACGGTGGAGAATGCCTTGGAGCGGCATGAGGCGAATGCCAGCATAATCTTTGTTCCTGCTCCCTTTGCTGCTGAGGCAGCCTACGAAGCCATAGAATCTGGACTGGATACCCTGGTGATAATAACCGAGGGCCTTCCAGTGAGGGATACCATACAGATGATGGCCTACGCTAATCAACAGGATGTGACCGTCATCGGTCCAAATACCCCGGGAATCATCACACCTAATGAATGTAAGCTAGGCATCATGCCAGCGCACATCTTTGAGAAGGGACCAATAGGGATGGCCTCTAGGAGTGGAACCTTGACTTACGAGATCGCAGCCGGACTCTCGGCTAAGGGGTTGGGGCAGTCAACATGCCTAGGTCTAGGAGGCGATCCGGTGATTGGTTTGAGTTTTGTGGATGTTTTGAGAGAATTTAAGAAGGAAGAGTCCACCAAAGCCGTTGTCTTGATAGGTGAGATCGGTGGGAACCTGGAGGAGAAGGCTGCGGAGTTCATCTCCACAGAGGAGTACCACAAGCCGGTGGTGGCCTTCATAGCTGGAAGAACAGCACCACCTGGAAAGAGGATGGGACACGCTGGGGCCATAGTGATGGGGGGAGCTGGAACCGCTCAGAATAAGGTGCAGGCCTTAGAGGCCGCTGGTGTTAATTTGGCCCAGAAGCCTAGTGATGTGGCGAGGATTCTGGCTCAGAAGTTGAAGTGAGATCTATCCTATAGTCAAATTGTGATATGTTATGCTTATGAGAGTGACCGCCCAGAGGCCCAAGAATGTCTAGGGGCTCCAGAAGATCGTTGAGACCTGCGGTCTCCGGGAAGAGATACGTGGTGATCACCAAGACTGGCATCAGATTTGCTAAGGAATGCTATTCTTCCTCCGAGGAATCACCTGAGACCGATACTGAGCTATATGGCTTTCTACTCAGGTTACTCTCCTTTGGAGGAGTCTTGCCCCTGGCGATAGTAAAACGTTGGCGCCGCACTAAGATTTTAAGGAAAGCCTCAGAGAAGAAGTTTGTGGTCGTGTCTGGATCCCCCAGAGGTCTTCCGAAGAAGCTGGTGAAGGCGGCTATGAAGATGATCTGGGGGGAACCTCCGAAGTCTATTTATTCATGATCTTCTCTGTTATCTCCATACATGGGTTGGTGAACGACTTGCCTATAATGGACCCTTTCAAGAAGTCCCTGGCTCAGAAGCACAGGTTGAGGATGAAGATCTGCAGGGAGTGTGGGGCTAGAAACGCTCCTGACGCTGTTAAGTGTAGGAAGTGTAGGAGCAAGAATCTGCGGTGGAAGAAGAGGGAACTGGCCAGATAGATCAGAAAGGTGCAGTTAGAACTCTAGTTCTGATACGGGAATCAAACAACGTCATAACACCGTTTCTTGCCCAAACTTGAAAGCAGAGAGATGGCAACAACAGTCGACCCAGAGCTGCACACTCTAGCACCAGACGGGACAATAGCTCTTGTGGGTTGAGAAAGGAAAGGATAGGTACGGCAAGGTGGTGTCGAGATGAGTATCAAGCATAGTGTGAGGGTCTCTTTTTTGGCGGGATTCACCGTTCTCCTGACGTTCGTTACGGTCTATTTCGTAGCTGATGTTCTTGAATATGGGATAATTTTAGCTTCTTTAGGGGCCACCGCTTTCCTGGTTTTTGTGTATCCCGAGCGGGATGCTTCCCGGTCTAAAATCATTGTTGGAGGATACTTTGTTTCGTCGTTTAGTGGGGCTCTGTCACATTGGTTGTTGTCTGATTTCTTGCCCTGGGCTGCTGCGTTATCTGTTGGTCTGAGCATCTTTCTGATGCTGCTCCTCGGATTGGAACATCCTCCTGCCTCTGGTATAGGTTTATCTTTCTCTCTCTACTCCCTCTCCTTTCAAGAGGTCGTCTCTGTGATGGTGGGCATGGTGGTGTTCTTAGCATTGACCGCGTTCTTCAAGAGGATCATCAAGCGAATCCCAGAGATGGCCTCAAGTATTCAGACCCCTAAGGGTTAGTTTTGACTGTTGAAATCTAGCCCTCATCTCTTCTTGAGATTCATTGATTCTTGCGTCTGTTATGGAGCAAACTTGTCCAGCCCCTTCTGTGGTCTCTGCTCCCTCCCTATCAGTATCTCCTCACTCACTCTGACATGTAGTCCGTCCCAGGCTGCCAGAGTCCGGATGCCACTCTCCCTCTCAATCCTCTCCGCCTCCTGACGCGGACC
>JABAHQ010005076.1_pt3 | contig 21135 bp, 19 predicted proteins | sample 7062091 | NCBI WGS metagenome assembly JABAHQ01 (sample SAMN14534359, study PRJNA622989) | marine sediment metagenome | biome: marine biome [ENVO:00000428]; feature: marine pelagic biome [ENVO:01000023]; material: deep marine sediment [ENVO:00002113] | place: India: Gulf of Kutch | collected...
TTTCTTCCCCTTCGCCGAGGATGACGAGGTCCAGCGGCGCCTGCTGCAGGGAAAATTCCGGGAAGCCCGTCCCGTGTTCCCCGCCCAGGACCAAAAGGGCCCGGGGAAAAGCTTGGCGGATGTCGCGGATCAATTCCCGCACGTAAACCCAGTGGGAAGTGAACATGCAACCGAGACCGATCACCCGGGAATCGGCGGGAATGCGTTCGACGATTTCCCGGTTGGTCAATCCACGCACCCGGACGTCCTGGAACGGAAAATATTTTCGAGGCGCCGACCCGGGACCGTCGACCACGCACACCTCGTGCCCAGCTTCGCGAACGGCCGCGGCAATGTAAGCCAGGCCGATCGGCGGCATGCTGATGGTGGAGACAAAATTGGTCAGGGAAACAAATTTTGACGGTTCAACCAGACAGATCTTCATGCGCCTCCGGTACCCTGCGGGAATGAACATCCAATCCTGTAAGTTAGTATGGTATCATATCTCGTTTTGTCCCCCTACGGAAAAGCCCGGGTCCCGCTTCCGAGCGGGGATTCAATTCCCCGTTTTCGCCATTCGATTTTTTTCGTATACTTTGGAAAAACCTTGGAAAAACTTCAAACCGGGACGTTATGACCACCCCTCTCAATCCAGCGATTTTTCGTGAGTACGACATTCGAGGCCTGGTCGGCAAAGACCTGACCGCCGACCGCGTGGAGCGGATCGGCCAGGCGGTCGGCACCTACATCCGGCGCCGCGGGGGTAAAACCCTGACCCTGGGCCGGGACATGCGCGCCAGCTCCACCGAATTCCGCGACGCCCTGGCCCGCGGCCTGACCTCGACGGGCTGCGACCTGGTGGACATCGGCCTGGTGCCCACGCCGGTTTTCTACTTCTCGCTGCACCATCTGAAGTCGGATGGGGGCGTCATGATCACGGGAAGTCATAATCCCCCCGAGTTCAACGGATTCAAGATCAGTCACGGGCTCATCAGCCTCCACGGACCCGAAATCCAGAAACTCCGGGAACTCATCGAAAAAGAAGATTTTGAATCGGGCCGGGGCCAGGAGGATCAAAAAGAACTTTTGGACGAATACATGGCCCGGATTGGTGAAATCATCCACATCGCCCGACCCGTCAACGTCGTGGTCGACGGGGGAAACGGGTGTTTCGGCATCGTCGGTCCGCAACTGCTCCGCAACCTGGGGCTGGAGCCGATCGAATTGTTTTGTGAACCCGACGGCCGGTTTCCCAACCACCATCCCGATCCCACCGTGGCCCGGTACCTGACCGACTTGATCGACACGGTGAAAAAGGAGGGCGCGGAACTGGGCATCGGGTTCGACGGGGACGCGGACCGCATCGGCGTGGTGGACGCGGAGGGCACCATCATCTGGGGCGACCAGCTTCTTCTCCTGTTTGCCCGGGACGTGTTGAAAAAACATCCCGGCGCCACCATCGTCGGCGAGGTCAAATGCTCGCAAAACCTGTTCCAGGACATCCGGGACCACGGCGGGGTTCCGGTGATGGCGGCGGCGGGGCATTCGCTGATCAAAAAGAAAATGCGGGAGACCGGCGCCCTCCTGGCGGGCGAGATGAGCGGTCACATCTGCTTCGCCGACAACTATTACGGATTCGACGACGCCATCTTCGCTGCCTGCCGGCTGCTCGAACTGGTCGCCGCCTCCCCGCAATCGATCTCGCAAATGCTGGCGAACGTCCCCAAAACGGCCAGCACCCCGGAAATCCGCGTCGATTGCCCGGACGATCAAAAATTCCAGATCGTCCAGGAGCTGACAGAATATTTCCGGGGCTCGTATGACGTCGTGGATATCGACGGGGTGCGAATCAATTTCGAAAAAGGCTGGGCCCTCATCCGCGCCTCCAACACGCAACCGGTTTTGGTCTTGCGGTTCGAGGCCGACACCGAAGCCCGCCTCAAGGAGATCATTCAAATCGTTCGCGAACAAATGAAACGATACGAACCCACCGTCAATTTGGGTGCGGTCTTATGATTCGAAAATACCTTCATACCCGGTTCCGGGTCTCGGACATGGAAAAGTCGATCCGCTTCTATACCGAAGTTCTGGGATTCAAGCTCCTCGAGCGGAAAACCTCTCCCCGGGGGTCCCAGCTCGCCTTTCTCCAGGCGCCGGGGACCGACAGCGAACTGGAGTTGTGTTCTTTTCCCGAGAGCGGCCAGGTCGAGGTCCCGGAAGACCTGGTGCACCTGGCGTTTCAGGTGGACAACCTGGAAGAGTCCATGGACCGGTTGAAACAGGCGAACGTGCCCATCACCGAGGGCCCGGTGGAAACGTCGAGCGGAACCCGGTTCCTTTTCACCGAAGATCCGGACCGATACGAAATCGAGTTGATGGAATATCCCGACTCCTGAGGGTCGGGAGCCTGGCCGGATTTCCCGCGCTCAGCGGACGATCATCCCCGCGTAACCGACCACCCGGTCCATGTCGCCGCTCACCTCCCCCGACGTCATGTACTTGACCAGGTCCGCCCGGGAGGCGCCCAACGGGTCGGCACACAGAAGCATTACCGTCACCGGATTCACCCCGCACATGGAAATCCCGTTTTTCTGGACGGTCTCGAACAGCCCCTTGGGGTCTCGTTTCAAAATCTGCTCGATCGCCTGATGGTCCTTCCGCGAGGCATCGGCGTGGGATTCATAATGGGTCATGTCGGAACTGGCCACCATCAGGACGGGCCGCTGCACCTTCCGGATCCCCTGCACGATGGCCCGGCTGACTTCCTGGCAAACCTTGAAATCGGTCCGCATCAGGCAGAGGGGCACGATCCGGAATCCCTTGCGGAAATATTGAAGAAACGGGATCTGGGTTTCGAGGGAATGCTCGGACACGTGGGCCTGGGAATCGGGTCGAAACAGGGACGAGGCCTCGCAAATGGCGAGGGCCAACTCCGAATCGATGCTCACCTCCCCGAAGGGCATGGCCCACGCTCCCTCGGTCATGATCGACACCGGGGCCCCCCGGCCGGTATGGTTGGGACCGATGAGGAGCACGGTGTCGGGAATTTCAATGCGGGAGTACACCTCCCCGGCGACGTCCCCGGAAAACATGAACCCGGCGTGCGGGCAGACCACCCCCACCACCGGGGTCTTGACCGTTCCCCGGACCACGTGTTTTTCGACCTCGCCGGTGAGATCTTCCGGATCCCCGGGATAAAAGGTCCCGGCCACGGCTGGATGGCGCATCCCTTTTCCTCCTCCTTTACGGCTTCCAAGGATTGACCGGGGGATGGTTGATTTCCCCGGTCATGGGAACAAAAACCACGCTGGTCACAAATTCTTTCCGCAGCCCTTCTTTTTTCCGGGTCAACACCACCAGTTCCTGGGCATACCGGTAGGGCCCCAGGGGCAGGACCATGCGGCCGCCGATCTTGAGCTGCTCCACCAGGGGTTCGGGAATTTCCGGAGCCGCGGCGGTGATCAGGATGACATCAAAGGGGGCCGCGTCTTTCCAGCCCTGGTACCCGTCCCCCCAACGGGTTTGCACGTTGGCATAACCCAGACCATGCAGCAGGTCGGCCGCCTCCCAGGCCAGGGTCTGGTGGATCTCAATGGTGTACACCTCTTTCACGATTTCGGCCAGGACCGCGGCCTGATAACCGGACCCGGTGCCGACTTCCAAAACCTTGTCGGTGGGTTGCAACCGCGCGCTCTGGGTCATCAAGGCAACGATGTACGGCTGCGAGATGGTCTGGTCCTGTTCGATCGGCAGGGCCGAATCGGCATAAGCCAGGTTGCGGTAATCGGAAGGGACGAACAACTGGCGGGGAACTTTGGCCATGGCCCGAAGCACGCGTTCATCATGAATGCCCCGACCCTTGAGGTCGGACTCGATCATGCGTTGACGGGCTTTTTCAAAGTCGACGAAGGCGGAAGCCTTGGGCTGAGAAAAGAAGGCGAATGCGGTGGCGAGAGAAAGAAAAATTTCTTTAAAAGATAAGCCGGTTCTTCTTAAGCCAGCTTTCAGCATCGAAGCTAGTGCGGGAAAACTCTTCGAATTCGATTTCTTTTTTGGTAAGTTTCCGGCCATCGATGTATTGCGGCTGTTCCGAAGCCTTTTTTCTGCCGCGTTTCTTCAGGGGTTTTTTATCGGCCACATCTTCCTGAACTTCGAGTTCCAAGGATTCGGTCAGCACCTGCATTTTCAAAACAAGCACCATGAAACTTTGCGGACAGATTTTTTCTTTTTTCTGGATGTCGGCGACGATGCGCTTGACCTTCTCCGAGCTCATCACCGCTTCGGTGATGGCTTTGGACAGCCTCTCAAAATCGCGATCGGATCCTTGGGAATCGTTCACAAAACCCCCTTGATGTTTCTCAGGTTAATTCGACTAAATTTCCCTTTTTCGATCTAAGGGTAACATAAACTCGTAACCCGGCCTTGTCAAGCTTTGTTCCTGGGAGCGTGAGGCCCCAAGACCAAGAATTTGTTTTCTGCGGATCAATAGCGGGGCACGGAGGGATCGATTTTTTCAGACCATTCGAGAATGCCGCCCCGCATGCTCTTGACGTTTGGGAATCCCATTTTTTTCAAAGCTTTGGTCGCCTTCAAGCTGCGGACCCCAGCTTTGCAGTGGACCACAATGGTGTCGTCCTTTCGCAAACCGTTCAACGCGGCGGGGTTCAGGTCTTCGATCCGGCCCAGCGGAATCAGGGTCGAACCCTCGATCCGGCAGATGTCATACTCTGTGGGTTCGCGGCAATCCACCAGGCGGAAATTTTTCCCTTCGTCGAACATCTGCTTGACGGATTCGACACCGATTTCCAAATCCCGGTCCTCCTCGGACGGTTCCGCCGCCGGGGGCACGATGCCGCAGAACTGCTCGTAATCGATCAGCTCCCGGAGGGTGGGATTCTCGCCGCAGACGGGGCAATCCTTGTCCTTCCGCAGTTTCATTTCCTTGAACTTCATCGCCAGGGCATCGAAAAGAAGCAGCCGGCCGATCAGGGGATCGCCTTTTTGGAGAATCAGCTTGATCACTTCGTTGGCCTGGATCAAGCCGACGATTCCCGGCAAAATGCCCAGCACCCCGCCTTCGGCGCAGCTGGGCACCAGGCCCGGCGGCGGCGGCTCCGGATAGAGGCACCGGTAGCAGGGGCCTGCCTGGGAATGGAAAATGGACGCCTGCCCTTCGAACCTCAGAATGCAGCCGTAGATATAGGGCTTGCCCAGCAGCACGCAGGCGTCGTTGACCAGGTAGCGGGTGGGGAAGTTGTCCGTGCCGTCGACGATGATGTCGTAGTCGCGCAGGATGTCGAGCGCGTTCTGGGAGGTCAGCCGCTCGTTGTAGGTGACCACCTCCACGCTGGAGTTCATGTCCTGGATCCGCTCTTTCGCCGAGTCCACCTTGAGCCGGCCGACCGTGGATTCGCCGTGAACGATCTGCCGCTGCAGATTGCTGAAATCCACCACGTCGAAATCGATCAGCCCCAGTGTTCCCACCCCCGCCGCAGCCAGGTACAACCCGATAGGCGAGCCCAGTCCTCCCGTGCCGATGCAGAGCACCTTGGCCTGGCAAATTTTTTCCTGGCCCTCCACGCCCACTTCGGGAAGCAGCAAGTGGCGGCTGTAGCGATTGATTTGATCCTGTGTCAACGGCATATTTTTTCGACCTTTATAGAACAAAACTCAAACGGAAGATTCTCTTTTAAGATTCAATTTTATCAAAAAGGGTTCAGGACCACCAACGCCTCTTCCGAAAAACAGATAACCCGTTTAATTACTTGATGTTGGCAGACCGCAGGGCTTTTTCGAACCCGGGGATGGCTCCCTCGATCACGGCGTCGGGCACGCAGTAGGAAAGACGGAAATATCCCGGCAACCCAAATCCCCGGCCGGGCACCGCCAGCACCCGGTGCGTCGCCAGCAGGCGGACGAATTCCACTTCATCCGCCAGGGGCGATTGGGGAAACAGGTAGAAGGCGCCCTGGGGTCGGACCACGGAGTATCCCATTTGCGACAATTCTTCATACAAAAAATCGCGTTTCCGCTGGTAATCTTCGACGTTGACGGTGACGTGCTGGACTTTTTGCACCGCCCGCTGGATGAGCGCCGGCGCGTTCACGAACCCCAGCACCCGGTTGCAGAAGACGAGACCCGCCATCAGGTTTTCCCCGTCTTCGCAGCGGGGATGCACCACCACGAACCCGATCCGTTCCCCCGGCACCGCCAGGTCCTTGGAGTGAGAGGAAATATAAATGCTGTGATCGTAATACCGGCAGATGTTGGGCGTCTCCACCCCGTCGAACACGATTTTCTTGTACGGGTCGTCCGAGATCAAATAAATGGCGCGGCCCTGTTTTTCGGACTGCGCCTTGAGAAGGTTCGCCAGTTCCTGGATCGATGCCGGGGAATACACCACCCCTGTGGGGTTATTGGGTGAATTGATGATCACCGCCTTGGTCCGACGAGTAAACGCCGCGGCCAGTTTTTTGAAATTCAGCGTGAAGTCGTCGTAAGTGCCGACGGGGACGGCCTTTCCCCCGTGGTTGTCGACATAGAACAGGTACTCTACAAAGTAAGGGGTGAAGACGAGGACCTCGTCCCCGGGATCCAGGATCGCTTTGAGGGCGATGTTCAACCCCCCGGCGGCGCCGCAGGTCATCACCACGTCATTAGCCGTCAGCTCGATCTTGCATTCCGGGGCCAGCGCTTCGGCCACCGCGGCTCGCACTTCCGGATAACCGGCATTGGGCATGTACCGGTGCCTTCCCGGGCTGGGGTCCTGAGCCGCTTCCACCAGGGCCTGTTTCAATGCGCCGGGAGGTTCGACCACCGGGTTGCCCAGGGAAAGGTCGAATACATTTTCCTCGCCGTGTTCCCGCTTCAGGCGGATGCCTTCCTCGAACATCCTGCGGATCCACGAGGATTGGTCCATGAACTCACTGATTTTTTTGGATATGGCCATTGGGCGCTGGACCGGGTTCAAAAAAATCCATGAATAGCACAATACGCCAGCGGGATCAATGGCTTAAAGGAAGCGGGGCGCAGGGGGGCTGTTCGACGGGATAAAGGGGACTTTAAAAGACCCCGCGAACGGGAAGGAGCGACTTTTTCTTCGGGGAGGACGGAGATATCGGGTGCGGTCAGTGTTTGAAGGGATAATTGCCCAGGCAATGACACCGGACCCGGAGCTGCTCTTCCTCACGCCTCAAATGCTCGATCTCCCGTTTCAGCGTGTCGTTTTCCCACTTGAGTTCTTTGTAGGTTTTCTCGTAATTGTGGACGATCGAGCACAATTCCCCGCAGTATTCCAGGAGGTCGGCCAATTCCTTCCTGACTCGGAGCCGTTCCAGCTTTTCCCAACAATCTAAGGGGCAGGTCTCACTCGCCTGTTGGGAAACTTGAGGGGCTTGGATTTTCCAAGCGTTGAGAAAAACCGGCGTGTCCAAAGATTTTTTAAGAGTTTTTCGGGCCATGGTTCTGTTTCCTTAATTTGGAGGAGACAGATTAAAATATTCCACTAATTAAGATCCTCTTTCAGACAAAATTATTCCAAAATACGACCATCCGGGCAAACTCCGTCGGCTTTTGAAGAACCTTCGGGCAAGCGGAGATTTAATTTGAGAATGTGTGTTAACTTTTATATGCTTTTTCTTCCACAATCGCGCCTTTATACGGAATTCCGTGCCCCATGAACACCTGGGAAGATCCCATCATCCAGTTTCGCGAGGTTTCGAAGTTTTACCAAGCTGGCACCACCCGGGTGACCGCCCTGGACCGGGTGACGCTGGACATGCAAGCGGGGGATTTTGTCACCGTGATGGGACCGAGCGGCGGCGGCAAAACCACCCTCCTCAACTGCCTCGGCGGCCTGGACCATCCCGACCGGGGCGATATTTACCTGAAGGGCCGCAACATCGCCCGGTTGAAAGACCGGGAACTCACGCAGCTGCGGCGCCAGGAGATCGGGTTCGTGTTCCAGTTTTTCAACCTGATGCCCACGCTGACCGTCTGGGAAAACGTCGAGCTTCCCTTGTTGCTCAGCCATTCCTCCAAAACCGAGGGAGCGCGCATCCGGACCCTGCTCGACTACGNNCACGACCACCGGCCGGCGCGGCTGTCGGGCGGCGAGCAGCAGCGCGTGGCCGTCGCCCGCGCGCTCGCGAACGCGCCGGCCGTTCTCCTCGCCGACGAGCCGACCGGAAACCTCGATTCCGAAAACGGGATCAAAATCCTCGACCTGATGAAAAAAGCCTCCACGGATTTTCAGACCACCGTCGTCGTGGTGACTCACAACCCCCAGGTGGCTCCCTACGGCAACCGTCTTTTTGAAATTCGCGACGGCCGGTTGAACGCGCATGGATAACCGCCAGTCGATGACAACCTCCGCCGGGTGATGAGCTTCCTGTATTATTTCAAAGACCTGTTCAGCGCGCTGATTCTGCGACCCCTGATTCGCGACCCGTTCCGCACCGCCATCACGGTTCTGGGCGTGGCCATCGGGGTGGCGGTGTTTTTGAGCATTCGTCTCGCCAACACCCAGACCATGCTGTCTTTCAAGGAAAGCGTGGATCTGGTCCTCGGCCAGGCCGATGCCGTCATCCACGCCGAGGGCCTGGCGTTTGACGAAAAATACTTCAAAAACCTTCTGAGGCTCCGGCAGTCGGTCAAGGCTTACCCGGTGGTCGAGGGCTACGGGGTGGAATCCACTTCCGGAGAAGTGGTGGAAATTCTGGGCACCGATCTGCTCCAGGACAGCGGCATCCGTGACTTTTCCCTTCAAACGGTGGAAGAAAATCTGAAAGGCCTGCTGCCCCTGGTCATGGATCCGGCGGGCATCATCCTTCCCGAACGATTCATTCCCGGAACCCATTTTCAACCCGGCGACCGCATCACCTTCCTCATCAACGGGCAGGAAAAGACGTTGAACGTCACCGCGGTCCTCGAGAACAAGGGCATCGCGAAAGCCCTCAACGGCAATTTCGCGATGATGGACATCGCCGCCGCCCAACTCCAGCTGGACCGGTTGGGGAAACTGGACCGTATCGATGTGGAATTTTTGAAGGAGGAATCCTTCGACCGAATGCGGGCAAAAATCGCGTCGGTGCTTCCGGATTTTCTGAAAATCGACCGGCCGGAGCGGAAAAACCGGCAGGTGGAAAAAATGCTCCGCGCCTTCCAGTACAACCTCACGGCCCTGAGCTTCGTCGCCCTGCTGGTGGCGCTGTACCTGATCTACAACATGGTGGCCTTGTCGGTGGTGCGGCGGCGGATGGAGATCGGCGCCCTCCGGGCCATCGGCGCCACGCCGGTTTTGATCGCCCTCATCTTTTTATTGGAAGCGGGGATCATTGGCGCCCTGGGATCGGTCCTCGGGATCGGGTTGGGCTATTTCTTCGCCCAGTTTTCCATCGATGCCGTCTCCATGACGGTGAACAACCTGTACGCGCCCAGTTACGTCACTGAAGTGGAATTTCACTGGGACCGGATGGGTCCGTATTTCATCCTGGGGACGGGGCTTTCGTTTCTCTCGGCGCTGATTCCCGCCTGGGACGCGGCGAAAACTCCACCCACCCTGGTCATGCGGCGGGGCAGTTACGACCTCAAGTTGTTTCGCGGCAACCGCCGGCTCCACGGCGCGGCGCTCCTGGTGCTGGTTTTGGCCGCCCTCTCTTCGCAACTGCCGCCCATCGACAATTTTCCCTGGTTCGGGTTCCTGTCGGTATTTCTGGTGATCCTCGGGCTGTCGCTTCTGTCTCCCTCGGCCTTGCTTCTGGCCCGGTCGCTGCTGCACCAACCTTGCAAGCGGTGGTTCGGAGGCGAAGGACTCCTGGCCGCCATGAACCTGTCGCAAAACGTCGGCCGCAATTCCCTGGCGGTGTCGTCGCTGGCCATCGCCTTCCTGATGGTCATCAGCATGTCCATCATGGTGCACAGCTTTCGGCAAACGGTGATCGTGTGGGTCGGGCAGACGCTGCGCGCGGATTTGTTCGTGCAACTCGCCGGGGGACGCGACATCGATTACCAATCCACCCTGCCGGTGGACCCGGTCGAACCACTGAAGGCCATCGAGGGCGTGGCGGCGGTGGACCTGTTCCGCGCCATCGACATCGCCTACCGCGACGAACCGGCCGTTCTGGCGTCCGGCGATTTCTCCGTGCTTTCCCAATACGGCCATCTGGTGATCAAGGAGGGGCCTCCCTCCCGGGACCTGGCGCAGCACATGGTGGGACAAAACCGGGCCCTGGTGTCGGAATCCTTCGCCCTGCGGCACCAGGTCGCCCCCGGCGACCGCCTGACCCTGGCCACCCCCGGAGGGCCGCTCGATCTGGAGGTGATCGGCATCTATTACGACTACTCCCGTGAACGGGGCTACATCGTGGTCGACCGCTCCACGTTCGTGCAATACTACCGCGATCCCTCCGTCAACAGTTTCGTCGTCTACCTGGATTCCCCAACCCAGCTGGCCTTCGTCCGGAACCGCATTCTCGAGACCGTGGGCCAGGACTACCGCCTGGTCATCCGCTCCAATTCCGAGCTCAAAAAAGAAGTGTTGAAGGTGTTCGACAAGACCTTCGCCATCACTTACTCCCTGGAGATCATCGCCGTGGGCGTGGCGGTGCTCGGCTTGTTCAACACCTTGATCTCCCTGATCCTCGAACGCAAACGCGAAATCGGGATCCTTCGCTTTCTCGGGGCCTCCACGCCCCAGGTCAAACGCATGGTCTGGATCGAGGCGGGCATCCTGGGATGGATCGGATCGGTCCTGGGGCTGGTGGCGGGAATCGGCGTGTCCTACATTCTCATCTTCGTCATCAACAAGCAATCCTTCGGCTGGACCATCCAGGTGCATTTTCCCTTTCTGTTCCTGGTGCTCGTGACGCTGTTTTTCTGGGCCGCCTCGTCTTGCGCCGGAGGGTATCCCTCCCGCCTGGCGGCCCGGCTCAATCCCCGGGAATCCGTGCGGGTCGAGTGATTGTCGATCCGCCCCGGCCCGGCCCGGTTTCCCCGGTGACGGCCGAAGGGACCGTTTTTTGTAAAATTGTCTGAAAATTCATAATTTAAAAATTTTCTCCCCCGATCGATTTCTCCTCAATCCCCGATTTTTCAAGCCCTCTCCCATTTGGCATTCAATTTGCTCCCCTCAACTTACACGCATTTTCCGTTGGCTTTAAGAAGGGTCTGGAATTCCCGGCCTCGAAGCCATCTCAGGGACCGAGACGGGCCGGGAACCCGGGGTCAACCCCTCGGGAAACGAAACCTTTTTTTCGGCAGGGACGGGGCGGGCTGGCAGGAGTCTCGTCCCACCCGAACGAAGGAAGGCGAAGGGCACCCTCACCATGCGCAGGGGACATTCCTACGAATTCTGGACGATCACGATTCTGAACGCCGCGGCGGGGGTGAGCCTGGCTCTCGTCGGCCTCGAATCGTTTTCCGAGGAACGGATTCCTGTGGTGGACGTGGGCGCGCCGCTGGGGATGGGGATCTTGTTCTTCGTGATTCCTCTCGCGGGGGCGGGACTTTGGCTGAAAAGAAAATTCGCTAAGAAGCCGCCCGCCGTATCCCGGCCCTACCGGACCCTGTCCAAACTCTTCCTTTCCCTGACGTGGCTTGTCTCCTGCCTCCCGGTTTATTTTTACCTGAGCTTCTTCTGGCATTACCTGCCCCGGCCTCTCCTGGTTTCCCAGCAGGGTCCCGACACCTCCCACGCAGTCCAGGCGTATCAGGAATATTTTGGTTATCCGCCGCCCTCGACGGTGCAGAACATTTACAACCAGACCGCCCCCGACCTGGTGCTCTTCCGATTCGATTACACCAACGCGGAGGTGGTGAAACGGACGGCCAACCAGTTCCACCTGAAACCGGCCCCCCGGTGCCATCTGAATCTGGCCAACGCACCTCAATGGTGGCAAGAAAGAAATCTGAGGGAAAGCGGGGGATGCTTTACGGACCGGGCCGGATCGTTTCAGACGTATTCGCTTTGGGTGGATTGGGAACGCAGGCGGGTGTTCTTCAAGGCTTTCCGGCCCTAGGCTGGGCCGGAGACTCCTTCCCCCGATTTTCGCAGGTCGAGCAATCGCAATTCGATCTTGTCGCGTCCGTTCCAGGTGTTCCGTTGAATCTCGAACGCGAGATCGACCCGGTCCTCATCCGGAATGACGGATTCAAACAACTCCGCCATGCCGAACCCCACCGCCTCGAGGCGTCCCGTGTCCTGAATCGCCTGAAACCGCACGTGGTTCTGACTTTTTCCCATGAACCGCAGCCCCTGGATGCGCACGTTCCGCGCGCAAAAGACCGGATGCGGATTTTGGGCGCCATACGGCTCCAGCAACTGGAGATGTCGATACAGGTCCCGATCGATGCGTCCGAGATCCATGTCCCCGTCGATCCGGAGTTCCGGCACCAGGTCGTCTTCCGCCAGGATCCGGTGCCCGACTTCGTTCATCCTCTGGCGAAACGCCTCCACCTGCGATTCCCGGAGGGTGCACCCGGCGGCATAGGCGTGGCCGCCGAACTGTTCCAGGCAGTCGGTGCAGTCCTGGAACGCCTTGTGCAGGTTGAACCGGGGGATGCTGCGCCCGGATCCTTTTCCCTTTCCCCCGTCCAGGGCGATCAGCACGGTGGGACGGAAATATTTTTCGACCAGGCGGGCGGCGGCGATGCCGATCACCCCGGCATGAAAGTTCTCCGACGCCAGAACGATCACCCGGTCCCGCTCGAGGTCCACCTCTCGTTCGATCCGGTCTTCCGCCTCGCTCAGGGTCCAGTCCTGGATTTCCTTGCGTTCCCGGTTGACGGCGTCGATTTCCCGGGCCAGGTTCAGGGCCTCCTGCAAATCCGTGGCGGTCAGGAGATGGAGTCCGGAATCGGCTTTCCCCAGCCGTCCGGCGGCGTTGAGCCGCGGGCCCAGAGCGAACCCGATCGACCGGGCGTCGAGACGGCCCTCCACCCCGGCGACCGACTTGAGCGCCACCAGCCCGGGTTTCTGGGTGGTGCGAATGACATCCAGTCCGTGCCGGGAGAGAATATGGTTCTCGCCGGTCAGCGGAGCCACGTCGGCGATGGTGCCCAGCACAAAAAGATCGAGATGCTGTTTCAGATTGGGCAGGCGGTCCCGGGACCAACTCTTGCGGTGGTGCAACACCCCACGCACCGCAGCGGCCAGTTTGAACACCAGGCCCACCCCGCTCAGAAACCGGAACGGATAGGGACAATCGGCCTGGTGGGGATTGAGCACCGCGACCGCTTCCGGCAGGCCCTGGGACGAAACCTGGTGGTGATCGGTGATGATGACGTCGAGTCCCAGCCGGTTCGCCAGCGCCGCCTCGCGCAAGCCGGTGATGCCGCAGTCGGCGGTGATCATCAAGGTGGACCCGGATTCGCGGATTTTTCTCACCGCCTGTTCGTTGAGTCCGTATCCCTCTTCCAGCCGGTCGGGCAGGTAATACCGCACCGGCAGGCCCAGGTCGCGGAAGAAATGGGTGAGGAACGCGGCCGAGGTGACCCCGTCCACGTCATAATCGCAAAACACGGTGATGTTTTCGCGCGCCTCCACCGCCCGCACGATCCGGTCCACGGCCTCGGTCATGCCCGACATTTGAAACGGGTCGTGCAGACCGCCGAGATCGGCGTCCAGAAACGACCGCGCCTGGTCGGGCGTTTCCATCCCCCGGAGGACCAGCAACCGGGCCAGGAGGTCCGGAACGCCCAACTCCCGGGACAACCGGGCGACCCGGTCCCGGGGGGCTTCGAGGACACGCCACCGTTTGTTCAGCAGGGACAGCATGAGGGCGAACTCATTTCAAGAAACCGCGACCCGTCGGGGCGCGGGGAGGGGATCAAGCGTTGACCGCGGTGTTCAAATACTCCTGAACCCCTTTGAAGGTTTTGCGGTGAATGGGGCAGGGACCGAACCGCCGGATCCGCTCCCGATGCAGGCGGGTCCCGTAACCCTTGTGAAGGTGGAACTCGTACTGGGGATACTGCCGGTGGTAGTCCCGCATCATCCGGTCCCGCGCCACCTTGGCCAGCACCGAGCTGGCGGCGATGGAGCAACTGAGGCCGTCGCCCCCCACCAGGGGCCATTGGTCCCCGGCGACGTCGATCGTCTGGTTTCCGTCGATCAGGAGAAGGTCCACGGACCGGGACAGGTTTTCCACCGCCTGTTTCATGGCCAGGCGGGACGCCTGGAGGATGTTGATCTCGTCGATCACCTCGGCAGCCACAATGCCGAACCCGAAGCCCCAGGCGGCGTCTTTAATGCGGGCCTCCCACGCCTCCCGCTGCTCGGGGGTGAGTTTTTTGGAATCGTCGAGCCCCGTCCAGTCGGCCTCCCCCGGCAGGATCACGGCGGCGGCGACGACGGGCCCGGCCAGCGGACCCCGACCGGCTTCGTCCACGCCCGCCACCCATTGGTAGCCTTTATGCTTCGCCATGGTCTCGTACTGGAGCATCTCCGGCACCCTTGCCCCGGAACGGGTTGCCGGTTCCGGGGTCTCCTCCTGGGCCGCACTATAAGCCAACTCCCGGCGGTGGGCAACTCAAAACTGCAAAATTTCCAGGGATTTCAGGAACCCCCTCCCGGATGTCGGGTGCGGATAACAATTGCAAAAATTTACCGGCCCACCCTATAATTTTCCGATGCCCTTATGACGACTCGATCTTTCCTCATTCTGGTTTGCCTCCTTTTGACCGCCTGCGTCAAGACCCCGGTTTCGGAACGCCCGGCCTTCATCGTCATTCCGTTTTCCCAGGAAGTGGCGATGGGGAACCAGGCCTACCAGGAACTTCTGGAGAAATACCCCACGGCCCAGGACCCGGCGCTGGTAAATATCGTTCAGCGGGTGGGCCGGCGGGTGGCCGCGGCCACCACCATGGCCAACATGGATTGGGAGTTCACCCTGTTCGAGGGGGAGGAGCAAAACGCATTCGCCCTGCCCGGAGGCAAGGTGGGGGTGTTCACCGGGCTGCTGCCCGTCTGCGAAAACGAAGCCGGCCTGGCCGCCGTCCTGGGGCACGAGATCGCCCACGTCACGGCGCGGCACGCGGCGCAACGGATCTCGCGGGAGTTTCTCCTGCTGGGCGTCATGACCGCCGCCCAGGTCAGCCTGCAGAACAGCGATCAGCGAAAGTTGATCCTGGGCGCCATGGGACTCGGCGCCGTGTACGGATTCTCCCTCCCCTTCAGCCGGTCCGAGGAGGCGGAGGCCGATCAGATCGGGCTGGTGTACATGGCCCGGGCGGGCTACGATCCCAACGAAGCGCTGCGGTTCTGGTCCCGGTTCAGCCAGATCAAAAAAGGCCAGCGGATTCCGGAGGTTCTTTCCACCCACCCGGCGGATGAAACGCGCATCGCAACCCTGAGGCGGTTTCTGCCGCGGGCTTTGGCGGAATACCGGTCGCAGCCGGAACAATACGGCACCGGGGAAACGTTTCAGGTGGCCCAGCGCCTGGAATACCGGGAGCTTCCTCCCGATCAGCAGGAATCGGTTGCCCCCGCCGAAGGATGGAAAAATTGGAACGCCCCGGCCCAACCTTGAAAGGCGGTATAGGCTTGCCCATGACCCCCAAAAACGCGAGGAAGGAAGAACGTTCCCGGACGGCTTCGACCCCGGTCCGGAATTCCCACAAGATATCCCGGTCGAGGCTTTTGCTTTTGGCTGTGGGGGCCGCGGTTTGGGCGTTCGGTTGTTCCCCCAAACCCCACCCGCCCACACCGCGCTACCAGCCCCTGCCCCCCCTTCAGTCGACCTCCAAGGTGCCGACGCTGCAGGAACAACAATCCGCCGGCCCCGAAACCCCGTCGCGGTGGGTGAGACGCCTGGAACAAAATCAGTACGATGTGAAGATCATCCATTCCGGGGCGGAAAACTCGGGCCCGTTTGACCGGGGGGACCCCGAATACGGCTTCTCCCTCCTGTGTTCCGATTTGAATGGCGACGGTCTCCAGGACCTGATCGTCGGGGCTCCCTATCCCGAGGGCCAGTTGGGATCGGGGGACTCCTCGGGAGACGTGTCCGTCTTTTTCGGGCGAAAGAATTTTCCCCGGACGCTGGACCTCGCCCGGGCCGACCTGATCCTGTCGTATCCTCCCACGCCGCTCAGTCCCCGGTTCGGCCAGGCCCTGGCCGCCGGCGATTTCAACGGCGACGGGCGGAACGATCTCCTCCTCGGAGCGCCTCACGCGGCGGGGGCGGAAGGGGTGTTCCGGGCCGGGGAGGTGTACCTGGTGTACGGACGAAAAAAAATGACCGGACGGGTCAACATTCTGAAAAGCGCCGATGTGACGCTGACCAGCCTGGAGGTGGGCAACGAAACGGGGTTCGCCCTGGCGGCGGGCGACCTCAATGGCGACGGACGACAGGACCTGCTGATCGGCTCCCCGGGCGCTAACCGGGGCAACCGGGTGATGGTGGGGCGGGTGGAGGTGATCTTCGGCCGGACCGACCTGCCGCGCCGCCTTTCGCTCGCGGCCAGCTGGGACATGCGGTTGACCGGGATCGACGGGCCCAACGTGTACCTGGCGAATTTTCTGGATGCGCCCGACCGGGCGGGGTCGGCGCTCGCCGCCGGAGACCTGAACCACGACGGTTTCGACGATCTGGTGATCGGAGCGCCCTACGCCAACGGCCCCCTCAACGAGCGGGCCGATGCGGGCGAGGTGTACCTGGTCTACGGAACCAAGAATCCCAAACGCAACGTCGACCTGGAAACCGAAGCCGATGTCACCTTCTGGGGAGCCTTGAGAAAAAATTACGCCGGGTTTTCCCTGGCCGCCGCCGATTTGAACGCGGACGACCACGACGACCTGGTGATCGGAACGGGAGACCCCCAGAACATCAAGAAAAAAGACTGGCAGGTGGGCGCCTACCTGGTTTACGGCCGCCCGGCCCTGCCGCCGCAACTCGATTTGTTGAAGCAGTCCGACCGGGTGTTCAAGGATGTCCGGAAAAAAGGGCGCGCGTCCCTGCTGGAAGGAAAGGAAACGATCGACTATTTCCTCGGCTACACCCTGGCGCTGGGCGATTTGAACCGGAACGGCTTCCCGGAAATCCTGCTGGGATCCCCGGAATATGCCGGCAACCGCGGCCAGGTGGCCTACGGAGTTTCAGGCCGGCCCCTCTCCTCCCGGGTCATCAATCTTCCCGACCGGTTCGAGGGCTTGATCCTTCAAAAAAACCACGAGCGCACCTTGTCCCATGCCGTGGCACTCGGGGATTTGAACGGCGACGGATGGAACGATCTCGTGGTCCGGGCCCCGGAAGGGAACGAAACCTCTCGGCGAAGGCGGGGCTATATCTTCATCCTCCTGGGCAAAGGCCCGTCCTAAAAAGAACCCCCCCCCACGGTTTTCTTTCTGAACCCCACCGGTTTCAGAATCCCGTGGATCCCGCCCCGGTTCATCCGGAAGTTCCCTGTTGTCCGTGTCCTTCTGAGTTCCCCTTTGCCCGGTCCCAACCGGAAGCCGGCAACTTAAAAATCGATCTCGAACGCGAGCGTCAGTTTGTTCACCTCCAGGTCCGCCCTCTGGCTGCCCAGGGCGCCGGGAACGGTGACGAACAAGTCGTTGTTGAACGGGAACGTGGTCAACCGGTTCAATTCAGCATCGAGATAGGAGTATTCCCCCACCACGCGGACGTTGGGATGAAAATACCAGGCCAGGCTGAAGACGAACTGGTCGATATCATCCTCGAAGGTGCCCGCGGGTTGTCCGATCACATCCAGGAAATCCCACCGTCCCGTGGCGATCAGGTTATTCAAAATGATGTAGTGCAGCTCCACGGTGCCGCTCACGGACTCGAAGTCGCCCTGGCTTTCGTGGGCTTCCCGTCCCTCGGTGTAGTAATAAAAAGCGGGCAACAGGTTGAAGGGTCCCCAGTGCAAATCCAGGACGCCGCCGACCCCCAGGGTGGGCGCCTCGGTTCCCGTGAAACTGGGCGCCCCCTGACCCGAACCGAAGTTTTCGTTACCGACCTCATCGCCGGCAAGGATGAACCCGAACGTCTGGTTGGGAAAATAGGGAATGGGAACGTTCAATACCCCGTAATAAGCTCCGGGACGGACCTCGTTCAGGTTGCTGGAATTGAACCGGGGATGCCGGTTCCGGAATCCGACCGCATACCAGATCCCGTTTTCGAAATAACCGTTGACTTCCACGCCGATCACGTTGGCGTGAAGGGAGGCCCCGGTGAGGGGCTGGAACATGGTCAGGTACGAGGCCAGCGTCAAGCGGCGGGGACGGGAGAAAAAGAGGTTGTCGACATGGTCTTTCCCGGCCCGCAGGTTCACCATCCCGTTGGGGAGAATGTCGTCGATTTGAACGGCGATGGCCTCGGTTTCGATTTCGGTTTTTCCGGGCGCATCGTCCGGAGCGGGGAATTCAAAGTTGGTGGAAGCCTGACCCTCGATCTCCCCGACCACCTGGAAGAAAAAGGACACGTCCGGCGCCAGCGTCCCGCCCGCGAGCAATTGCCAGTTCTGAATCTTAAAAGCCGTATCACTGAAATCCGTCCGCGATTCCCCGGGGGCACCGTCGGCTGCGGGCGGGGGAACCTGCGTCAATCCGGAGATCACGTTCCAATCCCGGTCCTCATACGACGGGAGTTGAAAATTGACCCGGATTCCCAGAGGGATGGGCTTTTCCCACAGATAGGTCCCCTGCGACCCCGGCAGGCGGTAACCGTTTTGCTTGAAAGCGATGCCCACGGAATTCAGCTTGGGAAATCCCACGTGGCATAAAGAACAAGCCACTTTGTTTTCCCGGGCAAAGGCAGGAATGGCTTCCGCTTCGGGAACGGTCCCCCAGGGAAGAAGCCCGGTGAAAAGAAAAGTCCCAATCAGAACCAGCAACCCCAGATGTCCAATTTTTCTTGTCATGGTTTCCGCCCCTCCCAAGAAGTTAAACACCAAGAATTCTGCCTCCCTCGATTATTCGGAAAACGGAAAACCCGGGGAAAGGAACTGAGGCTAAAGGACGACCCGAAGGAAAGTCAATCGAACTAGTATCCCATTTTCCGGTTAACCCGGTGAGGTTACCCCCAAACCGGGAGTGTCAACTCTGTTACGCCAAAACCGGGGAAAAATCAAGGCAAAATTCGCCCCTCCCGGGGGAAAGGGGGGCAATGGGAAAAGAGGACGGGACGGGGAAAATTTGCAGTAGACTGAAAATTCAGACAGTTTTGGACAAAGGAAAAAAAGCCCAGTCGGAAATTCCGAGCGGGCTTTTTTCGGATGGGAGCGGATTGACTCGAACGCAAGCGCTCAAGCGGATTTTTTACTTTTGGCTTTCCGTTTGCTCTTGGACTTGGTTTTGCTCTTACTTTTTCCGGTTTTCCGGCTGGTTTTGATTTCTTTCAACCGGGCCGCCTTGCCGCGCCGTTCGCGCAGGAAGTAGAGCCGGGAGCGGCGGACCTTGGCACGCTTGACGATATCGATTTTTTCCAACCACGGGGAATGCAGCGGGAAAATCCGTTCCACGCCCACGCCGAACGACACTTTCCGCACCGTGAAGGTTTTCCGGCTTCCTCCCCCGCGCAGGCGGATGATCACGCCCTCGATCACCTGGATGCGTTCTTTTTCTCCTTCCACGATGCGCTGGTGCACCCGGACGGTGTCGCCCACCCGGATGTCGGGCACCTCTTGTTTCAATTCCTGGGTTTCGATCTGGTCTATCAGGTTCATCGACCGGTCTCCTCTTCCATAGAGTTTGCCAAGTTTTTCGTCGTCATCCATTCGATTTCATTCGCTGGTCCCGATTCCGGATTCAGGCGCTGCCGGGGCCAGCGGGCCCGGGACGGCCGCCCAGCAACCGGTCCAGGATGATGGCGATGGCCGCCCGAACGGGCAGGTGATTGTACCCCGACAGCCCGTCGATGGGATCCAGCACCCGGTCCGCTTTGCGGATCAGGTTGCGTTCCAGTCCCCAGCCGGTGCCGAACACCAGGAGAAACGATTCGTCCCGCTCCAGTTCCGCCCGGATCTTTTGGTAGCCGGTGCTTTGCGGAAACTTGCGCGCATCGGTCACGATGGTTCGCGGTTTCCGCCCGTCCGCCGCCTCGATATCCCGGAAGACCTCGTCCAGGGAGCTTTTGACCCGGGTCAGTTGAAGCGCCTCTTTCCGGGTGGGGTTGTATTCCGACCCGAACCCCACCCGCCAGTGTTCGATGATCCGGGTCACCAACGCCTGCTGGGTCTTGAGCGGAGTCACCACGTAAAACGAGTGAATCGCATAGGTGCGGCAGATCCGCGCGATGTCATGGACATCCAGCGTGGTGATCGAGGAGGCGACGATGTCCCCCGCCTTGTTGTAAACGGGGAAATGCACCAGCGCCAGGTGAATCTTCGATCGCGCCGCTTCAACCAAGGTTAAGCTGTTTGAGAGCCCGCTCGTCCTGCTCGGACAGCTTGAGTTTTTTCAACAGGTCGGGTCTCATTTCCGCCGTTTTTTTCAGCGCCTCGTGCCGCTGCCATTCCCGGATTTTCTTGGGGTCCCCGGAGATCAACACTTCGGGCACCCTGTGGCCGCGGAACTCCCGCGGCCGCGTGTATTGCGGGTATTCCAGGAGCGGACTGGAAAACGATTCTTCCTTCACCGAATTTTCATCGCCCAGGACACCGGGGACCAGCCGGGCCACGGCGTCGACCACCACCATGGCCGGAATTTCGCCCCCGGACACCACGTAATCGCCGACCGACAGTTCCTCGTCCACGCAGAACAACCGGACGCGTTCATCCACCCCCTCGTACCGCCCGCAGACCAGGATGAGTTGTTCCTCTTGGGACAGCTCCCAGGCCTTCTCCTGGCTGAACGGCCGGCCGCCGGGCGACAGCAGGAGGGTGCGTGCCTTCGGCCGGTCCCGCTTGACGGTTTCGATCGCCCGCGCGATGGGCTCAACGTTCATCACCATGCCCACCCCGCCGCCGAAGGGATAGTCGTCCACTTTGCGGTGCTTGTCCTGCGAATAATCCCGCAGGTTGTGGACCCGGATCTCCACGTAGCCCTGGTCCTGCGCCCGCTTTAAAACACTTTCGCGGAACGGGGACTCGAACATCCCGGGGAAAATGGTGATGAGGTCGAACCGAATCCTTTTCAAAGCAACCCCTCGACTTTATGAAAAATCAGCTTGCCCCTGCCGGGGTCGATGGTTTTCACCACCGATTCGATGACCG
>JABAHQ010000568.1_pt1 | contig 21063 bp, 25 predicted proteins | sample 7062091 | NCBI WGS metagenome assembly JABAHQ01 (sample SAMN14534359, study PRJNA622989) | marine sediment metagenome | biome: marine biome [ENVO:00000428]; feature: marine pelagic biome [ENVO:01000023]; material: deep marine sediment [ENVO:00002113] | place: India: Gulf of Kutch | collected...
GGTCAATCTGAGCCGATGGCCGCCTAACAAGCGTTTGCAGCGGGCGCTCACGGTTCGAGATAGGTTCTTCTGTATGTTGTTCGTTGCGGCGTCGAGTTCCTCGTGGCGCCGCTGAAACGCGTATCCGTTAGGCGCCATGTCCTGAACGTGGGCCCGAACCCGCACACGGCCGAGAACCTCATCGTCTGGCTCCCGGAGGAACGCATCGTCTTCCAGGGCGACCTCTTCTATTACGCCGAGGGCGCGCCCTTCCCGCCTTCGGGCCGGGCCACGATGAACATCTTTTTCGCCAGCTGGCTGGATTCGGCCGGCATCCGGCCGGCAGCGGTCTACGGCGTCCACAATCGGGGCGCCGCCGGGCCGGCCGCGCTGGCCCGGGCCCGCGCCGGTCAAGAGGCGGCGGGCCGCGACTGATCGGTCGCCGCGCTACCGCCGCCCACCGCCAGTCGGCCGGAAGAGTCTTCCACATGTCGAGACGAAATAGCCTCGCCGTTCTCGGATCGATCGTACTCGCGGCTCTCGTCATGCAGCTCTTCCAGCCGTCACCGCCGCGGCCGAGCCTCCCGGGCGACGGCACGATCTCGGATCACGTCCCGGTCCCCGACGATGTGGACGCCCTTCTTCGCCGCGCCTGCTACGATTGCCATTCGGCCGCGACCCGCTGGCCCTGGTACTCGCGCATCTCGCCGCTCTCGTGGTACATCGTCCGCGACGTCCAGCACGGACGATCCAACCTCGACTTCTCGCGCTGGTCGACGGACCGGGTCCGCGAGCCCACACCGGACCAGCGATTGAGATGGATCTGCGAGGATGTCGAAGATGGGGAGATGCCGCCCGAGCTGTATCGGTTGGCACACCCCGAGGCGCGGCTCGATGAAAGTGAGCAGGAGCGGATCTGCTCGTGGACGGCTCGCGCACGCCGCCGGCTGCGGGCCGAGTCGGCGGCCGCGCGTTGAGCCGTCCGACGGCGTTACTCACGCCTCCCAGTCAGTAGGGCGGGAGGAGGGTCTTCGTTGCGAGACGGGCCCGAGCGCTCGACGCGCCGTCAGTCGGCATCGAATCCCGTGTGATCGATATAGCGTTCGATGAGCCAGCCGGTCCCCGGCGTGTGTCGCCAGAGAATCGTGTACTCCCCTTCGTGGACCGGGGCCTCGGCGCCGCTCCGGTCGACCGCCCTCGTTCGGAAGGCCGCCTGCTCCGCCGCCCACCCGCCCGCGACGCGGAGCCGAACGTTCGTCACCGAATAGTCGTAGCTGTACTCTTCAAGCGGACCCGACACCCACTCCCAGATTCGATCCCGCCCGTTGATCGCCGATCGGCCCGCCGGCAGCCAGACGGCGTCCTCGGCCACCACGGCCACGAAACCGTCCGCATCGCTCGTGTTGATCGCGGCAATCCAGTCATCGCGCCGCCTCTTTATCTCGCTTTTCGCCGACTGCATGGGCTCTCCCATCCGGCCTCCGCGGTTCATCAAACCTCGTCAGGCTCCGAGGGTTTCTCTTTCGGCAGAAAGACCCCCGCGTGACGACGCTCGTGAAGAGATTGGACAGGTTCCAAACGAACCTGACCCACGGATCCGATGGGCCCACCTCGTGCACCTTCAGGTACTCTTTGCGAGCCTGGCACACCTCGCAGCGTTTCTGGTGCGCCACGATCCGCTGCAGCGACTTCTCCTCGACCGACTCCTCCATCCAGGCGCAGCGCGGGACCCGGCCTGTTCACTTGACCTCGCTGATCTCGAGCAGGTGGCCATCAGCTCGACACCTTCGTTCGGAAAAGCGGGACCGCTCATCGCCACACTCCCTGGTTAGCGGAACATTGTCAAGAATTACCTGGAACATGGCCTTTAGCGGGCACCAACGCTCGTCAGGAAGCTTCAGCCACGCGGATCATCACCTTTCCCCGGGTTTCGTTCTCGATCAGGTGCCGGAGAGCCTCGCGGGCCTGACCCAGCGGGTAGGTGCTGTCGATGACCGGTGTGACCTTCCCGGCGGCGAGAAGCTCCCGGAGGCTGGCCATCGCCTCTTCCCGACTGGGTACCGAAGACCGTCCCAGCCGCAACTGCTTCACGAAGAGCGATCGAAAGATGACTTTGAACAGGAAGTGGGGGATGAGTCCGAAAAACCGCTTGCCCGATGCGCCGAAGCCCTCGTGCCCGATGAGCACGTACTTCCCGTCAGGTTCGAGCGCGCGCTTGCATGCGGAAAACGGGTAATTCCCGGGCACATCGAACATGAAGTCGTAGCGAACGCCGCGTCGGGTGAAATCCTCCTGCGTGTAATCGATGACTTCATCGGCTCCGAGTGAGCGGAGCAGGTTCAGCTTGCTCGTGTTGTCCACGGCGGTCACGTGGGCGCCGTGGGCCTTCGCGATCTGCAGCGCGAGGGAGCCGACGCCGCCCCCGGCGCCGTTGACCAGCACCCTCTGCCCCGGTCGTACCAGCCGCCCTCCCCGCAGGTTCAGCAGGGTGATGAACCCGGAGGTGGGAACCGAGGCGGCCTGCTCGAACGTGACGTTGTCGGGCTTGAGCGCCAGCCACTCGGGCCGCGCCGACACGCACTCGGCATAGGCGCCGCCGTTGATCCATTGATGCCCGGGTCTGGTCTCGCCGAACACCTCGTCGCCCGGCCGAAACCGCGTCACGTTTTTTCCGACCGATTCGACGACCCCCGCCATGTCGGTGCCGGGAATCGGGTTCTTCGGTTTGAACAGCCCGTTCCCCATCAGGCGCAGGGCATAGGGCCGCCCGGTCACCACGTGCCAGACATCCGGGTGGACCGAAGCCGCCCGGACCCGCACTCGCAACTGATCGTCACCGATCCTGGGCTCCTCGACTTCTCGGAGCTCCAGAACGTCTGGAGACCCGTACCTGTCCTGGACGATCGCCTTCATCGCTTCTTCGTGTCTGAAGGATGCCGGGTCCATGGCCGGTACAGAACAACCTGCTCCGAACCGCCACGCCCGCTGCCACGTTTCTCAGGCAGCGGAAGCGATGTCACGAAAGTTGGCCTCGACCGCAGGAAAAGCGCGAGCTCTTCGTCGCAGCGCGCATACGGCTCACTGCGCGAGTGCGGAGGGGTCCGATCTAGCAGGCTCCAACACCCGTCACCCGACTGTTCTGCGGTATGCGCGTACCGATTCCACATCCACCTCGTCGGTATACACCCCCCACACCAGACCCTCTCGCACGGCATAAGGCTCGAATCCTTCCGGGGTCCTCACGGTCGCGGTGATCGCGCCAGCGGAGTCAAACACGAGCCAGCTCCGGGCCGGGATACGGATCTGCGGCCGGAGCACCTCGGGTCCGTGGTCCGCACGACGCAGCGGCCAGATCCCCAGCGGCCCCGGATAGGCCCCGACCAGGATCTCTCCGCCGCCTGTGGCCACGAGACCCTCGTACGCCGGGAAGCGCTCGGCCCGAGGGACGGCTTCTACCAGTCCCCGCATCTCGGGCCGGGCGTCCACCATCTCCAGCCAACGGGAGAGGAATGGACCGTCGACGGCGCGGTCGCGCTCGGGCCAGCGCACGATCCGGGTCAGCGCGCCGGTCGGTGCGAAGACGCGAAACTCCGTCGACTCGGCCGTCCCCACGACGAGGTTATTGTCCCAAGTCGCCGCATGCGTCCGGGCGCCCAGGGGGAGCGGAAGCGCGCCCGGCGGGCCGCCGACGAACGTCGTCATGCCCGGGAAAGGCCCGAAGCGAGCCAGCACCTCCCCATCCCGGGAGAGCCGATAGGCAGGCAACTCCGGTCGGACCACCGCTGGCTCGGGGCCCGAGCTCAAGACGCCCTCCCCGAACAGGATCAGCCAGCCGGAGGCCGACGCCATCAAGTGAGTGAATCCGCTGGTCGTCCGGTCGTCCGGGGCGCCGCGGGCTGACATGGGCGCGATGTCGCGAAGGTTGAGCTCACGGGCGAAACGCCCGTCCACGGTGAAGACGGAGACTCGACGGCGGTCCGGGTCCCAGACCGCGAGCGAGTCCCCGGGCAGAAAAACCACCGAACCGACGCTGAAGAACTCGCCCGGCCCCTCGCCTTCACGGCCGAGCGTCGCCGCGACGGCACCGTCTGGCTCGAAGATCACGACCCGGGGCGGAGCGTCCGTGCCCACGGCGACACGGCCGCTCTCGAGCGGCAGGACATCGGTCACCCGGAAGAGCGGCACCTCCGGGTTCGTCCCGGCACCGATCTCGACGACCGGCTCCGCCGAAAGCGACCACGTCTCCGCGGACTCGATGCTCACCGGGGGGTTCGTGATGATCTCGACGCCGGCGCTGTCCGCCACCGTGACCGCCCGCTGCGATTCCTCGCGGCACCCGGCCATGACGACGATCGTGATCACGATCGCAATCACCCGCGAGGCGAACGTGCGCCGTGGTCCGTCAATCGGAATCATCGAGGCTCTGCTGCTCGGCGGGCGATAGGGTCTCCCGGATCGTGGCGCTGTCGTAGAACGATCTGATCTCCTGGATCACATCGTTCTCGACGCGGACCCAGTCACAGGTTTCGACCGCCCCTTTGTGGGTCCTGTTCTCGAACCAGACGGCCGCCTGGTTTCCGCTGGCGATGACATCCTTGACCTTCAGTTCCATGACGCTCTTCCGCGCCATCGGCTCGACCGTTTCCAGATACGAATCACGGCCTTCCAGCCTCCCGAACGGGCTGACGTGGACGAAGTCAGGGGCCAGCCGCTGACGAAGCCAAGCCATGTCCATCCTGACCCAGGCCTCGATCCAGCCCACGGCCAGCTCGGCAGTGCGCTCACTCATCGTCATTCAGACTCCTTAATTCTCTTACCTCACATGCGTCACGACTTTGTCACCGTGTGCGTCAACGCGATGCACGACAACCTTATCCTCCTGCGATCGGCGAAGAACAGGTACACGTTATAGCCATCAAAGAGTTCCATATGAGCACGGACGAACCCTACTCCAGCTGCACAAAGGCCAGCAAAGCCCCGCTCGATCCGAGTGCACGTGTTACGTGACCCTTTCCGGTCGTATCTTCGAGCAGAACCACACTTCCAGGACCAAACCGTTTAACCTCGCCGTCCGCGACCTCCACTTCCAGCTCACCTGGCGATCGTCGTATCGTCGAGCCAGGTGAGTCGCGACGCGGCGGTAGCCGCTTCCAGCAGGAGCAGATGCGGGACGCGCCGGGCGAGGGCTCGGCGCCGCTCCTCCGGCACGTCGCGGTCGCGCGAGACGCTGCGCCCCGAGTTGAAATCGATGAAACCGATCCGGTCCGGGCCGTAGATCAGCCGACGCCAGCGCAGGCTGAAGTCGTTGCGTGGCGTGTGGCGTTGCCACGCGACGGTGAGCGTCCTGGTGTCGACGGCGACGCGCTCGCTGTGATCGCGCCAGGTCGGGCGTCCCGGCGCCAGGCCCTGCGCCTCCGCGCTCAGGTTCTCCCGGCCCACCCCCTCCAGGTCCCAGGTGGCGATGCCGCGCACCCGGTCGGGACCGCCCAGGGCGGCGAGCGCCGCGTCGAGCACCAGCTGTCCGCGTGAGGAGCTGGCATCGGACGCGCCGGCGTCCCGGGCCTTCTCCGCGTAACCATCCACCCCTTCGCCCAGCACGATGTCCCGGGTGACGAGCCAGACGCCGTTCTCGTTTCTCTCCGGCCGGGCCAGTGCCCGGCCGTCGCGCGCCTCCTGGAGCCGTTCGCGATCCTGGGCGGAGAGCCGCGGGTCATCGGCGAAACGGATGGACGGGATGTAGTAAGTGCAGCAGCTGGGCTCGATCAAGTGCATGTGGACGTGTGCGGGGACCTCCGAGTCGGGATAGCTGGCCGGCCTGATGGTCTCGAAACGGTAGCGGCCGCGCTCGTCGGTCCTGGCCCAGCCGCGCAACAGGCCGTGCCGGTACGCCGCCTGACCTTCGAACCGGCCGTTGGGTGGGTAGATCCCCCGAGCGTCGGTGTGATAGGCGTAGACGATGACGCCGGGCGCGGGCTGTCCGCTCCGATCGTGTACGGTCCCCTCGATCCGCATCGGCTCGCCGGGCTCGTCTTTCGGCGCGATGCGGGCGGCCGCGCTCAGCTCGTCGGGAAGACCCTGGAAGACCGCCTCGCACCCCTCGCAGGGGAGGCTGATGATCGGCTCGCGGGCCCGGGAGCCCGGCGTCTCCTGGGCGCGGGCGGCGCCGATTACGGCGAGGACCGAGATGGCGGCGGCGGCCAGGGTCGATGCCAGCCGGCACGGCCCAGGGATAGGTCGGACCGCCCGACGAACGAACCCGGTCGATCGGGACGTGGACATACGGAAGCTGCTCCTTTCATGAGCGTTGGCCCGAGCCGGTCACGGTGACGTGGCTCCCGGCCGGGATGGCTTCATTGGCTATCGACAATTGGATGCGTGCCGAGCTTGAAGCGTTTGAATTCAGGTCGCGGCGGGACCAGGCGTTTGCAGCCGGCGCGCTCACCCCACATACTAGGATTTCTGCAGCAATAGCCCGGCAGTCACCGAGGAACAAGGAGGGACCGATGACCGATCGATGGGTATCCCGAGCTTTCGGTATCGTGCTGGCCGCCTCGACCCTCGCCGCCTGCGGCCCGGCGGAGCGTGAGGAGGCGGCGGAAGCGGGCGCCTCCGAAATGGCGTCCGACGGGCACGTGGTCCGGGTGACGGCCCGGGACTACGCCTTCCAACTGCCCGACTCCATCCCGTCCGGCTGGACCACCTTCCGGATGGAGAATCAGGGGATGGAGCATCACTTCATGCTGCTCAACCGGCTGCCCGACGACAGGATGTTCGAGGACTACTCGCGCGAGGTTGTGGCGCCGTTCGACACCGTGTGGCACGGACTGAAGACGGGCGTTCTGAACAAGGAGGGTGCGGTGGCGATGCTGGGTCGGCTGCTGCCCGCCTGGTACGCGTCGGTGCGTCAGATGGGTGGACCCGGCCTGGTCGCGCCGGGCGGTGTGGCGCAGACGACCGTCGAGCTCGAACCCGGCACGTACGTGATCGAGTGTTACGTGAAGACGAAGGACGGGACGTTCCATACGGCGTTGGGGATGCAGCGCGAGCTCGTGGTGACCAGCGAGCCGTCGGGTGGCTCGGCACCGGCGGCGGATGTCGACGTGCGGCTGTCGAACGGCGCGATCGAGACGGTCGGCGCGCTGAGCGCCGGGGCCCACACGGTGGCGGTGCATTTCGACGAGCATCCGGCGGCCGGGCTGGGCAACGACGTACACGTCGTCCGGCTGGAGCCGGACACGGACCTGGACCAGGTGACGGAATGGATGGACTGGCTGAACCTGAATGGCCTGCGGGCGCCGGCGCCGGCCCGGTTCGTGGGCGGCACCCAGGAGATGCCGGTCGGACACACCGCCTACTTCACCGTGGAGCTGGAGCCGGGCCGCTACGCCTGGATCACGGAGACCGATGCCGCCCGTGGGATGGTGAAGGAGTTCTCGGTCGAGTGACCGTGGCTGTGGTCGACCGCCGCCGGCGCTGTTTCAGCGTCTGGTTCGTCGCTGCGGCCCTGGCGTCGAGCGTCACCGCCTGCGCGGAGCGGCAACCGGAGGATGCGGCCGCTGACGTGCTGCGAGTGATCGAGGCGTACGACCGGGCGGTGGGCGAGAAGGATTCGCTTCGATTGACCGAGATCATGTCACCGCGCTTCGTGTACTTCACCTCCTCCGGGGCGGTCAGAGATCGCGATCGGTTCGTCGCCTTTCTCGTTTCACCCGCGTACCGGCCGACGCACCGGCGCCGCGATGAGCTCGTGCCGATCGTGCAGGGCGGGACTGCGGTCGTGAGCAGTCGCTGGAGCGGGTCCGGCACCTATCGAGGCCAGCCCTTCGAGGATGACCAGCGCTGCAGCCTGGTGCTGTCGCAGACCGAGGACGCCTGGAAGCTACTGGCGGAGCATTGTACCCCGATCATCGAATGACTCGAACGGCTGGCATCGTCAGCCTGCGGGTGCATGGCGCCGGCGGCCGTCTCGGCCATCGCACCGCGGTTCGCCGGAGATGAAGGCCCCGCGCGCCGCGAGCGGGTTGGCCTGGGTGGTCCTTGCCGGAATCGCCTACTACGTGCTGGTCGTTGCCGCGTTGCATCTGTTGGAGCCCGAGCTCGACCCGCTGACGACGCCGATCAGCTCGTACGTGAAAGGCCGCTACCCGGCGCTGGCCACGACGACGTTCTTCGCTTTCGCGACTCTGTTGACCGCCCTGGGTCTGGGGCTGCGGCGGACACTTCCGCCACGTCGAATGGGCCGCGTGGGTGTCGGCTTGATCTGGGTGGGGGCGGTTGGAGTGGCGATCGCCGGGATCTTTCCCGGGCCGCCGATGCACGCCGTGGGAGGAGCGATGGCGTTCCCACCGCTCTGCGTGGCCGTGTTAATCCTCTCTTATAAGTTTCGGCGCGTGCCACGTTGGAAGGATTTGGGATGGCTGCCCGCCGCCTTGGGACTACTGGCGGTGGCGCTCTTCCTGTTCGCGATAACCGTCCTGTCGGGCCGCGGGCTGGCGGGGCTTGGGCAGCGGCTCTTCTTCGCCGCGCTCTTCAGCTGGATCGCCGTGGTGGCCTGGCGGATAAAGAAACTGCTTGCGGCAGGCCCCACCGCCGGGTCGAGGTGGTCGTGAAGCCCAAGGGCCGGGCAGGCAATGGAACGTTGAGCCGCCTCCGGGCCTGGGCGGAAGCTGAACCGGCCGTCCGGGCCGCGGTCCTCATCGGGTCGAGGGCGGAACCATCGCGGGAACTGGACGCGTTGTCGGACTACGACATCGCGCTCTTCCTGGCCGACGGCCACGGCCTGGCCGCCCGAGACGACTGGCTGGCCGAGTTCGGCGAGGTCTTGATCTGGCTGCCGGAAACCGTGGAGCACATGGGGCGGACCGTCCCCACCCGGCTGGTCCAGTATCGCGACGGCACCAGGATCGACTTCACCCTGTCGAGGGTCGAAGTTCTCGAAGCGATACACGCCGATGGCCGGCTGCCGCCCTGGCTGGATTCGGGCTTCGTCGTCCTGGTCGACAAGGACGGTGCGGCGCGTGACCTGCCGGTGCCCCGGGGGATCGGGTACGTGCCGGAGCGACCCGACGAGGCCCGGTATCGAGAGGTGGTGCGGGAGTTCTGGTGGGAGGCGATCTGCGTGGCGCGAAGCCTGGCGCGCGGTGAGCTGCTGCCGGCCAGATACAGCGCGGAGTGCGTGCTGCGGTTTCGCTGTATCGTGCCAATGATCGAATGGCACATCCAGGAGGCCGGCGACTGGCAGGTTCCGGTCCGAGCGGTGGGCCGCGGCCTGCTCGACGTTCTGCCGGGGGACGATCGACACGAGCTCGAGCGGACGTTCGCCGGGTCATCGCCCAGCGAGAACTGGGAGGCATTGTTCGCAGCGATGTCGTTCTTTCGCCGCATCTCCCGATCCGTGGCCCGGGATCTCGAGTTCGATTATCCGGAAGTGATGGACGGGGAGACAACGGGATTGGTCAGCGCGCTCAGGCGATCGACCGCCGAAACGCGAGACCGTCAGAGAGGGAGTCGATGAAAGTACTTGCCGCGTTATCCGCCGTGTGGGTCGTGTTCGGGCCGGCCGCCATCGCCGGGCAGGACGTGTCGCCGCGCGTCAGCGCAGACGGCTTCGTCGAGACGCGCGACGGACTGTCGTTGTATTACCGGGTGCTGGGTGACGCGCCGGACACGGCCGTGGTCGTCCACGGCGGCCCGGGGGCGGGGATGGGCAGCATACTTCCTCACCTGGCTCCGTTCGCGGACTCGATCACGCTGATCTTTTACGATCAGCGGGGCGGAGGTCGCTCGAGCCTGCCCGCTGACACGACCCGGCTGGCGCCCGAGTGGTTCGTGGCGGACCTGGAATCGGTCCGCCGCTTCTTCGGGCTCGAGCGGATGAAGCTGATCGCGCATTCGTTCGGCGCCATCCTGGTGGCACGCTACCTCGAGCTCCACCCGGAGCGCGTCGAGCGGCTGGTCCTGCTGGGAGCCACGGGACCCAGCCGAAAGGAGGCGGCCGAGGTCGCTCGGTCCACGGCGGGCCTGGACAGCGCGACCGCCAGCAGACGCCAGGAACTAATCAACCTGTTGCTGAGCGGTCAGGCGGAGGACCCGCTGGCGGCGTGCCATGAGCTCGAGTCGCTGGCGGACAGCTCGAGCAACTGGCGCGGTTCGAACTGCGACATGCCACCCGAGGCGGTGAGGTACTACTTCCACTACACGGCCCGGTTGGGGCCCAGGGGGTTCGGCGCCTGGGACTTCACCGAAAGGTTGAAGAATCTGTCGGTGCCGGTCCTGGTCGTCCACGGGTCCGAGGATGAAGCCGGTGCTCCGCTGCAGCGCGCCTGGGCGGATGCCTTCGCGGACGGGAGACTGTGGATGATTCCCGAGGCGGGCCGCGGCGCGATCGCCGACCGGCCGGACCTGGTCCGGGCGGGGATACTGGAGTTCCTGCGAGGCGTTGCCCATCGTTCCGAGGGGCAGGGGGAAATGACGAGTCAGAACATCGCGGACGAGATCGCCGGCAAGACGATACGCTGGACCTGGACGGAGGGGCCGGTGGCGGGCACGACGCACGAGCACGAGTTCAACGAGGACGGTACCGTGGTCTGGCGCGTGGTCGAGGGCCCGCAGGCGGGCCATTCGGCGACTGAAGAAGAGTACGCGGCGCTCGAGATCGCCGACGGCGTGATCGCGGTCTCGTACCTCGCGGCGTCGGGCTATACGCTGACCGTCGTGCTCAACTTCGAGGACAACAGCATGGTCGGGTTCGCGTCGGGCGCGGACCGGTGGCATCCCATGAAGGGGACGTTCGAGGTGATCGGGTAGAAGGCGGCGGCGACTGGCTCGAGACACGTTGACCATGGACGGTGATCGGCATGCCGGGGATTGACCCTATCGAACTGTTTCAGCACATGGAGTGGGCGGACGCGCTGGTCTGGCGGAACGCGCTGGCGCTGCCCGCGGCGCGGGACGACGCGGTCCTGCGCGAGCGGCTCTATCACACGCACGTGGTGCAGTGGACGTACCTGCAGATGTGGTGCGGCGTGCCACTCCGGTATCGCGAGGAATCGAGCTTCGAGGATCTGGAGGCGATCCACGCGTGGGTACGCGACTACTACGGACAGGCCGCCGAGCAGCTGGAGCAGGTCGACGCCGAGAGCCTGGGGCGCGAGGTCGAGTTCCCGTGGGCCGAGCAGCTGATCGAGCGGTTCGGGCGCGCCCGAATGGCCACTTTGGCCGAGACGATCGTTCAGGTCGTCTCGCATACGAGCTATCATCGGGGTCAGATCAACACCCGGCTGCGCGAGCTGGGCGGCGAGCCGCCCCTGACCGATTTCATCGCCTGGATCTGGATGGGCCGGCCGGCCGCGAGCTGGTCGGACGCTGCGGCGAACGATTCGGGTCAGAATTGAGGCGGCCGGCTACGAGCGATGGAGAGGGTCGGAGTGACTTCCGGCGGTTCGCTGGAGAGCGTGTGTCCCGGCTGCGGGCTGCGGATGCCGGTGAGCGAGCGGGTGCCGTACGACGGGTACTTCAACGTATCGCCGGAGTGCTGGAGCGTGTTCACCGAGGTGGTCGGCAGCGAGTTCGGCCACGCCGTACTGTTCGGCCAGGCCCATCAGCTGACCGTCGACGCGTACGCGGTCCAACACGCCGGCGGTTCCCACCCCGACAAGTCGGTCGACGTCCATCTGTGCGGCCTGCACCTGGTCCTGGAGCGCGGCCTGGTGCCGGCCCGCGTGGGGCCGCTGCTGCAGCGGCTGGTCGGGGCGGTAAGCGAGTGGCCGCACTTTCCGCCGCCGGCGGAGCGAGGCTCGCTGACGGTGTTCGACGTGGCGATGGCCGATGATCTGGAAGGGCACGTGCGGGTCGTGCGGGAGTGGGCGCGTGGAGTGTGGGCGGCGTGGTCGGAGCACCACGCGGCGGTGGCGCGGTTGGTTGAAGGGGTGCTGGGATCGGTGGGTCAGTAGCCCATTAAGTTGATAATTGATAATTGTATGTGAGCATTGAAAAATTCGCTTTGGCAATTGAATGGTGAAGATTGAACATCCAATAGCCAATCGCCAAGCTGAAGTTTCAATGCTCACATTCAATTCTCAATTTCCAAGTGATGGGGGGTGAGGCGGGTGATGGGTGGGCCACACCAAGGAGGACGAGTGCACTTCGCCGGGTTGGCGCCCGAACAGGCATCGGCGGCGATGGTGCTGGTGCACGGGCGCGGCGGCTCGGCGGCGGACATGCTGGCGCTGGCCCAGGAGCTGGAGCATCCGGGGTTCGCCTATCTGGCGCCGCAGGCCGCCGACTTCACCTGGTATCCGTACGGCTTCATGGCGCCGCTGGAAGCGAACGAGCCCGGTCTGTCCTCCGGGCTGGCGTGGCTCGATGAGCTGCTGGCGGACCTGGCGGACGACGGGGTCCCGGCGGAGCGGGTAGTGCTCGTGGGCTTTTCGCAGGGTGCCTGCGTGGCGCTGGAGTACGCGGCGCGGAACGCCCGTCGCTACGGCGGCGTGGCGGGCCTGAGCGGCGGCCTGATCGGGCCGCCGGGGACGCCGCGGGACTACGACGGTTGGTTCGACGGGACGCCGGTCTTCCTGGGGTGCAGCGATGTCGATCCGCATGTCCCGGCGGAGCGGGTGGAGGAGACGGCGGCGGTCATCGAGGGGCTGGGCGGTCAGGTGGAGAAGCGGATCTATCCGGGGCTGGGACATACGGTGAACCGCGACGAGATCGACGCCGTGCGCGAGATGATGTCGGCGCTGGCCGGGGGGTAGCGGCTGGAAGTGGATCGCGTCCCGCCGGATCGTTATAAATAGAGTGGGCGGCTCGGGATCGTGATCGCGAGGCATGCAGAACCCGAAACGCGCCGAAGCTCATGACCACGTCACACCTCCGCCGAACCGCCGTCGCCGGGCAGTTCTATCCGGACGACGCCGACGACCTGACGAGCCTTCTCGAGAAGTTCCTGTCCGGTGTGGAACAGCGGCGTCGTGCCGCGGTCGCCGCGATCGCGCCGCACGCCGGCCTGGTCTACTCGGGCGCCTGCGCCGCCCACGTGTTCGGCCGGCTGAACCTGCCGCCGGTGGTGGTGATCCTGGCGCCGAACCATACCGGCTTCGTGAGCGCGCCGGGCGGCGCCAGCCTCTGGGCGCGAGGCGCGTTCGAGACGCCGCTGGGCGACGTGCCCGTGGCGGAGGACTTCGCCGAGGCGCTGATCGCCCGCTGCACGCTGGCCGCACACGACCCGGACGCGCACTGGAGCGAGCACGCGGTCGAGATCGAGCTGCCGTTCGTGGCGGCGCTGGCCCCCGAGTCGCAGATCGTTCCCATCGTTCTGGCCTGGGACGATTGGAGCCGCTGCAAGCAGCTGGCGGACGCGCTGGCGGCCACCGTGCGCGAGTGGCCGGCGGACGTGCTGCTGGTGGCGTCGTCGGACATGACCCACTTCGAGCCGGCGGCGCGGGCGAAGGAGAAGGACATGCTGGCGCTGGCGGCGGTGGCCGAGCTGGACGGGCAGGCCCTGCTGAAGGTCTGCGAGCGGGAGCGGATCACGATGTGCGGCCGGGGTCCGGCGGCGGTGACGCTGGAGGCGGCGCGGCAGCTGGGCGCGACCCGCGGCGAGCTGGTGGACTACCGGCACAGCGGCATGGTCAACCGTGACGACTCGAAGGTAGTGGCGTACGCGGGCGTGATCATCAATTGAGGCGGCCAACCAGGTCCGCCGGGCCGATCGGGTAATCTGCCGAGCATCCCCTCGCGGGCGGCGGCGCCAGCGATTAAGCTTCCGCATGCCTGCCGAAACGCTGGGCAAGCCGGGGGTCGGGGACGAGCGGCTTCTCCTCAAAGATCCGAACCTGCACGTCATCTTCGGTGTCACGCTGATGGCGGTGCTGGGCGTGTCGAGCATCACGCCGGCCTTCCCGCAGATCGCCGACGCGCTGGGCCTGACGCCGGGGCAGGTGGGGCTGCTGGTGGCGGTGTTCACGCTGCCCGGCGCCACGCTGACGCCGATCATCGGTGTGCTGGCGGACCGGCTGGGTCGCAAGCGCGTGCTGGTCCCGTCGCTGGTGGTCTTCGCGCTGGCGGGCACGGTCTGCGGGTTCGCCCGTGATTTCCAGCTGCTGCTCCTGCTGCGGCTGCTGCAGGGGGTGGGCGCGGCGGGCCTGGGCGCGCTCAACATCACGATCGTCGGCGACCTGTACGAAGGTTGGAAGCGTGCCACAGTGCTGGGCTACAACGCCAGCGTGCTGAGCGTGGGCACGGCGCTCTACCCGGCGATCGGCGGCCTGCTGGCGCTGCTGGGCTGGTTCTACCCGTTCTTCCTGCCGGTGCTGGCGCTGCCGGTGGCGCTGCTGGTGACGCTGCGGCTGAGGAACCCGGAGCCGGCGCAGGAGCAGGGCCTGGCCGACTACCTGCGGAGCACGTGGATCAGCATCCGTGACCCGCGGGCGCTGGGCCTGTTCCTGGCCAGTCTGATGACGTTCATCATACTGTACGGCGCCTACCTGACGTACCTGCCGTTCTTGGTGAAGAGCTCGTTCGACGTGTCGCCGCTGGTGATCGGGCTCCTGTTCACGGTCACCTCGATCGCGACGGCGATCACGTCGTTCCGGTTGGGCCAGCTGGCGCGGCGGTTCACATCGCGGAACCTGATCCGGACGGGCTTCGCTCTCTACGCGCTGACCATGCTGACCCTGCCGCTGGCGCCGACGCTGTGGCTGATCCTGGTGCCCGCGACGCTCTACGGCGTGGCCAACGGGATCACGATCCCGAACATCCTGAACATGCTGACCGGGCTGGCGCCGGCGCAGTACCGGGCGGCGTTCCTGTCGGTGAACGCTATGATCCTGCGATTGGGCCAGACGCTGGGGCCGATCGTGGCGGGCGCGATGCTCGCCTTGCGTGGGCTGCCAGGCGCCTACTACGGGAGCGCGCTGCTGGCGGTGGCGACGCTGGGCGTGGTGAGCGTGACGGTCAGGGCGGAGGNNGGCGTGATCGTGCGGTTGGGGCTCCTGTCGTGGTTCGGGCATCTGCCGGGCGACATCCGGATCGAGGGCGAGTCGGTGCGGGTCTACGTGCCGATCGTGTCGATGCTGCTGATCTCGCTACTGGCTAGTGGGCTCTTCTATATCGTGCGGCGATTACTCGGATGAGCGAACCGGCGAACCGTCGCGACGGGCGGTTCCGGAACCCGTGGCCGATCGCGACGTCGCACCGGTTCGGCGGCTTTCTGCGCTGGGTGCTGTGGGAGCGGCTGACGAAGGAGATACCGGCGGACCCGGACCCGTCGGTCTTCCAGCGGGCGGAGCCTGCCTTCCGGTCGCCGCGGGCGGCGGCGGACGAGCTGACGGTGACCTGGGTGGGCCACGCGACGGTCTTACTGCAGCTGGGCGACGTGAACGCCCTCACCGATCCCCACTGGTCGGAACGGGCCTCGCCGGTCCAGTTCGCGGGGCCGGCCCGCTGGGTTGAGCCCGGTGTCGCGTTCGGCGACCTGCCGCCCATCGACCTGATCCTCATCTCGCACAACCACTACGACCACCTGGACGACGGCAGCGTGCGCCGGCTGGCGGCGGCGTTTCCCGACGCGGCCTGGCGGGTCCCGCTGGGGCTGGCGAGCTTCGTGGCGAAGCGTGGCGCCCGGGACGTGGAGGAGCTGGACTGGTGGGACGAGACCGAGGTGCGCGGCGCCCGGGCCACCTGCACGCCGGCGCAGCACTTCAGCGCCCGGACGCCGTTCGACCGGAACCGAACGCTCTGGTGCGGCTGGGTGCTGGAGCTCGGCGGTCGCCGCGTCTTCTTCGCCGGCGACACGGGCTACCATCCGAAGTTCGGCGCGATCGGTGAGCGGCTGGGCCCGTTCGACATGGCGCTCTTCCCCGTGGGCGCCTACGAGCCGCGCTGGTTCATGGGGCCGGTCCACATGAACCCGGAGGAGGCGGTCCAGGCGTATCTCGATGTGACCCGCGGATCCGGGGGGAATCCGGATCGGCGTTGCGTCATGGTCCCGATCCACTGGGGCACCTTCAAGCTGACCGACGAGGCGATGGACGAGCCGCCGCGGCGAGCCGTGCAGGTGTGGACGAACGCTGGCCTGCCGCGCGATCGACTGTGGCTTCTCGCTCACGGGGAATCGCGAGAGCTCACAGACAGGCACGACCGAACGGGCCACCAGCGGATTTGACTGCGTTGGGTGCATTGCTCAGGGTTGATACTTGTTCGCAACGGGAGCGTGAATCGTGAAAATCACACACCTCGCGCTGGTCGGCCTGATCGCCTGTACTCCGTCGGAACGAGAGGGCTCGGCGACGTCCACGCCGGCCCGGGACTCGGTGGAATCCGAGACGATCCAGGAAACGCGGTCCTTCGCCGATTGGTGCAACGACGCCGGTGCTCCCGAAGAAGTCCGGTACACAATCGAGGTCATACTGGCAGTCCTCGAGCGCACCGAATGCACGGCGGCCGAACTCGCGCTTGACTCGATTGAAGTTCTCGATCTGGAAAACGTCGCCACCGAGTACGAATTCGGACTCGACAACTACCAGGGGCCGGGCCGTCGGGCCAAGGAGATGATCGCCGAGCGGCCGATCCGTGACCTCCGGCCAGTTTCGCGGCTCACGCAGCTCCGCGCGCTGAAGATGAACGGCAACGACGTGATCGACCTCGAGCCTTTGGCGGAGCTGCGCGGACTGCGGGTGATCGAGCTGAGCGGCAGCGCCCCCACCGAATTGGAGCCGTTGCGCGGCCTGACGCAACTGACGGTTCTGGAACTGGACGGCAGCAATATCCGGGACTATTCACCGCTCGAGAATCTCACCGGATTGAAGAAGCTCTCGATCTACCGAGGGAGCCTGAGTGAGATCGGATGGATCGCCGGGCTACGGGGCCTGACCAGTCTCAACCTGACCGGAAACCAGATCGATGACCTGACCCCGCTGGCCGGGCTGACCGCACTGGAGACGTTGTCGCTGGGCCGAAATCGGATCAAGGATGTCACCCCGTTGGCGAACTTGCCGCGAGTGAACTGGCTGAACCTGGGCGGCAACGAGATCGTCGACGTGTCACCGCTGGCCGGCATGCACAGCCTGCGGAGCTTGTGGCTGGACGATAACAAGATCGAAGATGCGACACCCCTGGCGGCGTTGACCGGTCTCAAGTACCTGGTTCTCTCTGGCAACCCGCTGCGCGATAAACGTTGTCCGCTCCCCCCGGACCGAACAGGGCCCAGGTGCGCGCTCTAGCGCCACGCCCGTATTCGTCGGATATCGTGCGGGTTCTTTCACTCAGCGATCCGCAGGGCGGCGCAGGGGCCAGTCATCGTCGCCGGCCGCCGTCGGTCTGGTAACGCCTTCGGCGATTCTTTAGTTTTCCTGCCGTTACCGCTGCAGACCACCACATAATCGACGGCCGCCGGGAGGGTGCACGAGTCGGATGCCGATCACTTACCAGATCGACAAGGACGCCGAGATCGTCCGCGCCGTGGCGCGGGGAGATGTGAGCCTGGACGAGGAGCGCCGCTGCTTCGAGGCGTTCCTCGCCGACCCGGACCACGAGCCGGGGTTCGGCATCCTGCTGGACAACCGGGAGCGCGGCATACCCGCGTCGTCGGAGCACATCCGGGGGATGGCCCGGGCGTTCCAGGACCGGCGCGAGGAGGTGGGGCCGGCGCGGATGGCGATCGTGGTGTCGCGGGAGGTGTCGCTGGGGCTGGCGCGGATGTTCGCGCTGCTCACCGATGACACGCCGGTGGACGCCCAGGCGTTCGCCGACATCAACCAGGCGGAGGCCTGGCTGAGCGGCGGCCGGGCGCGGCCGGCCCGGCAGGTCGACGACGGTCGCGGCGGCAAGGAGATGCTGGTGACGGCGGAGGACGGCACGCGCCTCTTCTGCCGGGTGATAGGCGACGGCGATCAGACCGTGATCGTGCCGATGCTGACCTACCACGGCGATCGGTTCGACCCCCTGGCGGAGGGGCGCGGGCGTCGTCTGGTGCTCTACGATCCCCGGGGGCGCGGCCGGTCGGACAGCGTGCCGACGGCCCGGGTATCGCTACAGCACCAGCTGCTGGACCTGGACGCGATCCGCCGGGCGGTGGGCGCCGACGACGTGGCGCTGATCGGCTGGTCGAGCCTGGGGATGGAGCTGTTCGTCTACGCGCTGCGCCAGCCGGGCCGGGTGAGCCGGCTGGTCCAGCTGGCGCCAGTGCCGCCGCGGCAGGACCCGTACGTCGAGCAGCTGATCAAGGATCGGGAGGAGCGGACCGACAACGAGGCGGTGGCAAAGCTGGAGGAGCGGCGCGCGGCCGGCGAGTTCCGGGACGCGCCGCAGGAGCTGTGTCGCGAGCTCAATCGGCTGACCTGGCCGGCGATGTTCGCCGATCGCGCCTCGGTGGACGATGTGCCCGACGTCTGTTTCTACCCCAACGAGTGGCCGATCAACCTGTCCCGTTATCTGGAGCAGCTGCTGGCCTCCTACGGCGACTACGACTGGCGTCCGCACCTGGGCTCGGTGGAGGCGCCGCGCCTGGTGATCCACGGCGCCCGGGACAACGTGCCGTTCGGCGCCAGCCGGGAATGGGTGGCGGGCCAGGCGAACGCGCGCCTGCTGGTGCTGGACGGGGTGGGGCACTGGCCGCACTACGAGGCTCCCGATTCGTGCTTGTCGGCGATCGATAGGTTCCTTTCGGGTGAGTGGCCGGCGGGGAGCGAGGCTGTGGGACTGAGGAGGAAGGGGTGAGTTGGTGGGTTGGTGCGTTAGTGAGTTAGTGAGTTAGTGAGTTGGTGCGTTTGCGCATGAGTGAACTGTGGGTTGAGTAGCAGCGTGGGATGTGTCGCCTTCACCAACCCACCAACCCACCAACCTACTAACGCACCAACTCGTACCGGATTGCCAAAGAAGAGGAATCTTCATGAATCACAGGGTTCTCGATGCCTTCGGCCCCGGGCTGCCGCTGGTGGCGGGGCTGGTGGTTTTCTCGGTCGTGGGGATGCGGCTGCAGGAGCCGATGTTCGATCGGTACTTCGAGGCGCGGACGATGCGGGTCGATTACTTCCATACCGGGAACGCGACGCGGGAGATCATCGCCCTGGATCGGGTCGTCTCGGACGGGGTGTGGGCGGGCAGCCGAACGCGGCTGATCGATCCGCTGGGGCTGGGCAAGTACTACTTCGAGGTGTACGACGCCGAGGGCGGCGAGCTCCTCTACTCGCGGGGCTTCTCGTCAATCTACGGCGAGTGGGAGACGACGGGTGAGGCGGAGGCCATCTACCGGACCTTCCACGAGTCGCTCCGCTTCCCGTGGCCGAAGGCGCCGGTCCGGGTGGTTCTGAAGAAACGCGGAGACGACGCGTTCCACGAGCTGTGGTCCACCGAGGTCGACCCGGACGCCCGGTCGGTGAACCCGGCGGACGCGCCGGCCCGGGGCACGGTCTGGGCGCTGTTCGAGAACGGGCCGCCGGCCGAGAAAGTGGATCTGGTGGTGCTGGGCGAAGGATACACCGAGGCCGAGCTGCCGAAGTTTCACGCCGACGCCGAGCGGCTGGTGGGCGAGCTGTTCGCGACCGAGCCGTTCCGGAGCCGGCGATCGGACTTCAACGTGCGGGCGATCGACCTGGCGGCGGCGGAGTCGGGCGTGAGCCGGCCGCACGGCGGGGTGTATCGCCGCAACCCGGTGGCGACGCGGTACAGCATCTTCGACTCGGAGCGCTACGTACTGACGTACGACAACCGGACGTTGCGGGACGTGCTGTCGGCCGCGCCGTACGATTTCATCGCCATCCTGGTGAACGAGGCGCAGTACGGCGGCGGCGGCATCTACAACTTCCAGGCGACCTCGGCGGTGGATTCGGAGTTCTCCGACTACGTCTTCGTGCACGAGTTCGGCCACCACTTCGCCTCGCTGGCCGACGAGTACTACACGTCGCCGGTGGCTTACGAGACCGGCGCGGTGGAGATGAAGGAGCCGTGGGAGCCGAACGTCACCGCGCTGCTCGATGCCGAGAACCTGAAGTGGGCACACCTGGTTGAAGACGGGACGCCGCTGCCGACGCCGTGGGGCAAGGAGCGCTACGAGGAGCACGCCCGGGAGATCCTCGAGCGCCGGATCGAGCTGATCGAGGGGCAGGCGCCCGAATCGAAGTTCGACTCGCTCTTCCACGAGCAGCGCGAGATCGAGACCGAGATGCTGAGCTCGATGGAGTACTACGGGGTGGTGGGCGCGTTCGAGGGTGCGATGTACGAGCCGCGTGGCCTGTACCGTCCGGAGGTCGACTGCATCATGTTCACCCGCAACGATGTCGGTTTCTGCCGGGTCTGTACGGAAGCGATCGAGCGGGTGATCGACCTGTACGCCGGCGGCTGAGCACCTCGCGATGCCGGGCCCCGGGACCTACGCGCGGATCTACGACGTGGTGCGCCGCATCCCCCGGGGCCGTGTGGCGACCTACGGACAGATCGCCGAGCTGGCGGAGCTGGCGGGCCACGCCCGACAGGTGGGCTACGCGCTCAGCGTGCTGTCCGACGATGACGTGCCGTGGCACCGGGTAGTGAACGCGCAGGGCCGGATCAGCCCCCGGGCCGAGGCGGGCTACGACCTGTTGCAGCGGGAGCTGCTGGAGGACGAGGGCGTGGAGTTCGACGCCGACGACCGGATCGCGCTGGAGCGGTTCCGCTGGCAGCCACCGGGCTGGTCGCCCGAGATCGACTGACCGAACCGACGGAGGCGGAGGCGATGGAAGGCGTCGAGAAGCTGGTCGACCTGGTGGATTACCAGGACGGCTCGGTGGTGAGTCGGACGATCATCAAGAAGAAGACGGGCACGGTGACGCTGTTCGCGTTCGACGAAGGCGAGGAGCTGAGCGAGCACACGGCGCCGTACGACGCGCTGGTCCAGGTGCTGGACGGCGTGGCGGAGGTCACGCTGCTGGGTGAGGGACATCGAGTGGGGAGCGGCGAGGCGATCCTGATGCCGGCCGACGTGCCGCACGCGGTGCGAGCGCCGGAGCGTTTCAAGATGATGCTCACGATGGTCAAGTCGTGATCTTCCCGGATCGGACGTTCGCCTGGCTGACCGTGATCCGCGCCTACGTGGTCTGGCTGGCGCTGCGG
>JABAHQ010004549.1_pt4 | contig 21046 bp, 26 predicted proteins | sample 7062091 | NCBI WGS metagenome assembly JABAHQ01 (sample SAMN14534359, study PRJNA622989) | marine sediment metagenome | biome: marine biome [ENVO:00000428]; feature: marine pelagic biome [ENVO:01000023]; material: deep marine sediment [ENVO:00002113] | place: India: Gulf of Kutch | collected...
CTGGTCGTTGCCCTTGCCGGTGGCGCCATGCGAAACGCCGTCCGCGCCCTCGAGCCCCGCGATGCGGATCTGTTCCTTGGCGATGAGCGGCCGGGCGATGGCCGTTCCCAGCAGGTAGAAATTTTCGTAATACGCATTGGCCCGCAGCATGGGAAACACGAAGTCCTGGGCGAATTCCTCTTTCAGGTCTTCGACGTACACTTTGCTGGCGCCGGTTTTCAGGGCTTTTTCGCGGACGTCCTCCAATTCCTCGCCCTGACCGACATCGGCCGAAAACGCGATGATTTCGCAATCGTACTGCTCCTTCAGCCATTGGATGATGACGGACGTGTCCAGTCCGCCGGAATAGGCCAATACAATCTTTTTCAGTTTCGTATCCATGCGTCCATCCGAAAAAAGGGGTTCCTCTATTTATAAAGGATTTCGGAGAAATAAAAAAGCAGAGAATGGGCGGGATCGATGAGAACGGCCCGGGGGGCGGCTGTCACCGGCGAAGAAACCGGTCCCCCCGGGCATAATGCGCGGCGCCCGCCAGGGACGCCTTTTCGTTCAGAATCACTTTGACCGGCACCTCGGCCATGAAGGAGGCAAACCGTCCCTTGCCCCGGAAGGCCTCCAGGAAGGGTCCGTTCTTGAGGAGAGGAAGGATCTTGGGCGCGATGCCGCCGCCGACATACACCCCGCCCCGGGTCAGCAATTGGAGGGCCAGGTTGCCCGCCACCGCCCCGTATATGGAAACAAACATTTCCAGGGCCTTCACGCAGGCCGGCGACTTCCGGTTCAACCCGTTTCGCGTGACCACGATGCCGGGATCGGTGGCGGCCAGCTCTTGAACCAGCCAGTCGGGCGCGGAAAGGGAATGATACCGGCTGACGAACTGGTAGAGGTGATGAAGGCCGGGGCCGGAGAGAATGCGTTCGAGGCTGACGCGGCCAAATTTCTCCGTGAGGTACAGAAGAAGCTCGGTTTCCTCCCGGTCCCGCGGCGCGAAATCGCAGTGCCCGCCCTCGGTATCGAGCACCAGAAATTTTCCTCCCTCCGCAGGAACCAGGAAGGCTTCCCCCAAACCGGTTCCCGCCGCCAGGATGGTGAAGCGCCCCTGCGCTTCCGGAACCCCGTCCTGCAACACCTCGATTTCGGCCGGTTGCAAAAACGGGATGGCACAGGCCATGGCGGCGAGATCGTTGATCAGCCACACCGAATCCAGGTTCAACCGGCGCCGCAGATGGTCCGTCTCCACCACCCAGGGCAGATTGGTCACCTCACAGCGGCCGTCCTGGACGGGGCCGGCGACGCCGAACCCGGCCTGGTCCACCGGCTTCCCCGTTTGCCGCAAAAACTCGTCGAGAATGTCTTCCAGCCCCTCGTAAGACCGGCTTTCGAACTTGGTCTCTTCCACCCGGTGCAACCGGCCTTGCCGGTCCTCGAACAGGGCCAGGTTGACTTTGGTGCCTCCAATATCGCCTGCGAGAATCATCCGGGTCCTCAACCTGCAGCGATCTTCGCGGGTTTCATTTCATGTGTTCCCGGATTTTGTTATCCAGGGCCGCCTGATCCTGGGCGAAAGATTGGAGGGCCGAATGGGTCATCAGATCATCGAGGGCGATGGCGTCGGGCCAGTCGGCGAGACGCGGAATCTTACCGTGATTCCGGATCTTTTTCAGATCGTCCCCGGTAAAGGGGTAAAACAAGTCCACTCCCTGGCGGCGGCAATGCTCGGCCAGGTCTTCGCCGCTCTGGCTTTCCAGGTGTTCCTGGCGCAGCAGGTCTTCCACGAATTCCTTGAAAGAACCGGGAACCTCCCACAGCTTGGAAAACCGGGACGCCTGCGAATTGTCGATCCCCGGCTGGATTTCTTCCTGAATATGGTTCTGCACGGTTTCGGGAGATTTCCCCGAATCAATCACCCCCTGCAGCGCCTTGGGCGGAATGGTCAGAACATCGACTCCGGCGAGAAACCCCACCTGGTCGCCGTTCCGAATGCTGGCCCCGATGAGTCTGGACGTCGATTCGGGAAAACCTTTCCGGACCTCCTGGATCGTTCGCTGGGTGGCCAGAGTCACCTTTTCCCCGACCATATCCCCGGACCCCAGCCCATTGTCCACCACCACCTGGTTGAGGCGGCCGAGAAACACATTCAGGAACGTCGGGTTGGACAAACGGGCCGCCAGGTAATTCTGACGCGCGGAAAATCCCAGGGTGAAATTGATGGGCAATCCTTCCCGCCGAAGCTTGCGAACCGCGAGGAACCCCTCAGGCGTCAGGGGAATTTTGACGATGAAATAATCCGGACAGACTTTGTGGTAGCGCCGTGCATAAAGCAAAGTCTTGTCCAGGTCCCGGGCCATCGACGGATGCAACTCGACACTGACCTTGACCTTGAACGCCTGCACCAGCCTCAGCGCGATTTTGCAGTTGATCACAAATCCCGTTTCCGTAACCAGCTCCTCATCGCTCTGGTCGGACGCCACTTTGCGGATTTTCTCCACGGTGTCGTGAATGACCGAATCCATCACCCCGCTTTGAACCACCTGGTTGGCCAGGGTATTGTTCGTCGTCAGGGCGTTCAGTTCCTTTCTCCAGATGGAGCGGGCTTTCTCGAGGTCTCCGGAATCGATCCACAATTCGCTTCCCAGGGACTTCAACTTGGCCAAAAAGGGTTCCGACTCAAACTCGGGGGCTTCGCCTTCGATGGGTTCGTAAGCAAGGTCGTGGATGACTTCATCAAGTTTCTGGCTGACAGTGCCCATGGTGTTATCCTTTCTCGTAACCCGGTTTATTCAATAACGAAAACATGTTTTTCTTGTAAAATTCCACTCCCGGCTGATCGAAGGGGTTGACCTCCTGGAGATACCCGGAGATGGCGACGGCCCGTTCAAAAAAATAAAACAATTGTCCGAGGGCGGCGGGGGTCCGCTCGGGAAGCGTCAGGGTCATGTTGGGCACCCCCCCGTCGCGGTGCGCCCGGGCCGTCCCTTCATATGCTTTTGCGTTTACAAAATCCAGCGTTTTCCCCGCCAGGTAGTTCAAACCGTCGCGGTCGTTTGAAAACTCGGGGATCTCCAACGCGCGCGACGAATGGTCCAACCGCAAAAAGGTTTCAAAAATGATCCGCTCGCCTTCCTGCACCCATTGTCCCAGGGAATGCAGGTCGGTGGTGTACTCCACGGAAGCGGGGAAAATGCCGCTTTGATCTTTCCCCTCGCTTTCGCCCGCCAGTTGTTTCCACCATTCCAACAAATAGTCCAACGAGGGATGAAACGCAGCCAGGATTTCCACCTTTTTCCCCTTGCGGTACAAAAGATGCCGCAGAGCCGCGTAGCGATAAGCGGGATTGTCCTCCAGCCGGGAACTCCGACGGGTCACCGCTTCCAGGAACCGGGCGCCCTCCATCAACTCGGCGATATCGATGCCCGCCACGGCGATGGGCAACAACCCGACGGGGGTGAGCACCGAATACCGGCCGCCCACATCGTCCGGGATCACAAACGTGGGGTATCCTTCCTGGTCGGCCAGGCTTTTCAGCGCCCCTTTTTTCCGGTCGGTGGTCACCACGATCCGTTGTTTCGCTTCCCGGGGGCCGAATTTGCGCTCCATCATTTGTTGGAGCAGGCGGAACGCGATCGCCGGCTCGGTGGTGGTTCCGGATTTGGAGATCACATTTAAACCAATCCGCTTGTCGGCCAGCAGGTCGAAGAGGTCGGCATGGTAGTCGGAACTGAGGTTGTGTCCGGCAAAATAGATTTCGGGCCCGGGGCGCTGCGAAGGCTTCAATTGGTTGGCGAAGGCGTGACCGAGGAACGAAACAGCAGCCCGCGCCCCCAGGTAAGACCCCCCGATGCCGATGTTGACGAACGCTTCGCACGTGTTCCGGATCCTCCGGGCCGCGTTTTCGATTTCCTGCAAATCGGCGCCGGTCATTTGCGAGGGCAGGTGCAACCAGCCGAGAAAATCGCTGCCCGGACCTCTTCCCTCTTCCAATTGGCGGTGCAGTTCGTCCAACCGGGGCTGAAGCGCGGCCAGGTCGTCTTCGGTCACATCCGGTTGGATGCGCTCGTCTTTGAAATCAAGTGCCCGCACGGTTTCCTCGGGAGTGGATTTCTTCCGGCGGCGGCCGGAAAATTCGTTCGCATTTCAGGGTTTCATTATACAATCTGGAGGTGTGGTCCCTGATTTTTAAGATTCCTTACAATTCGGGCGCAAACCCGTTTCACGGCTCATGCCATTTCAACTTCTCGATCCCCTCGTCGGCCTTCTCTCCGGCGCCTTGATCGCTTTCACCCTATCGCAGATCGTGGCCCCGGACTGGTCCATGCTGGCGGGCATGGTGGCGGGGGGCCTCGCCGGCCTGGCCCTCAAGCTCTTTTTGACCCTCCTGCTCGCCCCCTTTCTGGGGGCGTTTGAAGTCATGATTCCTCTGAGCCTTATCGGCATGTTCGTGGGAATGTCAAGCGGCCTGGCCGCGGCCCTGGGCCTCTCCCCACTGGCGATCACCCTCGGCGGCGCCGGTGCGGGATTGGCCGTGGCCCTCCTCGTCCAGGCTTCCAACCGCCGATCCACCCGGAGCCCCTCCCATGGCCTCTAACCCAGGATACGACCGGATGGCCCAGGTGTTCGACTTCTTTCGAGGCGGTGACATGCGCCGCTGGTCCGGCGCTCAGAAAAACCTGTTCCAAGGGCTGTACGGAAAGGTCCTCCACGTGGGCATCGGCACCGGCCTGGAACTCATCAACTTTCCTCCCGGCCTGGACATCACCGCCATCGACCTCAGCGTTCCCATGCTGGAACGAGCCCGCCGGCGCGGCCGCACCTATGCTGGAACCTTGCGGCTGTGCCAAATGAATGGGGAACACCTGGCCTTCCCGGACCACACGTTCGATTCCGCGGTGGCGGTTTGCGTGTTTTGCACGGTCGCTCATCCCGTTGCCGGCCTTCGCGAATTGCGGCGTGTGCTGAAACCCCAAGGACGATTGCTGATGTTCGAGCACGTGCTCAGCCGCAATCCCCTGTACGGGCTGAGCCTCCGGTTCATGTCGCTGTTCACCACGGCTCTGAGCGGCACCCACCTGGATCGCCGTACGGTGGACAACCTCCGCAAGGCGGGATTCACCGTGGAATCGGAACAAAACGTGTATCTCGACATCGTCAAGGCCATCGCGGCGACCGGATAAGTCCGCCCGACCTAGGACTCTTCCTCAGTCCGCTCCTTCTGCTCCAGAATCTCAAACGCGACGACCGCAATCAAGACCAGGACCAAAATCCACCAAAGAGGCCGGAACCCCGTGACCGACGGGAGGGTGGCCTTCCCCAGGTTGACGACGTCCAGGATTCGAGTTTTCAAAAAAGGGTGCGCCTCCGCGTAGAGGGCGGCCCCCACCAGCATCCCGAGCACCCCGAACGCCGCATGCCGGGACCCGTCGCCCAGGGCCGCGACCCCGGTTCCCGGACAATATCCCAGAAGCGCCATGCCCACCCCGAAAAGGATTCCGCCCAGCGCGTTGGCCAACAACTGCGAATCTTTGAGATGGAGGGAAATCTCGACTCCCATATCGAGCATCGCGTAGATTCCCATCGATCCCACCAGGATGGCGGAGAGCATGATCTTCAAGACGGTAAAATCTTTGAGAAGAAACTGCCCCAGGATGACCCGGAATCGGGTCACGCCGCCTTTCTGAAGAAGAAAACCGAACACCAGACCCGTGCCCCCGCCCAGGAGGAGGGTTTGGGGATCGGCGAAAAAATGCTCATACATGGTCGCCCCCTCCTTTTCCATAGAGGATCCTGGCCGTCAGCACCCCGGCACCGAACATGAACAGGATAAACACCCAGGACGAGGCGGACAGTTGGAGTCCCCCGGAAATCCCGTGGCCCGAGGTGCATCCGCCGGCCAACCGGGCCCCGAACAAAAGGATCACGCCTCCCAGGAAGGCCATGCCGTACCGCTTGGCGCGGGACGGACCGAACCGCCATTCCCACAACGCCGGCACCTGTTCCCGAAACGAGGACCGGGCCCACCGGGCGGAGAGAAAGGCTCCCGCCACCAGCAGGACCACCAGCGCAAACTGCCACTCAAACACCGGCTTGGGAGCCTCGGGGGTGCCCACGTATTTGGCGAAATAGGCATTGGAATAGACGTGACCCGGCGCCGCCAGCCCTTCCAGGGCCGCGGCCGCCCGGACGAAAGTGGTGGAGACTCCCAACGCCTTGTCCATGAACGCGAACGTGATCCAGGAAAGCACCCCGATGCCCGAACCGACCCAAAACGGAGACCAGCGTTCCTTCTGCAGGAGTTTCCTCATGGCAAATCTCCTTTATCTGAATGGAGGTCAGGAGCCCTTCTCTGCCCCGGTCTTGAGGTTGGAATGAACTTTTTTCTTCGGAAGCGAAAGGACAAAGTAATTTTTGATGAGCCGGGTTTCGATCAAACGGTCGGCGTAACGCCGAGCTTCCTCCTCTCCGGCAAACTCCCCGACCCGGATTTTATACCAGTTTCCCCCGGTCCGGCGTTTGCTTTGGACCACGTAAATGCCCCGGACGCCGTTCTTCTTCAAGGACCGGACGACCCGGTCGGCCTGGTTCCGGGTGGTCATCGCCGCGACCTGGATGGTGTGGATTTTTTTCACCTGAGAGATCTGCCCGGGAGGCAGAGAGGAAGGGACCACCGATCCCGCGGAAGAACCGGAAACCCGGGAAACGGCTCGATGCTCATACCATTTTTGGAAACTCAATCCCGCCAGAACCAGGACACACAGGCCGGAAACCCCGGCCAGTTTCACTTTCAGCGGGGCCCGCCCGAGGACCGCCAGCCCGTCGATCAGGACGAATGCCGCGGCCCGCCCCGCCCGCTGCAAGGACCGGAGCGGGCGCCAGGCGGTTTCCCGGACCCGGTCCCAGACCGATTTCTGAATCCCCAGCCGGATCTTCCAGCGCTGGATTTGCTCCCGGTCCTCGGCGGAGATGAAACGCACTTTTTTAAACCGGCCGGATAAGCGGTGGTCCTGAACGTCCCGACGCAACTGTTCCTGAGTGGCGGGATCCAGGGCTTGATAAACCTGCCCGAGTTTCTCATGGAACCCGGGATCGATGCCTTCCCAATATTTTTCACACCAGCTCCGGGCCAGGAGGGCCCGGGCTTCCTCCGCCCCCGGCGGGTCGTACGGCAACGCCGCCCAATAAAACCGGAGAGCCAATTCGTCCGAGCGACGCCGCTCCAGCAACTGGGGCAGAACGAACCGGACGATGGCGTCCGCTTCTTTACAGCCGCTGGTCACGGCCTTCAAATAGAGCGGTTCGATGGCGGGGTTTAATTTCCTCTCCTCCAGAAACCCGGCGGCGAGCTGATGGGTGATCCCTTCATCCTGATAGTTCTCCGCTTTCAGCAGGATGAGCACGAGGTCGATTTCCTGGGGCGACAAATGGCTGCCCCGGCCCAGCATGGATATCAGCCGGCCTCGGAACTTGCTTTGGTGAGGATCCAGGAGAAACGCTTTCAAATAGATCTTTTGCGCATGCGCGTCCTCGCGGCCGATGGACAACAGGTAGTCGGCGTATTTTTGGATCACCCGGTTGCGCCGCCGCCGGCCCTGGTGGGGCAGGAAGTACGAGGAAAACGTGTGCTCCAGGAGGGACTCGAACTTGGGAAGGGTGGTTTCCGGATCGTCCCCCGGGCCCGCGTCCTTCAATTCATGAAAAGCGTTCTGGAACCGCTGGTCGCCGATCAGCCCGTATCCGAAAAATCCGAAAAACAGGCTGATCAGAAGAAGCGTCCATTGAATGGCACTGTCGTCGATCTGCATCTGCGGCAGGGCCACCTCGTGGACCAGGTACAGAATAAAAAATCCCGGGACCAGGAGGATGAACAGGGACAGGCCCGCCCGCGTGAGAAAATATTTAATCGACTGATACAGAGGCATCGTCCTCCGGATTCAGAAAAAAGGGAAACAGGGGGTCGCGCGCGGATTCTTCCGGGGGCGGTTTCAGATCCACTTCCTCGCGGACCGCGACGGTGAGGGTCTCGGCCGCGGCCGGGGACGCCAGCTTGCCGGTCCGTACGTCCACCGTCTTCAGCTTGATGCCGGACGGAACGGGAAACTTGACCCTATTCTTGCCCTCATGCGCCTTTTGCATGAAAAAGGTCCAGATCGGGGCCGCCGCCCGGGCTCCGGTGAGTCCGCGCTCGGCCTTGTCGGTCATGGGGTCGTTGTTGTCGTAGCCCACCCAGACCGAAACGGCGAGATCCTTGGTGAACCCGTCGAACCAGGCGTCTTTGTAATCGTTGGTGGTGCCGGTTTTGCCGGCGGCGGGAAAGTCGAACCCCATGCGACGGACCACGCGGCCCGTCCCCGCATCCACCACGCTCCGCAACATATCCAGAAGGGGGTACAGGGTCTTCTGGGAAAACCGCTGCACTCCCTGGTAATAATGCTGGTACACCTGGTTGCCGTGGAAATCTTCGATCTTTTCCACCACGTAGGGTTTGTTATAGATGCCCAGGTTGGCGATGACGCTGAAGGCGCCCGCCATCTCCAGCGGGGACACGCCCGAGGTCCCCAGGCCCAACGACAGGTTGTTGCCCAACGGACTCTGAATGCCGAACTGCCGGGCGGTTTCGATGACTTTTTGCGGCGTCACTTTCTGCACCAGCTTGGCCGAGATCACGTTGATCGATCTCATCAGCGCTTTTTTGAGAATCAACGGGCCGGCGAAAACCCCGCCGAAGTTTTTCGGTTCCCAGGGCTCGCCGCCCGGGATGTCCATCTTGACCGGTTCGTCCGTCACGATCGTTGCGGGATGGTAGTCCAGCACTTCCATGGCGGTCAGGTAAACAAAGGGCTTGAAGGAGGAACCCGGAAGACGGTTGTTCGACACCGCCCGATTGAACTGGCTGAGGGAGTAGTTGCGTCCGCCCAGCATGGCCCGCACGGCCCCGGTTTTGTTTTCCACCGCCACCAGCGCCGCTTGCAGCGGTCCCTCGGCGCGCGTCCGCCGGGGCATTTCTTCTTCCAGCGCTTCCAGGTGGGAGCGGGCCGCTTTCAAAGCATACAACTGGTAGCGGCTGTTGAGGGTGGTGTAGATCTTCAAGCCTCCGAAATGAACGAATTCCTTTCCGTATTCCTGTTCCAGTTTGTCGACGACGAAGTTGGCGAAATACAGGTTGGGGTTGGACTCTTTTTCCGGATGAGCCAGGTCGAGCTCCGACCCCAGGGCTTCTTCTTTTTGCGTGTGCGTGATGAAATTGGACCGGACCATGCGTTCGAGGACGTACCCCGTGCGATCCCAAGCCCGCTCCAGGTTGATGAAGGGATTCGAATTATTGGGCGAATTGGGGAGCCCGGCCAGCACCGCCGCCTGCAACAACGTCAAATCCTTCGCCCGCTTGTCGAAATACACCTGGGCCGCTTCCTCCACGCCATAGGCTCCGCTGCCGAAATAAATCTGGTTGACGTAGGCTTCCAGGATTTGATCCTTGGTGAAGGTGGCTTCCAACTGGAGGGCGATCAGAAGTTCCTTGAGTTTTCGAAGAAAATTGCGTTCAAACGAAAAGAACAGGTTCTTGGAAAGCTGCTGGGTGATGGTGCTTCCCCCCTGCACGATGCGACCGGCGCGGAGGTTGGCCAACAGGGCGCGGATCATTCCCAGGTGGTCCAGCCCATGGTGCTGGTAGAACTTGGCGTCTTCCACCGCGATGATGGCTTTCAGAAAATCCGGGGACACATCTTCCAGGGGCACGGGATACCGCTCGCCCAGGATCTGAATGAGCTCCCCGTCGGCGGAATAAATCTCGGTCGGCAGACTCAGGTTGATGGTTTGCAGGTCCTGCGGCAGCCGCGGCAGGTCCCGGCTCAGGTAAAAATAAAATCCGATCCCCGCCAGAGCCGCCAGGAGGAGACCTCCGAAAAGGACGATCAACAGTTTTTCTGCCAGTTGGCGGATCAATAGTTTTCTCCTGGAACCACCGCCAGGGAATGAAGTTCCTTTTCCAAATCAGACCGGAATTCCCGGTTCAGGGAATAGTTTTCCGTCCGTTCAATTTGGGACAACAGGTTGTAGGCGATATCCAGAGGAACAGGAATGAGGAGAACTCCGGTAAAATAATCCGTATCGTATTCTATACCGAAGGTCATTTGTTGGGGGGAGGCTTCCTCCGCCAGTTTTTCTGAAATGCCGACCCGCGTGACGTGGTAATCTTTCGCCAAGAACCAACGGGGATCGGGAAACACCGCTTTCTGGGTTTGAGGGTCCAGGGTTTTCAGGATCGACAGGAATTGGTTGATGGCAAATATCCGGGGCCGCTGGAACCCCACTTCCTCCAGCGTTCCCCGCTTGACGGTGCGCGTCGACTGGACCTCCTTCAGGGTATCGACCGAGAGGTACAGTTCTCGAATGGGGCGATTCTGGAGATCCAGGAAACTGAGGGTGATCCAGGGGCCGAACCGTTTGAGAAGGACCTGATCCCAGTCTTTCCGGGCATCGATTTCCACCAGCTCGAATGAGGAGATAATGCGTTCGGACCACTGCCCGGGGAAATCGTAATACAACTGCAAAAATTTTTTCCGGGAAACGACCAGCGGAAAGGCGGGCTCCACTTTCTGGAACAGTTCCTTGAAGGCGGTGATGGAATCGGCCGATTCCACCTGGTCGTGAAGCACGGAGCGGATGGACTCGATCTTGTTTTGGGCCAGGAGGGCTTGCCGTTCGCGTTCCCAGATCCGACCCAATTGCGGCCGCTTGGGATTCTGCCATTTGAGATAGTGCCCGATCGCCCGCTCAAAAATATTTTCCGTGTGCTCCAGGACCCCCAGGCCCACCAACAGAACGATCGAAATCCCCCAAAGGGTCGAGCTTTTCATGCCGAAGGCCTTCACCACGGCTCATCTCACCGTAACTTTTTGAACGGACCGGGTGATCATTTTCAACCGGTCGATTTTTTCACGCAATTTTTTTTGGTCGACCTTTTTTCGTCCCGGCCGGCCTTTTTTTTTGGCCTTGGGGGGACGCGCGGTGACCCGACGGGCCGCCACCTTGCCGGAAGAGGCCTTCTTTCGCCTCCCCGTTTTGGGGGACTTCCGGGATTCCGTTTTGGAGACCGGCCGGGGGCCGCTTTTCCCTTCCTTCAAGGTTCGGTTGAGGCTCTCAAGGCACATTTTCTGCAAATCGGGATTCATTTTCCGATATACGGATATCAACTTCCGTTCGCTCTCGTCGGTCGTCAACAGTTCCTGGCGGCTGGGGTTTTTGAAGTTCACTTGCCCCGACTGGAAATTGACGGACTTGACCTCCGGCACGGAAGCCTTTTTGGAAACCGCCTGGACGGGCGAAATATTCCGGGGATCCACTTCCGAGGTCAACAAACGCTCGAGGGAAATGTTTCCCAATCTGGCGATTTTCACGAGAACGGATACCGGGGCATCCCGTTCTCCCGCTTCATACCGGACATATGTTCGAAAGCCCACCTTGAGAATATCCGCCATGGCCGACTGCGTGCAGCGTAATTCCTTGCGGATGATTTTCAAGTTTTTCGCCAAAATGGACATTAAAAGTCTCCTTATTCAAAATGTTCCCTTCGAGCCATTATAACCACACGAACTTTTCATTTTCAAACCGTTATTCCAGGCGGAAGCGGAGATTTCCCGGCGCGGACGGGGGCGCTGGGAGAGGCGAAAGGTGGGGAAAAATTACCGGTGGAGCAGGCGCGCCGCCTCCTGGGCGAAATAGGTCAGAATCATCTGGGCTCCGGCCCGCTTGATGCTTAAAAGGACTTCCATCATGACCCGGTCCCCCTCGATCCAACCGCGTTCGGCGGCAGCCCGGACCAGCGAATACTCCCCGCTCACGTTGTACGCCGCCACGGGCACGTGAACGGTTTCGCGCACCCGGCGGATGATGTCCAAATACGACAGGGCGGGTTTGACCATCACCATATCCGCCCCCTCCTCGACATCCTGCATCACTTCCCGGAGGCTCTCGTCACTGTTGCCGGGGTCCATTTGATACGACCGACGATCCCCAAACTTAGGGCTGGAATCGGCCGCCTCCCGGAAGGGGCCGTAAAACGCGGACGCGTATTTGGCGGCGTAAGAGAGAATGACCGTGTCCGGATGCCCCGTTTCGTCGAGGGCCTGGCGGATGGCCGCCACCCGGCCGTCCATCATGTCCGAGGGGGCCACGATGTCGGCGCCCGCGTCGGCATGCGTCCGGGCCATTTGTGCCAGAAGTTCCAGGGTGGGATCATTGAGGATCTTCCCGTTCTCCACCAACCCGCAATGGCCGTGGTCGGTGTATTCATCGATGCAGACATCGGTGATGACGAGCATCTCGGGAACCGCCGACTTGATTTCCCGGATCGCCCGCTGAACGATGCCGTCGGGATTATAAGCCTCGGACCCGCGGGCGTCTTTTTTGCCGGGAATCCCAAAAAGAAGGACCGCCGGGATGCCGAGGGCATGACTTTCTTTCACCTCTTGCACCAGGTGGTCGATGGAATTCCGGTAAATCCCCGGCATGGAGGATATTTCCTGTCTTTCGCCCCGCCCTTCGCAAACGAACAGGGGGGCGATCAGGTCGTCCACCGACAAGTGGGTCTCACGAACCAGCCGCAAAAGAGCCGGGTTCTGTCGCAACCGCCGGTAGCGGTGAATGGGAAAGGGCATGAATTCCCCCATCAATTAAAACCTCCCCGGGGGCCTCCGGCGCGCTTGAAACCAGGCTCCGGGGGGAAAAAGGAATAAGAAACTCATATTACCACGGGCCCGCCGGTCCGGCAACTTATTGAAATTTCTAGAAAAATTCCGGAAATGCCGGCGGGAAGACCGGCTTCCGGCGGCGTCTCCCCCCTCCGGGCTGTTGGAATTTTGACACTTCCCTCTGGGAAAGGGGGACCCGGCGCCAATTTTGACTCCCCGGACCAATCGGTTGATTTTTCTAACGCCTTTTATCTCAAGGCCTCGAAAGACATTTAACCAATTGAAAAACTTGGCACAACTCTTGCTCCCCCTGGGCTAAAGTTCGTTTTTTGGGCATCCGATAGTTAAAAAGACTCCACATTTTTTGAATCTTTATCCTGAGGAGCATTGACCATGGATCCTTACGATTCCTCCCTCGACAAGGAATACGAACAACTCAATGAAGCGATCATGAAGGCCATCGTCTCCTCACCCGACGTCAAAAAAGTGCTTCAAGAGTTCCAGTCCAAGGATTTGATCAATCATCTGTCCGTCCTCAACCTGATTTTGAGCCTGGAAGAACTTTCGGAACTGGTCTTTTCGGGGGACGACTTGTATAAGTTGGAACCCCTGGAGGAAAGGTCGGCACCCCCCAAGGCGGCTCCTGCCGAGGGCCGCCAAGGACGAAAAGGTTCGGCGAAAAACCTGGTGGACGGGAAATCCCTTTCTCCCAATGAAATTCTTTTTGAACGATTTTACCAGGGGAAATTCGACGAACGGAGATGGTTGAAAAAAACCCGGATCAAACTGTAAACGGTCCTATCCGGGTCCCCTCACCCCGGGCGAAGCTTTCCGACCTTGCGGGGAATGTTTTTTGTGTCTCCCCGCGGGTCTCCGGCATCGGGTCCGGCCCGGCTTCTTTCCCGCCCTTTCCCGCCTCTGGACGCCGGTCTCGGCGGGGCCGGTGAGCCAAAATCGACCTTCTATTTTTTGAAGATTTTGGCATCGCAGGAGATGTATTTGATTTGATTCAGGGGAATGACCAGCACTTCATCGACGGTGGTGATTTCGAACAGTTCCAGGTCGTCGCTGAACCCGTGCTTTTCGGTGTTTTCCAACTCCAGTTCCTGATTATCCACAAAGACAACTTTCAACCGGTACAGCATGCGCGCTCCTTTTCCAGTTTCACGAACAGGGGTCAGAGGATCCCTCAGTTGGGGAGAGGGACGCCTTCAAATTTTCGGGCCAGGGGTTGCTGCAGATAATCCTCCACGTAATTTTTGATGTACCCTTTTTCATATAACTTCCGATTCGACAGCTCGGAGTTGATCTTGTGGAGGACGGAAAAGCGGACCCGGGGATGACGGGCCCGGAACTCGTCGAACGTCACGCCGGAAATATCCCGTTCTTCCCCCGCGCCCCATTCCAGGATCACTTTGGGAAGGAACACCCGGGTCTCCGTGGTGAGCCGGCGGCTGATGTCTTGGAAGGTCAACAGGGTGGTGCAGTTGGAATCGCCCCCCAGGGTGGCGTTGGGAACCGGAAGATACCGCGCCCGGTTCGGGCGAAACAAGGTGAGAACCCGGCACACATTGCCGGCCATGACCACAGTGTCTTTTTTCTCCAGTCCGCAGCGGTCAAACACCTTGAGGATCTTGTTGCGGTTCAGGAAGGCCGTGATGTCGGATTCCGTATGGATCAGCGTCTGATTGGGCAGATCCATTTCATACACCCGCCGGGCTTCGTCGGGAAGGTATTTTTTGCCCCGGCGCATCAACGCCGTCGTCTGCGGATCGATATATTTCAAGGGGGTCAGGCAGCCCATCCACAAAAGCACCCGGGGATTGATCCGGGCAATGGTCCGCGCATCCTGTGACAGGGTGTGCGGCCCGAAGGAATAGAAATTGGCCGAGGTCACCGCCGGCCCGTCCAACACCCGCTTCACCTGCTCCACGGACGGTCCGTGAGGCATCAGCGATTTCCGGTATTCGCCGAGGGTGATGACCGACAGTTCAAAATTGATTCGACCGGGATGGCGTTCGGCCAGTTGGTTGATCCGTTCGGGGTGCGCGAAGCCCACCGTGAAAAGGGTGACTTTTTTATCGGTCGTGTCCAGGAATTCTTCCAGCCAGTCCATGGCCCGGGGATGGAGGAACAGGTCCGTCCACTCCATGTACTCGTTTCCCCCGATCACCCAGGATTCGGTCGGATGGGTGGGATATTTATGGATTTCGGAGAGAATGAACTCCCAATGTTCCTGGGTGGTTCGGGGGACCTCAAAGGTCTGGCGGTAGCTGTGATCTTTTTCGTAACAGAAGGTACACTTGACCGGGCAGGTCTTTCCCAGGCTCAGGGGAATTTTCCGTCCCCTGATCTCCGCCCTCAACACNNTCAACACATCGTATAAAACTTGCTGGTCCAAGGACGAATCTCCTCAAACATCGAGACCCCCGGTCCAGGCCCCCGGGACAGGCAGGGATGGGGAAATCATTCCCAATCCTTGAAAATTTTACTCAATTGTTCGTCGACGGGAACCTGGCGCCACAGATCTTTGTCCAGTTTCTGCAGCAGTTGGTTCAAATGCTCGGCCGCGCACCCCATATAGGCCAGACTTTCTTGCTGGAGCTTGAAATTCCCCTGCTTGAGGTTTTTCTCCAGTTTCTGGAGATGGTTCTCATCGAAGGGGTGAATGGAAGCCACGCTCTTGAAGGCCTCGATCGCTTCCCGGAATTTTTTTTCTTCGTGGCTGGTAAACCCGGTTTTAAAACTTTCCTGAGCGTCCCGGACCTCTTCCACCGTCACCGCATCTTGTGGCATGGGTTTGAACTCCTTAGCTCCTTAATTTTCAAGCTCTTTAATCCACGTACCCGCTTTTTCGAGCCTGCCCCGCACCGCCTCGGCCGCGAACCGGGGCCTTCCAGGCACAAGAGATCTGCCAAAACGCGAGTAAAAGCCGGGGATTTGGTTGGGTATTTTATCATTCCCCCGGCGGGAAATGTCAAGAAACTCCAAAAAACAAAGGGGGAAAATGAGGCGGGGGCCGTCCCGTTCGGGATCAGGGAGGGAACCCCCGGGCTTTCCCGGTTTTCCCTCAATCCAAACCAAACACCCCCCCTGTTTCCCCGAACAGGCCAAAAAGGGAAAGACCGTGCTTTGCCTTAAGGAAAAAAGATCCCGCGCAGAAAGGCGATTATTCCTTTTCCTCAATATTTTCGGGTTTGACTTGTTTTCCCTGAGGGAACTTCTGTTCCAGGCAACCCGAAGTCATGGCAAAAACCACCATCATCAGCACGAGTAAACTAACCAGTCTTTTCATTCAGTCTTCTCCTATCAAGGGGTCAGTTTCCGGGACGTTCCCGGCATCGGTTCAAGGATTTTGGTTTTTATCAATATTTGTAATACAATTCAATCAAAAATTTTTTTTTGAATCAACCGTTTCCCGGGGCGGGGCCTTTGGAAAACCGGTCGATTCCGGGCCGGGCGAGGGTCGGGAGAGCCCTCGTTCGGGGTAAATTCGCGCCGGTTTATCCGCGCTCCCCGGAGGTTTTATGCTCGGCAAGAGAAGGGCCGAAGCCGGAAACCCCTCCCCTCCCCCTTAACCCGGGTCTTGAGCCTGAGGAATGGACTCCCCTTTTCCCGAAGCCCACCAAATCCAAGCCAACCTGAACACGGTCCTGGTGGGCGCCGAAGTGCACACCTTCCCGGAAGTGGACTCCACCAACACGTGGATCAAGAACCACCTGGACTCGGGGGCGCCGGAGGGCCTGGTGGTCTTGGCGGAATCGCAAACCGCGGGCCGGGGCCGGTGGGGCCGGTCTTGGTTTTCCCGTCCCGGCGTGGGAATTTATCTGTCTCTTTGGCTCCAACCTCCGCTGGCCCCGGACCACCTGCCTCGGCTCACGCTCCTGGCGGGACTGGCCGCCGTCCGGGCCGTCGACGCCTATTCCCGGGGCCGGGCAAGCTTGAAATGGCCCAACGACGTGCTCCTCAACGGCAAAAAGATGGCTGGCATTCTCTGCGAATTCTGCGAAACCTCCGCCGGCGACCCCGGGGTGATCCTGGGGATCGGCATCAATGTCAACCATTCGGTCGAAGATTTTCCCAAAGAGCTTCGAGCCATCGCCACATCCCTGCGAATCGAAAACGGCGAACCGGTCGACCGAACCGGTTTGATCCTGTCCCTGTTGCATCACCTGGACCAGGAGTACCAGGCATTTCTGGTGGGCGGGGAAATGGAACTGGCGGCCAAATGGAGCGAGCACACCGACATGTTCGGGCAGCGCATCGCCCTGACCCGCGGCCGGGAGGTCCTCCACGGAACCGCCCTGGGGCTGGATGCGTGGGGAAACTTGCGGATGCGGACTTCGGAAGGTCGGGAAATGACTTTTGACTCCGGGGAGGTCACTCTGCAACCCCCGGAATCTTAAAACGAGGTCCAGATTCCGATGCTGAAATAGACCGGCGACCGATAGCGCCCGTATTCGCCCGGCCACAAGTAATATTCCCGCACCTGAAGGACGGGATAGGTGTAGGTGGTTTGGTCGAGAGGCCGGGTTTCCGTCCCCAAAACGGGGCCCGCCACGGTGATTTTTCTTCCTTTGTAGAAGATCTGCGGATCCAGAAATTGGTCGTGCTGGATGAGAAACCGCCCCCGGGACGTATCGTCCAACAGGGGTTCCAGCCGGTTGCCCAGGGGCCTTTGGAGAATTTCGGCCCGATGACCGGTGTCGTCATTGATCACCCGGAGGACCGTGCCGCCCAAAAGGATCGATTGGTGGCGGTAGGTCTCCGGCCGTTCCTGCAAATCGGCGAGGGAAACGAACTGGAGGCTTTCATCGATCACCGTTTGGGACAGCACCGGCGAACACCCCGAAAGCAGAACGAGAACCAGCGCCAGAATCCGGAACCGTGGGCTCATGTCCCTCCCCTCTGCGATCTCGGGTTACCAGTAAAACGGGTGATGGGGGGAATAAAAATGAGGATGATAAAAGGGATCCCAGTAAGGAGGATAATAATAGGGGTGCCGCAAATATTCCTCCCACAAAAACAGTTCTTCCGCCTCGATGACCGGGAACCGGTATTCCTGTTCCCCGATTTTGCCCAATTTGCTTCCGGTGACGGTGCCCGCTCCCGTGATGGCCCGGCCGTTGGAGTAAATTTCCGACTCCAGGTAACCCTTGCGGTGAAAAAGAAACCGCCCGCCGGAATAATTCCCCAGCTCCGGATACCCCTGGAAGTCCAATTCTTTTTGAATCACCTCGATTTCCGAAACGTTTTCCAGGTTCCGGGTTTCCACAATGGTTCCGCCGAGCATCACTTTTTTTCCCACATAAGCTTCGGGGTTTTCCGACAGTTGCGAAAAAAGAAGATGGGGGTCGACGCTCTGCCTCAGGCTTTCGGAAATCGCGTGGGCACAGCCCCCGCACAGCAGGAGCAAGGCGAGGAGACCGGCCCGGAAAATCCAGGAATGACGGGGAAAACTCAGGGGCTTCATGCAAAAATTAAAATTTGCGGGTGTCGATCCAGAGGACGTTATCCAAGAAATGGCGGAATTCGCTCCGCCCTCGCTGCACCAACGATTCGAAATCCTTTTCGCCCATGGTTTGGGTGGAATGAATGGTGCCGGCGGCTTTCTTTTCCTTTTTCGATTTTCGGAAAGGAAACGCCAACCGGGGAACCCCTTCCTGCTCCAGCCACCGGTCATAAGCTTCCTTCTGTTCGGCGTCCCGCAAAATATCATACGCCGCGGTACCCAGCACAAACCGCTCCGTGGCTTCCGCGTCGGATGGAAACCGGTCGGGATGGTATTTCAGGGCTAACTTTCGATAGCCCTCGCGCACGGCCTCCAGGTCCGAAAAATCCTGGACTTCCAGAAGACGGTAGAGGTTGTGGGTTTTAAGCAGTTCGGGAAGTTTCACCCGCGCCTCGTTAAAATCAAAACCGGTTTGTCTCGTATCTGGGGAAATTATACACGTTTTTCAAATTTTGTAATACAATCCTTCCCATGGTGGAAATCGCGTTCATCCTTTACCTTCTGATTCTTTTCATCTTTCCCGGTCCCGTGACCGTGGGCACCCTGGGAATCTGGACCACCTGGTTTCTCTACGAAAAGTACAACTTGTTTTCCCAGCAGCCGTCCGAGGGGAAAAAGATTCTTTATCTGAACGGCTTGACCTATTTGGTGAATCTGGGGTTGAGCCTGGCCGCGGGGTTTTTCCTGGCCTTCTCGGTCCATGTGTTCATATTTGATTATATTTATCTTTTCGCATTTAACTTTTTCTTTTCCACCCTCCTTGCGCTCCGCTGGTTCGATTTCACCCAGCCGGTTTACCGGCGGATGCTGGAGAAGTGGATTCCCTCTCCCGCTTCGGGACCGGGGATCCCGGTCCAGTGCCTTGGCCTGCGGAGAGGGACGGGTTTCGGCCAGGGGCTCATTCCCCTGTTCACCGATGCGGGGTTCCTGACCCTCAGCGAGAACGGGGTGGTCTTTCAGGGCCTGTTTTTTCGACAAAAATTCGAGGCCGGCTCGCTTCGGCAGGTCGAAAAAATCAGCCGGGAGAAAATCAAAGTGCATCCCGCCCGGCCGTGGCGCCCGTTTCGTCCCGAAGCCGTCCTCATCATTCTGAAGGATCAGGTCTATCCCTTTCGCAGCGGTCCTCTCCGGGACCGCCTGGCCCGGCACCTGGCCCCGCCCGGGGACGCCGCGGGACCGCCCGTCCCCACCGCCCCTCAAGTTGATCCCGTTTTTCAATAAAGATACAATGAAGGGTCAAAAATTACGCTTTTTCTAACCGCGGTCCAGGCAGGTCATGGCACGGGCAACGACCAATTTTTATAAAACCCTTGGGGTCGAACGATCGGCCACCCCGGAGGAAATCAAACGGCGTTACCGGGAACTGGCCAAGAAGTACCATCCCGATACCAACCGCGGCGACAAAAAGTCGGAGGAAAAATTTAAAATTATTTCCGCGGCGTACGAGGTCCTGAGCGACAAAAAGAAACGCGCCGACTACGACCTCCAGTGGACGCGGAGTCGCCGCCCCCGGACCCGCCCGGGAGGCCCGAGGGATTGGGCCCCGCCCAGCGACGCGTACGGTTTCGGAGACGCGGAATCCGGACGGGCGCAGTGGCAACAGGATTTCACCACCGCTCCCCCGCAGGAAGAACAGCGGGTCGATCCCGATACCCCGACCCGGGGGTTCGACCTGCAATTCATGCTCGACCTGCCCCTGGCGACGGTCTCCCTGGGCGGAACCGTGCCCTACACCTATGAAAAGTACGTCACCTGCGAGGCATGCGAGGGAACGGGCAAGGGGGCTCTCGAGGAGGAATGCCCCGATTGCGGCGGCAAGCGGCAGGTGGTCAAACCGGTGACCCTGGACGTCAAGGTCCCCCCGGGCGTGGCCGACCAATTCACCCTGCGCCTGCCCGATGAAGGGGGCGAAGGACGCAACGGGGGCCCTCCCGGCGACCTGTTTCTGCGGATCAACACCCTGCCGCATCCGATGTTCAAACGGGTCCGTCACGATATCTACGCGGAAATCCCCATTTCCCCCCACCTGGCGGAACACGGCGGATCCTTAAAAATCGAAACCCTCGACGCCCCCCGAACCATCGAGGTCGAGGAAGGCACCCTGACCGGGGAGGAATTCCGCATTCCCGGGGCCGGGGCGGCCATCGACTGGGGCAAAAAACGCGGCGACTTCATCGTCAAATTTCGCGTGGAAGACCAATAAATCCCGTGCTAAAAACCTTCTTCTCCCTGCTTCTCATCCTCCTCGCCCTGCTGCTCGGCGGCATCATTCTGCAACTTCAGAAAAAACCCCCGCCGTCCAAGGCCAAACGCCGCACCCGCGCCTTGCCGCGGACCCGCGGCTCGGTGAAAGCCGATCCTGCGCCCGCCCGGATTCCGTCCGAAGACCTCCGCCGAGGGTTGTCCCACCTGGCCCACAATCATCCCGAACGGGTCAGTCAAGTGCTAAAACAATGGTTACGAGAGGATTCTAAAAAACGGAGAGAGGACCGTTAGTCCGATTTGGGAGGCGGGTCCGATTTTGGGGCGGGGTCCGATTTTGGAGCTGGGTCCGGCTTGGAGGCGGGTTTGGCCGAAGCGGCCTTTTCGGCCGGGTCCGATTTTTGGGCCGGGTCCGATTTGGGAGGCGGGTCCGATTTTTGGGCCGGGTCCGATTTTGGAGCTGGGTCCGGCTTGCGGGTTTGGCCGAAGCGGCCTTTTCGGCCGGGGCGGCTTTCTCCGCCGACTCGGGTTGGCCCGCCGTGCGGACCAACCGCATGGACGACCAGATTTCTGCGGTGGGATACACGGTGTCGATTCCAATCTTGAAATCGAATCGAGTGATTTTGTCGTCGGAGCATTCGCTGATCCA
>JABAHQ010024562.1_pt2 | contig 21019 bp, 16 predicted proteins | sample 7062091 | NCBI WGS metagenome assembly JABAHQ01 (sample SAMN14534359, study PRJNA622989) | marine sediment metagenome | biome: marine biome [ENVO:00000428]; feature: marine pelagic biome [ENVO:01000023]; material: deep marine sediment [ENVO:00002113] | place: India: Gulf of Kutch | collected...
GTCTTTGTTCTCTGTTCAGGAACATTCTTTATCAAATCAGAATTTCAATATATACCTGGCATAATAAAAACTGGCGTTTTAAATTGATTGTAAATAAGAACCTGAATAATAATGGAAATGAAAATGGAAATGGACACCTTATACCTGATTTTATTTTTGGCATTTTGGATTGCCCTGCAACGGTGGATACTACCCAAAATGGGGATCAATACCTGAATGTCTCAATCTTGCTCGGTCGAGCAGCGGAAAGAAAAGTCTCCTGCAACGGATGAGAGCCATCAGACCCGGTCTTCCGAGAGGGAGGAGAGGCGGATGAAAATATAGTATCATAGAGTGTTTCGGTGTTAAAGTGTTTTTGGGTTGGGTAGTTAAATGGGATTCTACCTTAGAGAAATTATATCAATTAAGGAGATATGTTATGCAAACGTTTATTTTAATGACCAAGCTGTCTCCCGAGGTTTCCAAACAGATGAAGAGCCGGGCGGAAATTGGTCGGGCCTGGTTGGATCAGGTCAAAAAGAAGTGCCCGGAGGTGAAATTTATCTCCCACTACGCGCTGCTGGGGCCATATGATTTTCTGGATATTTACGAAGCGCCGGATGAAGAAACCGCCGCCAAAGTCTCGATGATCAGCCTGGCAAACGGCGCCTTGCAGGCAGAGAGCTGGACCGCGGTTCCCTACAAACGGTTTCTGGAATTGTCGAAAGAAATTTGACGCCTGCTATACTCTATTGCTTCATTGCTATATAGTTTTAACGATTGCCAGGCTTTGGCCTGTGTGAAATTATAGACGCGTTTAAGCTTCATCTTTTATAAAATACACGCTAAAGCGTGGTAATCTGGAATGGCGATTCTGGATTAATGGAGTTTTGGAGCGCTGGCGTAATGGTTAACTAAAAAAGCGCGAAGCGGAAAACTCGTCATTTAATGAGACCGCTTCGCGCTAATATTTTTCTATCCTATGTCGCGATTATCTAAATCTGCTCTATGGCTGTTTCTCCGGATAAGGCGGAATCGGCGGCAGTGTTTTTTCTTTGGTTTTCAATTCTTCCAAGATCACCTCAATCGCCTTGTTCAATTGTTGATCGACGCCGGCGTATTCTTTGCCGGGATCGTTATCGACGAAAATATCCGGTGCCACTCCGCGACCTTCGATAATCCACTTTTTCCCTTCCGTATCATAAGGCGCAAATTCCGGTTTGTAGAGGAAGCCGCCATCCAATAAGGGAAGCGGACCGCGAATTCCGACTACCCCGCCCCAGGTGCGTTTTCCGATCAGTTTGCCCAGATTATGTTTACGGAAACGATAGGGAAATAAGTCGCCGTCGGAGGCGGAATACTCATCGATCAAACAAACCATGGGACCCAAGAACGTCGCGTATGGATCTGTTCGAGGCGTGGTGTTACGGGACATATCCACCATGGCAAGCTCCCGGCGCAACCGTTCGATGATCATCGGAGAGACATTGCCGCCGCCATTACCGCGAACGTCGATGATTAACGCCTTTTTGCGAATTTGAGGATAATAATGTTTCACAAATTCGTTGAGGCCTTTTCTTCCCATATCCGGTATGTGGAGATATCCTACTTTGCCATTGGTCGCCTCATTGACCTTTTTAATGTTTTCCCGCACCCAGTTGTAATAATACAATTCCTCTTCATCGCCAATGGGGACTACGGTCTCTTCACGACTTCCCTGCATGGAGGAACTGGCATTAATTGTCAGTACGACCTGTTTGCCGGCGGTATTCAACAATGATTCATAAATATTACTCATTTGATTGGTGGGGTCACCATTCACAGCCAGGATATAATCCCCTTCATTCACATTCACCCCAATTTCGGTTAATGGAGATCGGGTGTTTTTCTGCCAGTTCTCACCTTCCAAAATTTCAGTGATGCGATAATAATTGGATTGGGGATCGCGCTCTAACTCGGCGCCAAGTAACCCCACTTTTAGCCGTTCCACATCGGGGCGATCGCCGCCCCCAACATAAGTATGTCCCACATTCAATTCCCCGATCATTTCACCAATGATGTAGGTTAAATCATTGCGATGATTTACATGCGTAACCAGTGGCTCATATTTTTCCCGCACTGCTTCCCACTCCAGGCCGTGCATGTTCGGCGCATAGAAGAAATATTTCATTTGCCGCCAACTTTCCTGGAAAATTTGACTCCATTCTTTATGGCGGTTCAATTCGACTTCTAAACCGGACAAATCGAGTTTGTCTTGCACTTTTATCTCACTTTTGGGTAAATCAATGATCGCATAGGTTTTATTCTGGGAGATCAACATTTTTTTCTCATCCGCAGAAATTTCATATCCATTGACCTGTCCCAATTCAGTCTCTTTTTCCTTTTCCAAATCATACATGAACAGCTTCGATTTTTCATCTTCACTGCCGTTACGGATGTAATAAACGTTGTCACCAATGCAGGCCACATTTCGATAATTGGATGCTTTGATGGATAAGCCAATAATTCGATTTTGAATACCATCAATGTCTACCTTAACATCCGGCACACCTTTCTCTTCTTCCTTATTCTTGTCATCTTTCTTTTGCTCTTCTTTGCTTTCCTCTTTCTTGATCTCCACTTCATCGCTTTCCGGCTTGAAGGGCGACTCCGTTTCCTTAGAAAGTGTGGCGAAATAAACCCGATCCATATCCTGATAAATATGATTCCATTCCGTCCAGCTATAAACCGGGTTGAAATCGCGGGCAGAGACGAAGAAGAGATATTTCCCATCATTGCTGAAGGCCGGACTGCCGGAGCTGTACCATCCTTGCGTAACCGGGTATTTCTTTGCTTGCTCCAGGGAGTAGAGATAAATTTTACTCATGTCTTTTTCTTCCGGCCTGGAGTAGGCGATCCATTTGCTGTCCGGTGACCAGGCATAGTCACGGATCTCCCAAATCTGAGCCTGATCGACTTCGGTGACTTTCCTGGTGGTAACGTCCACATAACGAAGACGCAATTTCTTATCCGCCCAGAGAAGTTTCTTACTATCCGGGGACCAGTAGAGTTGATAATAATAAGTATCGGCATCTTTGGTAATTTTTTGCGGGGCACCGCGCCCATCCTGGGGAATAATGTAAAGTTCATTCTTCCCGGATTGATCGGAGATATAAGCGATCCATTTGCCATCCGGCGACCATTTGGAATTGCGATCGTGAATGCCGGGAGATTCGGTCAGATTACGGGTCGGCCCTTTTTTAGCCGGAACGGTGAACACATCGCCGCGAGCGCCAAACAGAGCACGGTTGCCGTCGGGAGCGATCTCATAATTGGTCACCTGATCTTTCACACTGATGATACCGCCCCGGCCGGTATTGAGATCTTCTTTAATGGAGATAGAGACTCTGCTATGCTGCTGTGTGTTCAGATCGAAACGGTAGATGTAACCGGCTTGTTCAAATACGATGGCATCAGGACCGAGGGAGGGGAATTTAATGTCATATTTAGTGAAATTGGTGTGCCGTTGGATGTCACCGCTATTCAGGTCATAAGAATAGAGGTTCATTTTGCGTTCCAGGGTCGTATCACGGTCGGATAGAAAATAGATTTTGTCATCAGCCCACATGGGAATAATATCCTGGGCAGGATGATCGGTAATGTTCTTTACTTTTTTGGTTTCGAAATCGTAGATCCAAATATCATCCGCCATGCCGCCGCGATAGCGCTTCCAGGTGCGAAATTCGCGGAAAATCCGGTTGTAGGCCATCTTTTTGTCATCGGGAGAAAAAGAGCAGAAGCCGCCTTCGGGTACCGGAACCTGGTGGGGAATATCGCCATCAATGGAAACGGAAAACAGCTGTCCGATAAAACTGTTAAAAGACCGCATCCGTGACCGAAATACAATTTCCGGGCTTTTGTGCTTCCAGGTCATCACAATGTTGTTGGGTCCCATCCGGTCGCTGACATCATCGCGGCTCAACGTTGCGCTGTAGGTCAGGCGTTTGGGGACGCCTCCCTCGGCCGGCATCACATAGACTTCCGTGTTGCCGTCATACTGTCCGGTAAAGGCTAACTGCTGACCGCTCGGTGAGAAACGGGGAAACATCTCATAGCCTTCATCATTGGTTAATTTTCGGGCTACACCGCCATCCACCGGAACGGTATAAAGATTCCCGGCATAGGAGAACACAATCTGTTCGCCATTTGTGGCCGGAAACCGCAGCAATCTTGCCTCCTCTTGCTGCGCAAATAAAAGGTTGGTGAACAAAAATAATAATAGAATTAGCAGACTATTACGCCAGTTCATTTTGCCTCCTACAAATGTTTTGTGTGATAGAATATTTATTGGTAGGTAAATTGAGGTTCCGCAGTCGGAGAAATTTTAGCGTTTCTGGAAATTTAAAAAAGCTCATCGATTTTCCTTAATGAAAACCAAAACTTATACGGTAATGATACCGGAATAAGTTGCCAATATTTTTATTCGGTGCTACTCAGCCTTTGATTTTCTCAGCTAATTAGCCATAGCCAATTATCTGTGCAACTTCTCTTTATAGTTCCCATATTCTGCCAAGAATCGTGCCTTTTGAAAAAGTTTCCACAACCATCCCGTCAGGGATGTCCGAAAATAGCTCACCAATTCATTAGTGGGTAAAATTTCTCACATGTTCTTGATCCATATTGTAAATTCGCAGTCGGATATAATTCACTGCGAACTTAATTCAGACAGCGCGTCGATCGCATTTTCCAGTGTGGGTCTCACAAAATTGCGGCGCTCGCTTTTCAGAATATTTTTTAGCAATAATAGTGTTTCGGTCGCCTCATAGTTACTCAGCAATTTCGCCGCTCGCTTTCGGGTTCGGAAATAGGGATTTTTAAGCGCATTCTTAATGACTTCCAACCCTTCCCTTTGATGATTATAGGTCATGCTTTCGGCATAGTCTAATATGGCCATGTCCAAAAGATGCATTCCCCCGTTACTGTAGCGGTAATGGACGTATTTTTGTGCCAGTGGTAAGGCACGGCCATCGTCTAACGCTTTCATTGCCCGGAAAACGCCGCGGCGAATGATATTGCGATGGGAATCTTCTGCTAACATCTCTTTCAGAACGTCAAAGGCATTTTCCGCTTTCACTTTTCCCAAAGATGCTGCCGCTTCACCACGGACATAGTCATTGACATCATGTTCCAAATGTGTATACAGTATGTCTTGCACTGCTTCTGCCTTAAATCCGGACAGTTGTTTCATCACTTCTTCACGCACTCTGGCGTCCTTGTCTTCAGTGGCGATTTTCAGTACATCCAGCGCTTCGGATGATCCGATAGCTCCCAGAGTGGTAACCAGACGTTTGCGTACCCAGTAAAACGGCTCGCGAATGATGGCCCGCTTTAGCTCCGGAATGGCCCTGTCGCCATAATAGGCCAATTGCTCTGCTGCCATATATCTGCCAGTGACATCACTGTCAAAGTGTAATTGGTATTTTAATTCAGCGAATGATTTTTCGAAATTCAATTTCTTGAGGATCCACGGCCCCTTGTCAAACCGGACCATATCTGGTTTTTGTTTTAGCGCATATTTAAAACGGTGCTCGCGTTGATTCAATTGGATTCGTTCCTGAAGGAGCTGCTTCCCGGCTGTAATTTCGATGGGCACTGTCAACTTAAAGACATCCATCGCCGGTAAGGAATCCTGAGTTTGATGAACGTAAAGGGTCATTTGCCCGGCATCTTCGTTCCACTCCCACCAGACCTTGAATTCCGGCAAGCCCGCACTGTAAACCCATTGCTTAAAAAACTGGGTGAGATCCCTCCCTGAAACCGCTTCCATGGTTTTCCGCAAATCCTCACTAACCACATTCTGATATTGATAATCATGGACATATTTCCGAATACCTTTCCGGAACAACTCATCTCCCAGTTCGAACCGTAGCATGTTCATCACCGCCGAGCCCTTGGTATAAGCCTTTCGCCAGGAAAACTCAATTGGGGTGATCCCGTCTTCACTGGGCTGGAGGGTATCAATCGGGTGTTTTGCCAAAGTGCTGATGTAATCCTGATTTTGTTCATAGCGGCGTTTGCGGAATTCATCTACTCCGTAATGATACTCAAAAAACAGATCAGTAAAATAAGTGGTGATGCCTTCATTAAGCCAGATATGATCCCAGGTTTTACAGGTTAACAGATCGCCGAACCATTGATGTACCAATTCATGGGCAACCAGCGGATCACCGGAATAGTTGGGAACAGCGCTTTCCTCATGGAAAAGGCGCCGATTGAGGGTAGTGGCGGTGGTGTTTTCCATTCCCCCGTAACGAAAATCCTGCACCGGATTTTGAGAGTACTGAGAATAGGGATAGGGAGAAATATATTCGCTATAAAAATTTATCATGTTGGCTGTTCGACCGAAGGGATAATCGGGATTCATTTGGGCTAAATCGGCAGGAATGTTGTAATGTAGCGGCACGCCTTTGACCGTATCGCTAAAAGTGACGTATTGGCCGACCACCAGGGAAATCAGGTAAGAGGAATGTTCGAAATCGGTTTTCCAGTGAAAAGTCTTCTCTTTTTTATCCGGGTGATGAGTGACATCTAATAGCCGGCCATTGGAGAAGGCCCGCATTGTATCGGGAACCGTGACAATCATTTCGGAGGAGAGCTTGTCATCCGGTTTATCGTAAACCGGAAACCAGTGGTGATTGTCCTCACCCTGTCCCTGACTCCACACCTGGTAGGGGATTTCGGGGATATCTTTGATTGGATGAAAGAAGTATAATCCGGTAACCGGCTTGGATGTATAACGGATTTCCGTCTCGAATCGATCGCCTTTTTGGTAAGCTTGATTGAGATGAATCTTCAGCAATCCGTCTTCTAAAGAAAAGGGGCTGGAAGTACCATTTATCTTTACTGCGGAGACCTCCGTGGATTCCGAGTGTAAAATCAATTGTTTAAAATCATTTTCCAGGGGACTAATTCGCAGGTGGGCGGTGCCAAATACTTTTTCTTTATCAAAATTGATACGAAGGTTTAAGCGGATATGTTGTTGGTCATAATTGCGGGTGGTATGGTCGAGAACCCAATCTTTTTCACCATTTTGAGCATATATTGAGAAACTGAAAAAGAACAGGAACGAAATGGCTATCCACCAGCTGATGCGAGTCATTAAAAGGCTTCCTTGATAAAACGTGCTTGTTAATTTACCAATATCTGAACGATAGAGGCATAACATAATAGTAAGGGAGTCAAAAATGCAAATAAGTTCAGAAAAATGTAGAAGCAGGAAAAGCTTGAACGGATTCAGTGCATGAGTTATTTTAGATGCCGTTGAAATCAAGTAAATCGAGTGTTGATGTGTTCTTGTGTTTAAGTGCTACAATATAAGCGTGTATTGTTGTTTGAGAGTTTTTAGTGGAGAAACAGAAGGGTGGAGTAATGGAATACTGGAGTATTGGCACACAGTGCCCAATTTGTGGGAGTGATGGAGAACTGATCCCAAATCAAAATGAAAATACACATGAATAGATTTGACATTCTGTTTCAAGACGATCACTTTATCGCTATTCACAAACCGCCGGGAATTCATGTTCATCCCACGCCGTTAGCGAAAGGGGAAACGAGTTGCACTCAAATTTTAAAGAATGAATTGGGACAAAAGGTCTATTCGGTGCATCGGTTGGATCGAGCTACCTCGGGAGTGCTTTTGTTTGCCCTGCATGCTGACGCTGCCCGCAAAGTCACTCAGCTGTTCACGGAGCGTCTTGTCAAAAAAATCTATTGGGCGGTGGTGAGAGGATTTGTCGACAGCGAGGGGAGAATCGATCATCCATTAAGAGAGGATCGCTATAAAGAACGGGTTAACGCGGTGACTGAATACAGATGTTTAGCAACGGTCGAACTTCCCTATCCGGTTGGCAAATTCGCCACGGCTCGTTATTCAATGGTTGAAATTTATCCGCAAACCGGGCGCAAAAATCAAATTCGCAAGCATTTTAATAAGAGATCCCATCCTATAATTGGGGATGGAACTTATGGGGACAACAAACATAACCGTTTTTTTCGCGAACAGTTTGGCACTTATCGTTTGCTGTTAATCGCTAAATCGCTGTCATTCGAGCATCCTTTTACGCAGCAAAGGTTGACCATCGAAGCACCGCTCCCGGAAGATATCGGGTTTTTAATGGGGACATTTCAAAATTATGACTCATTTGAATTGCTAAACAAAATACTTTACTAAGCACAAAACCAGGCGGAGATCTTCAATGACATCCGAATTGCATTGTCGTAAATTAGAACGAATGTATAACAGTGCTCCCTGCAATGCTTATTATTCACCGACCTTAAAAATTTCCAATGGGCAAGCTGAGATAATTATTCCTGTTCAGGATAAATTTTTTCATGCAGCCGGTGCCACGCACGGATCGGTTTATTTCAAAGCCATGGATGATGCCGCTTTCTTTGCGGTCAATTCCTTGGTAACTGATGTCTTTGTATTGACGGTCAGTTTTCACATCCATTTGCTCCGACCGGTGTCGAGTGGAAAAATCAGAGGGATTGGAAAAGCCTTCTTTAAATCCAAACAATTGTTTGGCGGGGAGGCATCTTTATTTGATGATAAGGATCGGGAGATCGCCCGCGGGAGCGGCACCTTCGCCCGCAGCAAAGTGAAGCTGACGGATGAGATTGGTTATATTTAAGAATGAGTTAAAAATTAATTATGACGTCAACTCGAAGGCAAAACCATTAGCAGCATTTAATCACTCTCAATTTGACAATAGACCGCAAAATGATCAGACGCTTCCCTGGCATCGCTCTTCTTTTCAGCGATGCTTCCCGATTGTTGGATAAGTCGCACAGAGTTATCCGGTTGCAGAAAATCCGGCGAAAGTAAAATATGATCGATCCACACCCGGTGCTGGAAGCCAAACGGATGGCTAACGATGGGATCGGGAAAATCGGCGGTCCACAGATCGTCCNNGTGAATCTCTGGTCATCCATTGCAATACGTTATGGAAAATGGTTTGGGGATAAAACACATCTCCCATCACTGTCTCAACAAAACTCCGGCCCAGCACCCTTTCAAAGGCATCCAGGCCGGGCCCGTCATTCATGTCTCCCATTACCACAATTGGGTGGGCATCAGGAGCCTGCAGGAATTCATTCAGGCGATGCCGCAATCTGAGCGCCTGTCCTACCAGCCGCTTCCGATTTCCCAGGGCGATGTTTTGAAAATTATGCAGATCGACTACTGAGAATATTCCTTTGGATTTGCTATGCACTAAAACGAAACGCACTTTTGGCCCGTTTGATCCGATCTGAAACACTACTTCCAGCGGCTTTCGTTCCCATCGGAAACGTTCATGGAGTCCGTCATTATCAACATCAGTATCCCAGGGCTCGTAGTATGAAAACTCATCGTCAACAGCAATAATTGAAAATGGATCGCGAAAATAAAATACCAGATTTTGTCTTCCCCGGCTTACGCCATTCGCCAGTTGATACCCCATACCCTGCAAATAGTTGTCCATAAAATGCTGATGTTCCTCTTCAGCATTGGCTGCCTCACAAATGCCTAACAGATGAGGATTAATTTGTCGAATCACGCCGGCGATTTTTTCAGCCCTTTCTTTATAGCGCTCCTTGATGACATTTCTGCTGAACATAGTATTCATATTCTGGATATTATAGGCCATGATAGTATATACAGACATTTGCTTGTCCTCCATAGATTTTAGATGGTTGGAAAAAATTTAGCTAAACCAGACCAATTAGCCAACCCGAATTTTGATAATATCCACAAATTTTTTTTCAATTGACTTTTTTCAGGTATACCAATAAATTCAAAGCTTGCAATTTTGATATTAAATAGGTTAAAAATATTCGACTCATTAAAGTTAGCTAAGCCGATTTGATCTTTTTGGAGGAAACGTAGCGCATGTTAGAAAAACCAACGCTTAAATTTCTTTTTGTTCTGGCAATTTTGTTACTCTTCGCTTATCTGGTCTATCCTACCTATAGATTTAATACCTTGTCCGAAGAAAAGAAACAGCGAATGAAAGTGGAAAATCCGGATGCATATGAGGATCTTCTGGAAAAATCCATCAAGTTGGGGCTGGATTTACAGGGTGGTATGAATTTAGTCATGGAAGTGGATGTCCAATCACTCTTAGATAAGCTGGCGAAGAATAAGGATGAACGGTTTCAGAATGCCCTGCAAGCCGCGGCAGAGCGGGCCGAGAATGAAGATGTGAACGTAATCGATGCATTTGAAGAAGAAATCAGACAACGTGGGGCAGATATTGCGCTCTACTACGGAACTCGCGAACGTCGCAGTCGTCAAGAAATAATAAATTATCTGCACGAGCAAGAAGAAGAATCCATTGATCGTACTTTGGAAATTTTACGCAATCGGGTAGACCAATTCGGTGTCTCCGAGCCGAACATTCAAAAGCAGGGTAATAAAAGAATTATTATTGAACTGGCCGGCATTACCGATCGCCAGCGGGCTTTAGAATTAGTAGGAAAGACAGCTAAGCTGGAGTTTCGCTTGCTGGAGGAACAGGAAGTCACCCAGCGTGTTGCGTCACGAATCAATGAATATTTAACCGGAGGACTTGAGGAAGAGGAGGACACGGTTGAAACCGAAGAAGCGCCGCAAGACACCACTGAAGCACCTCAGGATACCGCAGTTGCTACCCCGGAAGAGTTATTTGGTGAAGGGGAAGAATTCGATACAACTGAATTTGACACGACGGGGCTTGCAGAAGGGGAAGCAGAAGCTGAACAAGGCAAGGAACTATTTTATATCGCCCCTCGCAATATTGTTATCAAGGAAAACAACGTATTGCGTTTTCATAAAGTCGTGCAAGATTCGGTTGTTCAAAATATTATTCAGCAAGAAGCAGGAGATGCGCAATTCTTGCTCGGTAAGATGGATCCGCGAATGGAAGACAGGGATCCGGATGAACGTTATCTGCCGGTCTTTTTGGTCAATGAAACCTCAGAATTGACCGGAGAAACTATCGTTGATGCCACTCATCGACGAGCGAGCATGGACGATCCCAGTGCTGCCGGTGGCTGGCAGGTTAATCTTGAATTTAATGATGAAGGTACCAGAGCATTTTCTCGGGTTACCGGCGCAAACGTCGGTAAACCGATGGCAATTATTCTGGACAAAAAAGTGCAATCGGCGCCCACCATTCAGGATAAAATTCGTACCGGCAGCGCACGCATTACCGGTCTGGATAGTCCGGAGGAAGCCCGGGACCTGGCCATAGTCTTAAGAGCTGGTGCGTTGCCGGCGCCAGCCCGAATAATTGAAGAGCGAACGGTTGGCCCATCCCTTGGTAAAGATTCAATTAATCAAGGTTACAAATCCGCCCTGGTCGGGTTGCTCTTAGTAGTAGTGTTTATGATGATTTATTATAAATTTTCTGGTTTTGTTGCCGACGTGGCATTGATCTTAAACATCCTCCTCTTATTAGGGGTGATGTCAACCTTACATGCAACATTGACCTTGCCGGGAATTGCAGGTATCATTCTTACCATAGGAATTGCGGTGGATGCGAATGTGCTTATCTTCGAGCGGGTTCGCGAAGAATTGGACCGAGGCAAGTCGATTTGGACAGCCATCGATACCGGTTATTCCCGTGCTTTTGTTACAATTTTGGATGCCAATGTAACGACCTTCATTGCAGCCGTAGTGCTTTACAATTTTGGAACCGGTCCGGTTCGGGGATTCGCAACGACATTGATGATCGGTATTGCGGCCAGTATGTTTACGGCGATTTATGTCACGCGAACGCTCTTTGAATTTTTATTATCCAAGAAGTTACTCAAACGGCTCAGTATTTAAGAAAGGAGACAGAATATCAAATGCGGTTTTTGAAAAATCCTCAATTCAAACTTATTGATAAACGTAAATTGGGTTTTACAATTTCCAGTGCTTTATTAGTTCTTTCAATCGTATCATTAATTTTGCACGGTGGGCCGCGCTTCGGAATTGATTTTCGCGGCGGCACTCTGATCGAAATACGCTTTGAGGACAAAAACAATCCCCAAAAAGAACTCGCCATTCCGATCAATGATGTGAGAGATGTATTTACCCAGTATGGATTGGAGCAATCGGAAATCAAACATTATGGCAGTCTTCAGGAAATCGCCGTTCAGATTGATGTTGCGGAAGAAATTGATTCGGAGCTGATGTCTAATATCTATCAAAGTCTTGAAAGTAAATTCCCGGAAAATAACGTGATTGAAAGGCGTCGTGAAAAGGTTGGGCCTAAAATCGGGAGTGAATTGGTCGTAAGCGCGGTCTGGTCGATACTGGTTGCATTATTGCTTATTCTCATCTACATCATGTTTCGCTTCGAATTCCGATTTGGTGTGGGTGCGGTTATGGCATTGTTCCATGATGTTTTGATTACACTGGGTGTTTTCTCGTTGATCGATATTGAAATTTCAATACCCATAGTGGCAGCGTTATTGACCATTATTGGATATTCTCTTAATGATACGATTGTGGTATTTGATCGTATTCGGGAAAATTTGAAAACATTCAAGCGCCAGGCCAGCAATTACGCCAGCTTAGTGAATCGCAGCGTTAACGAAACGCTCTCCCGTACAGTTGTCACCTCCGGAACCACTTTAATTGTGGTATTGGTGCTTTACTTTTTTGGGGGAGAAATTATTAATGATTTTGCTTTTGCATTGATTTTGGGCGTAATTATTGGGACTTATTCATCAATTTTCGTGGCTTCTCCTTTGCTGGTCGAATGGGAAGCTCGCAAGTCAGTATCAACTTCGTCAAAGAGTAAGCGAAAATAACTTTTGGTTAATAACATGAATATGACTCAAGAAAAGCAACAGGGCATTGTTGTTATCAATTTAGAAGGTGATGTAATGGGAGGCCCGGAAGCCTCTAAACTCAATGAAGAGATTAATCGCCTCTTGGATGAAGGAAATCTCAAAGCGGTGGTTAATCTGAGTCAGGTCAAGCGAATGAATAGCAGCGGACTGGGAATTTTGATCAATGCGCTGACCACCTTCAAGCAAAATGGCGGAAGTCTGAAATTGGCCAGTCCTTCTTCCCTGGTTCAAAATTTAATGAACATCACCAAATTGACCGAAATTTTTGAATCTTACGATACGGTCGAAGCAGCTCTTGACAGTTTTTGAGCTGCTTGCGGCAAACACTATAAAACCAACTAAGTATAAAAAAAATTACAGCAAGTCTATTAAGCCTGATTTTAGTTGTCGGCTGGATTGATTACCATCAGCAGCTAATAAAATCAGGTTTCTTTGTTTAAAAAGAGGATCTATATGTCGGTAGTCGTTGTTGTTGGCGCTCAATGGGGCGATGAGGGAAAAGGCAAGATTGTTGATCTGTTAAGTGAAAAGTTTGATATCGTTGCTCGCTATCAGGGCGGAGCTAATGCCGGCCACACGGTGATGATTGGTGAGGAAAAATATATCTTACATTTAATCCCCAGTGGCATTCTTCATCCCCAGACCGAATGCGTAATCGGAAACGGGGTGGTTGTGGATCCCACTGCTCTGATCGAAGAAATTCGTCTTTTGGAGAGCAAGGGTTTTAAAGTGAAAGGACGCTTATGGATTAGCCAAAAGGCCCACCTGATTATGCCTTATCACAAATTACTGGATAGCGCCAGTGAGGAAAAGCAGGGCGCGCTAAAAATTGGCACCACCGGAAGGGGCATTGGACCGGCTTATGTGGATAAGGCCAATCGCAAGGGCATCCGCATTGTGGATTTACTGGACAAATCTTTATTCGAAGAAAAACTGCGCCGCAATATCGAACAGAAAAACGAAGTGTTGGAAAAGATCTATGGCGTGTTACCCCTGGATGTGAATGCGATTATCAAAGAATATCTGGATTTCGATCGCATTATCGATCCGTATATCAAAGATGTTTCGGTGTATCTGAATGACGCTATCGACACAAAGAAATCGATTTTATTAGAAGGCGCCCAGGGAACCTTGCTGGATGTGGATCATGGCACCTATCCGTTTGTGACCTCCTCGAATCCGGTGAGTGGCGGAGCTTGCATCGGTGTCGGCATCGGACCGACCAAAATTACTGAAGTTCTGGGCGTGATTAAAGCCTACACCACAAGAGTTGGTGAAGGGCCTTTTCCGACAGAATTAACCGGGAGCGCTGGCGATTCACTCCGCGAGGCCGGACATGAGTACGGCGCTACCACCGGCCGGCCCCGCCGCTGCGGTTGGTTTGATGCCGTAGTCGCCCGTTATGCAGTCCGTATCAACGCTATTGACTCCATCGCCATTACCAAGCTTGATGTGTTAGACGGATTTGACAGTATTAAAGTTTGCACCGGTTATCGCTATGGCAGTAAAGTTTTAGAAGACTTTCCCACTGATCCCCGGGTGTTGCTGGATTGCGAGCCCATTTATGAAGAATTGAGTGGCTGGAAAAAATCAACAGAGAAAGTTCATAATTGGGGTGATCTCCCGGAAGGCGCTCGCCAATATTTACAATATCTGGAATCGATTATCGGCGCTCCGGTAAAAATCGTTTCGGTGGGTTCGGAACGACGACAGACCATTTTTCGAAATCAGTAATTTAGCAGCCAATATTACCTTTGTTCCTGCTTAAAATAAACACTAAAAAGGTAACTTATGAACGGCATAATTAATTTAATTTTTAGTATGTCCCTTTTGGTGCTAATTTCTTGTGTTTCACAGACACAAAAAAAATCACCCGCACCAGCTTCTTCAAAAGTTGAGGAGCCGGAAGAAATACAATTTGCCACTGACGCCGGAAAAGAATTGATAGTTGAAATGAAAGCTGAAAATGTGAGAAAAGTTCCCAATGGGAAAATACTGGGTAGATTGTATGAAGAAGAAAAATTAACGGTCATAAAGCGGGTTGGCAATTGGATCAACTTTACCAATTCGGTTTATGAAGAAGGCTATATCTGGGCGCCCTCTGTGGGCTATTCTTATGTAAATTTGTATAATCCGTATTTCTTTTACGATACCACCCGGCACAAATTCAAAGAAATTGAATACTTTCAAAAGTTTTTTTCCAAAAGCGGACAGCGTCGTCAGGAAACCGATGATGCGTATGAGTTGTTTTTTAAGAATATCGGTTTGGGCAGTCACGAAGCGACCGTATTGGATGTGGTCACCGAAACGCAACAAATTGTGGAACATGGCATCACTTTGTTTATAAACAAAAACAACAATCAGATTGAAGAAGTGCGGGTTGACTATCTTAAGCCGGTTAAAGGTTACAAACGCGCTTTAAGAAAAAGTGAATTGCCGGTCAAATCACCTTCCGGGGAAAATACCGGCCATTTGATCTGGGCAGTGGGCGAATTACTCCCGGATTTGGTCGTAGATTTAGAACGGAAAGCCTGGAAAAGCCAGTGGTTTCGCAGCATCTGGTATAAACTTCCGGATGCGGATTGATCGTCGTTAGTTTGTTGAGAAAGGAAAGATTTACATGGTTAACGCCATAATGGCCTTGGCGGTGTGGAGTCGATTTTCCGCTTCCCGGTAAATCACCGAATGTGGGCCATCGATCACTGCATCGGTTACCTCGTGCTCACGATCAGCTGGTAAGCAGTGCATGTAAATCGCATCCGATTTGGTTAGCTTCATCCGTCGCTCATCGCAAATCCAGTCTTTATACTTTTTGGAAATCTCCAGGGCCTCTTCGGGCTTGCTGAACAGGGATTCAATGCCCCAGCTCTTGGGATAGACAATATCGGCGTCTTCGAACGCAGCATCCATGTCATCGACAATTTCAAATTTCGCTCCTGCTTGACGCGCATTTTCTGTAGCAAATTGAAGCGGTTCTGCCATTAGCTGATATTCAGGGGGATGGGCCAGGGTAACATCCATTCCGAAACGCGTCATCAGCATAACAAGCCCCTGCGGTACGGACATGGGTTTGGCATAAGACGGGGCATAGGCCCAGGAAACCACCAGTTTACGACCGCGCAAATCACGCCCGTAAGTCTCCCGGATTGTCATCAAGTCGGCCAGGGTTTGGCAGGGATGGTCCACATCACATTGCATGTTAATGACCGGTCGGTCCGCCCAGCGGGCAATTTCACGCATGTAGCGATTCCCCTCTCCGGGCACCAGATCGTGACGAACGGCAATGGCATGTCCATAGGACGAAAGGATGATTCCGGTATCCTTGGGGCTTTCGCCATGGGCAATCTGGGAAGTGGAAACATCCACAAAATGGGCATGACCGCCAAGCTGAGTGATGCCTGCTTCAAACGAATTGCGGGTTCGGGTTGATTTGTCGAAAAACATCAGAAAGATAGTCTTATCCGGCAGATAGCGATGGGGCACCTCGTGCTTAAATTTATACTTGAGGTCATCGGCAAGATCGAGCGCCATCTCGATCTCATTTGTCTGCCAATCCTGGGTTGAAATGTAATCGTTGCTTTTCAATTTGCCTACCATTGATCACTCCATATTTTTTAGCTTTTAAATTCATTGACAAAACTATTTGGGGCAAAACCATTTTCCCACTGCATGCGAGACCTATGGGATTATATAGTTTAATCGTTTTGCTGATAATGGTTTTGCTATTTTCTAACTCTGGTTACGATTTATTTTAAACTCGTTTCTAAACAGTTTTTCGTTGATGTTCTATTTTTGTTGCTACTTATTAAATTTTGATTTAAAAATTACGCACAAACTCCGCATAAAAAGCAGCGGCCTTCGCCAGATGATCGAGGGGAATATGTTCGTCCGGGGCGTGTGCGTAGATTTCGTTGCCCGGGCCAAATCCAACCGTGGGAATTTGAAATAATCCCATAATGGCAACCCCGTTGGTAGAAAAGGTCCATTTGTCAACTGTTGGCTTCCTTTTAAACACATTATGGTATGCTTTCCGTGCAGAGTCCAGCAGCGGATGAGCTTCCGGCAATACCCAGGAAGGAAAATAAGTTTGCATGGGATAGACAGTGCCTTTATAACTGGGTCGATCGTAGTTGTGTACCCACAATTCTCCCTCCGCTTGTCTAAATGAAGGCAAACTTCGGATTTCTTCCAGACTGCTCTCAATGGTTTCCCCGACGGTCAGGCGCCTGTCCAGGTGCATTGTGCAGGAATCGGCAACTGCGCAGAGCGATGGCGCTGTGGAGCGAATATCGGTTACCGTGATGCTGCCTTTGCCCAAAAAGGCATCGTCATCGAGACGTTCATGTAATTCTTCAATCTCTTTTAAAATGGGGGCCATTTTATAAATTGCATTGATGCCCCGTTCCGGTGCCGACCCGTGGGAAGAAATGCCGTTGGTGCGCAGCTTCATTTCCATGCGCCCCCGTTGCCCGCGATAAATATTTAAATTGGTAGGCTCGGTAATCATCACCGCTTCCGGTTGTAGCACTTTTTCTTCCAGGATATATTTCCAGCAAAGGCCGTCACAGTCCTCTTCCATAATGGATGCCACCACCCACATCGTTAAATCCTCCGCTATGCCGATTTCCTTTAAAATTTTTCCGGCGTAAATAGCGCTGGCCAGCCCCCCTTTTTGATCGCAGGAACCGCGGCCATACAATTTCCCATCCCGGATTTCGCTGCCAAACGGATCGACAGTCCACAAATCCGGGTTGCCCACATCAACCACATCGCAGTGCCCATCAATAGCCAGAACCCGGGGGCCGTTGCCCAGGCGGGCCATTAAATTACCCAGCCCATCGGTTTTTATCTCCTTATAGCCCAGGCGCTCCATTTCCTGTTTGATTCGTTCCAGCACCTTTACCTCCTCTTCACTGCGGGACGGAATTGCGACCAACTCTTGCAAAAATGTCACCAGATCAGATTCCAGGTCTCGTGCCAGTTTCATTATCTCATTGGTCATAATGTGCTCCTTCGATCGGTAATTTGATAATATTTAATGTTTTTGTCATTTTATTATGGAAAACCGGAATATTGGAGTGTTGGCACCCAGTGCCCACTTCGTGGGAGTATTGGAAAAAATGGCATGAATAGAAAACGTTCCTGATATATTTTTACTGCGGAGCGTATAACTCCCCTCCTCCAATACTCTACCCTTCCATCCCTCCATTTCTCCACCATTCCATTTCTTATAATATCCCAACTTTTTCATTAAATGCTTCAATCCGCTCATCAATCTCATCAATCTGATTTTGTTTTTCTATCCAGTAATCCGGATAGTCATACCACTGGGCATTCAATTCCTCCAATTCCTTACCCTGCTGTTCGATCCAGGTAAAATATTTCAAGTTGTGGATGCGTCGGCGGTCGTAATAAGAGAGTTCCGCTATATAATCGGTACTGATTCCCCTTAAGTAGCGGTGATAATCCCGGATGGCATCTTCGTTGTTGTAATCACCATGCTGCTGACGGAGTTCTTCGATGCGGCTGGAATACAATTCCATGGAGTCGGTGAAAACGGTAAAAACCACATCCCGTTCACTCAATTCATAATATTTGGCAAATTTAATCGCGGCGAGTAGATTACCAATACCGGAAATGCCAAGCAAGGGTAGTTTCTCAATATCGGTTTCCGGAAAACCCTGTCTGACTAAATACTCCTGACCGGCCGATTCATTAAAAAGGCGCAACAAGTTCATGGTTGAATTATCATCAATGGCGATTACCAGATCGGTGTTGCGAACGTTGTGAATCCAGGGCACATGTTTATCGCCGATGCCTTCGATGCGGTGACCCCCGTAGCCGTTCAGCAATAAGGTTGGGCATTGCAGTGCCTCGGCCGCGGCGATTTTGGAATGAGGGTATTGTTGTTTGAGATAATCGCCGCATCCCAGGGTTCCGGCAGATCCGGTCGCCAACACCATCCCGGCAAAACGCTCCTGCGGGGATAGCTGTTGCGTCAGCACCTCTTCCATTGCCTGCCCGGTAACGTGATAGTGCCAGAGATAATTGCCGAAAGTATCGAATTGATTGAAGATGACGATATCATCTCGGGTAGCCTTCAATTCCCAACATTTGTCGTAGATTTCTTTCACATTGGATTCACATCCCGGTGTAGCGATAACCTCACCTGCCACCGTTTTCAACCACTCGAAGCGTTCCTGGCTCATTTCCTCTGGCAGGATGGCAATGGAATCGCATCCTAACAAAGCCGAGTCATAGGCGCCGCCGCGACAATAATTCCCGGTAGACGGCCAGACCGCTTTTTGGGAGGTGGGATCAAAATTGCCGCTAACCAGCTCCGGCACCAGGCAGCCAAAGGTAGCGCCCACTTTGTGGGCACCGGTGGGAAACCACTTGCCTATCAGCGCAAAAATCCGGGCTTTGACGCCGGTAAGTACTGATGGTATTTCCATATAGTTGACATCGCTATAGGCGCCGCCGTGCTCTGCTGGTTCGTTCTTCCAGGTGATACGAAACAGGTTGAGCGGATTCACCTCCCATAGACCCACTTCTTTTAATCGGGATTGAACATGTTCCGGTATGGTCTCCGGATACATTTGCTGTCGAAAGGTGGGGATAATAATTCCGCGTTCTCTTGCACGGTCTATTGCTTTTTGCAATCGATCATTTACTTCCACCTGGTTCTCCATCTTAACCCCTTATCTGTATTAAAGAATGAGAATTTATAAATACATGAAAGCCCATGCCATAACTGAATGTAAATTAAGAAAAAAGCAGGGAAAGAACAATGCAATTACGCTTTTAGAGCGGATTATTAGTTAAATTTGAATGAAGTTGGTCGGGATGGAATTAGTTGATTGTCAACAATAAAGACAAGAGCAGATACTTCTAAGGTTAAAGTACCTTCTTTTGAGGCTATAACTGCCTCATTCCAACTCTCGTCCCACAAATACTTCAATTTCTGCGATTTTATCGGCTTCAAATCGTATATACTCAGCCATATTTCGAGGTGGTCTATCTCCTCCGACCACCTTATAACGAACCATATATTCCGGATGGGTTCCAAATATCTGAAGATTTTCAGCCCAGCTTTTTCCAACGTGAGGCCAAATCTCCTCAATCATCTCATCACGATTGCTATAGATTGTAAATTCACTTTTGTGTTGAAAATCAGTCGTTAGTATATCCCGCAGTGTTTCCTTATCAGCCTCCTTATAGCATCGGTAATATTCTCGGATGACTTGGTGCTTTTTCATATCAATTTTCGCCTTTCCTGAAGTTGTATCCTAATGTAGTGCCAATGATTGGCCATCCAATGAAAAATGTCACATCGAAATCTATCTACAGTTACTTCTTCTCCGACCCGGATAGCGCTGTCGCGATACCAAGTGCAATATACACGCTGCCGGAAAAATATTTTTGTGCACGGATGAACGATAAGTTGCTTTTGAGCCACCCACCAATCTTTCCGGCGAGAAGGGCGTAAAGACTGTCATTGACAATGCCCATCACCACAAAAATCGCGCCCAGCACTAACATTTGAATGGCTGGAGAGCCGTTGGACACATCCACAAATTGAGGTAAAAAAGCCAGAAAGAACAAGGCTGATTTGGGATTAAACAGGCTGACAATTATTCCTCTATAAAAGCTCTGACTACTGTTTCCATTTTGCTGCTGGTTCGACTGGAATGATTCGTTTTCCAAGAATTTGCGGATTCCCAGATAAATAAGATATGCTGCGCCTAAATACTTGACCACATTAAATGCCACTGCCGAGGTCACTAATATTGCTGAAATCCCCAGTGCTGCCCCGGCGACATGAACAAGTGTGCCCACGCTGATGCCCATTGTGGAAATAATTCCTGCCCTGGCTCCTTGATCGATACTCCGCGCCACCACGTAGAGCACTGCAGGGCCGGGTGTTATCAGCAGTATGGTGACAGCGGTCATATAGATGGCTAAGGTTGAAATATCAAACATGTTGCTACTCCCAATTTATTCTGATGCTTAGTGGGTCATTTGTCATAAATTGCGACGTTAAATTTAGAATGAACAATTTCAATCGTCCCTACGGGACTATAACAATGATACGTTTCTTTCTTTCCCCACCGATGAATCGGTGGGCTATTTTCATAGGCTCCCGTCCGGGAGCTAACGATAATAGCCCCTTTATAAAATCCAGCATCGTCAGCGACTG
>JABAHQ010000013.1_pt24 | contig 21007 bp, 18 predicted proteins | sample 7062091 | NCBI WGS metagenome assembly JABAHQ01 (sample SAMN14534359, study PRJNA622989) | marine sediment metagenome | biome: marine biome [ENVO:00000428]; feature: marine pelagic biome [ENVO:01000023]; material: deep marine sediment [ENVO:00002113] | place: India: Gulf of Kutch | collected...
CCGAACATTCCGTGCTCATCATCAATCAATCCGACGATCCTAAGCCCCCAATTTGAATGGTTCTTAACGACCTTGATGAACTCTTGCGCTCTCTTTCCGGTGCCGACAATAAGAAGGTTGATTTGGTTATACCCCTTCTTGTGCATATAGTCAAAGAATCTATTCAAGAGTATTTTGGCACCGATGAGCAAGATGATCGTTACAATAGAGGTGATGGCAATGAAAAGGCGACTTGTTAACGTCATCTTAAAGATGAAAATCAAGCTACCCAGCGTAATGGTGGTTAATATGCTCGATTTTAGAATAATCTCGAACTGTTTGCCAATGGTCTTGGTGCGTAATTCTTTATAGGCTCCTTGGATAGAGAGCAAAAACAACCAAATTGGGATGCTGGAAAAGATTAGAATTGCATTCTTCTCTGTAAAAAATAGGAGACCTTCGAGATCTGGCGCTTTTGCAAACGCCATTTCACCGAGACCAAAATAATGCCGAATAAAAACACTTACAAAGTATGAAAAAACAAAGGCTAAGATAATAGAAAGGGCATCGATGATCTTAGTGACGTTGCTTAAAAAGGCTTCTTTCTCTTTAACCATTCAGTTCCAAAGCATAAAATTGCGTATTCGTAATCACTGCAGCCAGTTAGGACGAACCCATTTCCACGTACCATTTTACAAAGTTCTCAACACCCTGTTCAATTCCAATTCTTGGTTCATAGCCGATTTCGTTTCTGGCTTTAGAAATATCCGCATATGTTATCGGAACGTCTCCAGGTTGAACAGGCAGCGTTTCGATTTTGGGCTTTTTACTCAAACATTTGCCGATGAGTTCGATTAGTTCGCTTAACTCAATTGTACGTGATTCCCCCAGGTTATAAATGTGATATGACTCGCAGCAGTCAATTGCCTTGCAAATACCGTCAATGATATCCGTGATATAAGTATAATCGCGGCGGGACTTTCCGTCGCCAAACATAGTGATAGCGTCCCCGGCGTAAATGTTCTTTGTAAATCGATGAATAGCCATATCAGGACGCTGACGTGGCCCATAAACAGTGAAAAATCTCAAACAGGCTACCGGTAGTTCGTACAGATGATGATATGTGTAGCAGATAAGCTCGCCGGACTTCTTGGTTGCCGCATACGGCGAGATCGGATGATCTACGGGATCCTCTTCGCTAAATGGCACTTTCTTGTTCTCGCCGTAAACGGATGATGAGGAACCAAAAATAAATTTTTCCACTTCAAATTCTTTAGCCATTTCAAGCAGATTTGTTGTCCCCTCGACATTCACTTGCTGATAGAGCATCGGTTGCTTGATAGAAGCTCTAACTCCGGCCCTGGCTGCAAGATGAACAACGACATCTATTCGTTGATTCCGAAAAATCTGCTGCAACAAATCCAAATTTAAAATGTCTCCCTCGAAAAGAGTGAACCTGTCTTGTTTGGTCAACCGCCCGATGTTGCGTCGCTTGCTGTTTGGAGAATAATATTCGTTAAAGTTATCTATGCAAACGACTTCAAAATCCTGGCTCAAAAGCATCTCGCTTAGATGTGAGCCAATGAAACCTGCCCCTCCTGTGACCAAGATTCTCTTCATGAGCCAATATAAACCTGAAGTTGTCTCGGTTACTAAGACCTAAGAATTAATAATGATAGTAACTGTAGCCTGGATGTGCCATATCGGGAGTCGTCCCATTTAGGACGGCACCAATTATCTTAGCCGGTACGTGACTAAACAATTCGAGTTTTTGCTTAGCAATATCCCGATCCGTTTTTCCTGCCCGAATCACAATCATGGCGCCGTCAACTTGGGTACCAACAACCACGGCATCAGTGGCTGCATTTAAGGGTGGCGTATCGAAGATAATCAATTCAAACTTTCTTCTAATCTCATCCAAAAACCGCTTCATCTGATGAGAACCAAGTAGTTCCGAAGGATTAGGAATTAAAGAACCGCAGCTAATCAACGTCAGGTTGGGAACGTGGGTTTCTTTCAAAACCTGGATTAGTGGGGTAGCGTTCGTTAGATAATTGCTGAATCCGGGCTCTTTTGAGACACCAAATGTGTTGTGCAAAACACCCCGCCGCAAATCCCCGTCAATAAGTAACGTATTGCTTTTTAGCTGAGCCAATGTTATCGCCAGGTTAGCCGCCGTAAAGGACTTACCGTCCCCCGGTTCATTACTGGTAACCACCAGCGATTGAAGCCGGCCATTGTCTCTTGAGAACATTAAATTCGTACGAAGAGACCGATATGCCTCGCCCACTGGAGTTGGTGAATAATCGTGAGTCACCAACTGCTGGTCGATTTGTTTTATTTTTTCAGAATCCTGAAAATCATAAACATCACTGAAATCAATTTGGGGGATGGTTCCCAAAACATTTACCCGTAAACTCCGCTTCACGTCGTCCACGGTCTTCAAGCTCTTATCAAAAAATTCAATGCCAATTACAGTGCAAACACCCAACATCAAACCAACCACACCGCCGAAAACGGCATTTTTCTTTTTGTCTCTATTGTTTGGAAAGTCCGGAACCATCGCGGTGTCGAGTATCTCGACATCCTTTGATCTCACCTGCTCATTAATTCTCGCTTCCTGAGTTCTGGCCAGCAAATCCAGATATTTTCGTTCAAGAACCTTATTGTTTCGGGTTAATTCGCTTAGTTGAAGTTCCTGTGTCGGCAACTGCTTCAGTTCGCCGTCCAAAGATTTACTTTCCTGAGTTACTGTCGCCAACTCGTTTTTGAGTTCAACGATCTTGGCTTGTGCTCTGCTTTCAATTTTTTTATGTAGTTGTTTAATTTCGGCCAACGTCTCTTTTGCCTTTGGATTCTCCGGGGTGTATCTGGTAGCAATATTGTTCCACGTGTTTTCCAAATCCTTCAACTGTTGACGATATACGAGCATAGTAGCATCGTTATCGAAAACCGCAAGATTTGCAACTTGAATCATAACAAATCGTGTACTCGACTCCTCGAAATCTTCACTGCCCCCATTTGTCGCAACGCTTTCTTCCTCATCCTTTTTCGCCAAAAGATCATTCAATGTACTGATCACGTCTGTTAATCTGCGGTGTTGATTTTGTAAGGAAGCAAGCTCATTGGTTTGACTCTGGGCATTTGGATCCAGATACGTAGAGTATCTTTCCTTGTATTGTTTCAAAGCTCTGTCTGACTCGGCTAGTTGCTGTTCAGCGATCTTCAACTGATTTTCAAGTATCTGGCGTTTGCTGGTTATACCTTCATTCTTCAATCGGGTCGTATGTTCAATAAATATCTCAGCCAAGCGGTTGGTCATCTCTGCAACCAAATTTGGATCCGTATCGGTAAGTGCAATGGACATCAATGTACCAGAGCGATCGGTGTTCACTTGTATTCGATTTTGAAAAGATTTGACGGCTTTGCGGAATGTACGTATTTTGAAAGGGACCTCAGCGGGCACTTTCAATCCCTTCTTTACAAGTCGGAAAGAAAACCCATTAATGACTACTGGTTCCTTAACCGCATCCGCAATCAACCCCTTTTGCAATAAATGGAGTTGTTCTGAATTCTCGTCGGAACGAAGGTACAGCTCATAGGTCTGATTTTGTCGTAGTTTCAGGAGATAATCAGCGTTCACAGGATTCTTGGTCGTCGAAAAATCTTCAAACACCTGATTTCTCTTTATCAGTTGATCTGGCTCAAGCTCGAAGCTCATAGAAAGTCCGAGTTGAGCCACAACCCTCTCTGCGAAAGATCGGCTTTTGAGCTCGGTTTTTCTCCTCTGCATGACACTCTCATCCTCTCCTGAACTGCTAAAACGAAGAATCGCTTCAGCTTCATACACAGGAGGCTGACTTTTCAAATACAACGCCCAGGGCACACTTACAGTCAAGGCAATGAGTGCAACCAACCACCAACGTTTAATCAATGCCTGGTAATATCGTCTTAAATCGAGCTTCTCATCTTCCAATATCTCGTTATCTTCGATGACGTACGATTCCGTGTTCCTACCTAAAACTTCTTGCATACTACAATCTCGTTTAAGATTTACCAATTCTATCGACTAAGAAGTAGATGTTAATTAGTGTCACGCCAAACCGCAGAATTTCAAGAGCATCTCTAATTCGAAATCTTTTCCTGTCTGGAATAAAAACTTGATCTCCTGAATAGATGCCCATTTCTTGCAAAGAATAGGCCCTCTCAAACCCACTCAGGATGTCTTTCTTGATAACTTTCCCTCCTCTTTCTACCCACATTTTCTTCAAATTGCTGTTATCCCTTGGACCACCTGCTTTGTCCACAAGCTGCCAAAAAGAAGCATCGGGTTCTATCAAATACGTTCCGGGGCGCTTAAATGAGCCCAGCATTGTAACCCGAATGAGTGGTTCAACAATGATAACGGGATCCTGCAGGTAGGGACTAAATTTCTCTTTCAGATGTTCGGATAGAGTTTTCGGATTATGACCCACTACTTTAATTTCTCCAATCAAAGGAAGGAATACGTTGCCTCTACTGTCGATGGGATATTCACCATTCAAATCGAGGGTTTGATTTTTCCCGTCAGTTATCCGCCAGGGCTGCCAAACAGTCAAGCGAAGTGCGTCTCCTTTTTGAAACGATCGCGATGACCATTGGGCGGCGGCGTCATGTGACTGAAGTTGCAAAAGAACAAAAGCCGATGTCAAAAGAAGCGTCTTGCAGACAGATCTCAACCGTCCATGATTGATAAGCAAATTCATGACCCTTTCTCTCGTTTTTGTGAAAAAATTCCGTCCAACTTGTAAATTGCAAAATTCTCCCATTTATTATCTTGATCTATAAAAGCGATATCTTTTATCCTTATCCTCAAGACTAAGTTTTCTAAGAGTTCTATAAATTCTAAGTGCACTAACCTTGGTATATCCAAATCTTTCTTTTTTCAATTCCTTTTTGAGTTTGAATACGCCCCTTCTGGGATCCTCGATTATAGCTAACTTGATTTTCTCAGTCAGCGGGAGAATTTTTTTATCAACTTTGGACTTGTTAAAAGAAAATTGGCCACTATCACGAGCTTCTGATTTTTGAACCGGCCTTTGGGCAACACTTGGGGCAGTTTTCGCTACATCCGGAGCCTCAGGGCGATAACTTCTTGTGACACTCTTCGTTATGTCTAAGCCGATAGAAAGGTCGGAATCATTTATGGCTTCCTCAATGGATTCATAATATGAAAGTATCTTGTTGAATTCAAGCATTTCGAAAACATCATATACCTCGGGTGTCATCTGTACAATTTTCAGATCTCCGCCCTTTTCCCGAATGCTTTTGATTTCTCCAACAAATACTCCCCACCCAGCACTGCTTACGTAGCTCACTTGAGCCATATCCACGATGATGTGAAAGACTCCCCCATTGAGCAATTCTGTAATTCTGTTAAGTAGTAAGGAGCACGTCATGGTATCGACGTACCCCTTAACGGTTAGCATGGAAATATCACGACGAGCCCCAACTTGCCCTAATGAAATCTCGATACCTTCCATGCAGGAATCACCTAACAGAATGGATCAATCTTAGTTCGATGCAGATCAACAAATTCTATGCCAATTATTAGTCTTTATAATTCGAAAAATAAGCAAACCTATGTCCAATATTTTTATAATCCAAGGGGGTTCGTTCTGCAAATCGCATCAGAATCGCACATTTGACGTGTGTTAGCACGAAACATTGTTCCTCTCTGAAACAAGACTCTTATGGCCCCAAAAAAGAAAACGCCTACGAAACGAGAGTCACCATTCGTTTCGAAGCGTTTCTAAGAATGAGTACTGCTTGTTTGTTATCTTCTGCTATTTTTCGTCTGGGCAAGTTTCTGGTATAGTCTTACATATTTTGGCACCACGTATTTCCAAGAAAATTTCTTTTTCATTGCATTTTGAACAAGTTTCGTCCAGACGGTTTTATCTTGATACGCCGTCACCGCACGCTTAACAGCATTTAGAAGCTCTTCGGTTTCAAATTTTGTGAAAATGAAACCCGTTCCAGAAGTAGATGCAGGATCAAATTCCTCAACAAAATCAGCAAGTCCATCGGTATCGGCAACGACTGGAATGGTCCCGTAGGCCAAATTATATAATTGATTTAGGCTATACGATTGACAAAGTGAAGGCATTAGATAAACATCGCTGCCCGCTGCAATACAATGGGCCAATTCAGAATCGAGCTCGAAATTAACCCCCAATTGTTGAGGATATTTCTTCCGAAAACTTTGCAACTCTTTTTGTAGCTTACCATCGCCTCTTCCTGAGATAATCAGGCGTACATCCATTTTCATTAGACTGTCTAATGCAGATACGACTAAATCACCCCCTTGGTCTTCTGCCAAGTCAGTCACAACGCTTATTACCGGGATCTCCTCTTTGTATTCAAGTCCAAATTGATCGATTAAATGTTCTTTGTTCTTGTATTTCCCTGCCAAATCTCGTCTTGAATAATTGAAGGGTATCAAATTGTCCGTCTCTGGATTCCATATCACCTCATCAATTCCGTTGGCAATTCCATAAATATCCTCTTTTCGTTTTTTTAAGATAGGCTGAAGTCCACCGCTTTCGTCTGATTTATTCCGCACTCTCTCTGCATAGGATTTGCTGAAGGTACTAAGTAAATCTGCATATTCTAATCCAGCTCCAAGAAAACTGAAATGACTTCCGGCGTTATTGCCATTTAAGAGCGACTCCGGTACTCCAGCCTCGGTGAGGGCGGATGCCTCAAATGCTCCCTGTTTAGCAAAGTTATGCACAGACAATAATGTTTTCGTATGTTTGAAGAATTCATCATCCCGGTAAACGCTTTTCAACAGGGTCGGAACCATGGCGGTATGCCAGTCATTACAGTGAATTATATCGGGCTGCCAGTGGAGCAACTTTAAAGTTTCCAAACACCCTTTGGAGAAAAATATATACCGTTCAGCGTTGTCCCTAAATTCACGACCCGTTTGACTATCGAAGTACAGCCCATCTCGATTAAAAAAGTGCTTATTGTCCAAAAAGTAGATTTGAACTTTCGAGTCTGGTATAAAGGCTGATTTAGTATTGGCATTGTAAACTTTATCCCCAACCTTGATCTCCAAACCTTGCAAGCGGATGACATCTCTCAGGACGTACTTCCTTTCGTTGACCAATTTATAATTCGGCATCATCACTCGGACGTCATGACCCAGGTCTTTCAAATACTTAGGAAGTGCCCCCGAAACCTCTGCCAGCCCCCCTGTCTGGGTAAACGGAAATACTTCAGCGGATACAAAAAATATGTTCAACCTTTTTTTCATTTGCTTAACGCTCTTTAATTCACAACCCTAAACATTCTTTAGTTCATTTGTTGCAGCCTCGGGAGGTGTTGGATTTATATAAAATCCGGTTCCCCACTCGAATCCTGCGATCTTAGTTAATTTGGGAATGATTTCAATATGCCAGTGGTATTCGAGTAAATTAGGCTCTTGGATAGGAGAGGTGTGAATAATAAAATTGTATGGCGGATACCCCAACAAGTTGTTAATTCGATTCAATATGTCTTTCAACATTCTCGCCAGTTCGAGATATTTCTCATTTGGCATTCGCTCATAATGCGAATAATGTTCCCGCGGTATGATCCATGTTTCAAATGGAAAACGAGGAGCAAAAGGTTCAATTGTAATATACGAATCATTCGAGGCCACCAAACGACTTCGAGCCTTCAGTTCCTGAAGAACAATATCACAGTAGATGCATCGTTCTTTGTAATTGTAAAATCGCTTGCTTCCCTCTAATTCCTCAGTAACCCTCTTTGGAATGATGGGTGTTGCGATCAGTTGAGAATGAGTGTGTTCTAAGGAAGCACCGGCGGCCACACCATGATTCTTAAAAATCAAAATATATTTGAATCGCTCATCATTTGTGAGATCCAGTGTTCTATTGCGAAATATTAACAGCACTTTATGAATGTGTTCTTCGCTGAGGTCGCTCAGATCGAGGACGTGATTCGATGTCTCAATCACAACCTCGTGGGCTCCAACCCCATTAATCATGTCATAATTCCCGTCGCCTTTTCGATAAAGCACTCCTTCAATCTGAAGCGCTGGAAACTTATTCGGCACAACGCGAATTTCCCATCCAGGTACATCTTTCTGCTCACTGGTGGGACGAATTGCCATGATTTCGGGTGGGGTTTTATCTTCGTTGCCTGGGCAAAAAGGACAGAACCCTCCTCCTTTTATCTTAGGTTCAGTCGCCCAATCTGAAGGCCTCTTTCCTCGCTCTGTCGAAATGATCACCCAACGGCCTACAATCGGATCCTTGCGTAGTTCAGACATATATACGTCTTGAGGCCATAGAACCAGAGAAACACTTAAAACAAATTTTAAAAAATATACAATTTTCTAAAACAAAGTCAAGCAAAACGGATTTCTGATTTTTGAAAAAAGCAAGATTCGTTCCATCCTACACATAAAACACCGTAACAATGAAAAGGGCGGACACTCATCCGCCCTATAGTTCAATCTCAATTGTTGGTACCAGAATCAAACACAACCTTATAATCTCGCCAAGTAACGTTGTGCCACCGGAATATACTCGCTTTCAGGATAAGTTGACAGTAGCCGATCAAGTTCAGCACGAGCTTGTTGCTTATCTCCTAATTTTAAATAGCAAACACCGAGCATGAGTTGGGCATCGTCTGTTTTGTTTGAATTTGGAAACGAAAATACTTTCTCAAATTCGGCAATGGCCTGGTTGAAGTTTCCCATACCATAGTAGCATTCGCCAATCCAGTACTGACAATTATCTGACAGGCTGTTGTTTGAATCAGACTGCAGTAGATCTCTGAAGAGCGTTAACGCACCTTGATAGTTCCTCGACCTGAACTGATTCAATGCATTTTGATAGTTCGATCTAAATTCTGGCGAAGGCCCATTGGATGCACTGGATGTTCTCATGGGTGCACGAGGTCTTGAAGCCGTTCTGCTGCGATTCTCCAATTCACTAATCTTCGATTCCTTCTGTGTCAACTCCGCTCTGAGTTGAGAAATCTCTCGATCCTTTTCGGTGAGTTCGTCTTGCAATTGGTCGACCTCTTTCTCCAGAGTGCTGTCATCTTGATCCTGACTAACTGTCTCAAAATCACTTTGCTGCCCCTCGCTCTCGGCAGGCGTGATTCCCAGCAATCTCAGGACTTCAGCCTCCTCTGAATCACGGCCTTGTGCAGCCGCTTCCTCTTCACCCAAAAGCTCATCAAGATCAACCTCTTCCCCTTCATACGTTGAAGTCTGTCGCGAAGCACCACAGCCGAGATACAACGCAAACAAAAACACTAGGCTTGTTAGAAACAAACCCATTTTTGACTCCCGTCTCACGGATACAGTAACCATACTTACCTCCTGTAAAAACTCCCCAAACATTATTAATCTTGTGTTCTCAGGATGAGATAGGATGCCGTACCAACCGTTGCAGCCCCGATTGCCCCCCCGACAATGCGCCATGGCTTGCCACTGGGCGATACTCTTACCTGAATGGGTTTGCCAGGCAAACCGGAGTACCCTATGCCACTCAAAGTTTCATCTACGGCGACCACACAGTATTCCAGCCCCTGAGTTGTAACAGCATAACCAGGTATCTCACCTTCAAAGGTATTAAGGCCCAGCTCTCGCATTCGAACAACATTCCAGTTCGGAGTTCCGCGCGGTCGATAGATAATGGCCACCACTCTCAAGTCAATCTGGGAATAAACACTAGCCTCAATATCAAGCGCACTTCCGGATTCAGCCCTCGTAATCAGATTGTGAATCACCACTGGAGACGAGAGTTCATTGCCGTCATTTAGCGGAGCCTCTATTGAGCCAATCGCTGCGGGACTCGGATTTTTTTCAGGAATTCCGTCATGGTCCAGATATCCATCGCGATCCTCAGCAATTTCAGGCATTAAATCCAATTCATCTGGTATCAAGTCTTTGTCGGTATCATTTTTCCGATTGTTAAAATAGTATGTCAGCCCCGCATAAACATCCACAACCTGATCATTTTCATCTCCTTGCCTGAGTTGATCGAATGCATCCGTAAGAGAAAAACGGTATGTGGCTCCCATACTGACACCGATGGTGGGTGCCAAACGGAATTCCAATCCGCCGCCAGTTTTGAGAAACGAATCTACACCATCTTCAAGGGTCGTACCGTTATTCGTGGCCTCCCAATAGACGCCGCCTCCACCTGCAAATACAAAGGGATTTACTTTTTTAAAAGGCAAAAAATTAAAAATCGCACTCAATTCAAATGGTACAATTGTTGTTTTGAAATCTGTAAATGCGGGGTTCTGATGATTCTCACTATCCAATGGAGAGAAGCCCAACTCACCGCTGAATGATAGATAAGGAATGGGTTGGACACGCAAATGCCCTGAAATTAAAGGGCTTATTTGAGGATCTCTCAAGTCGCCTTCCAAACGCCCCACACCAGCGGTAAATCCTATGCCATAGATCCAATCTCCTGAAAAGGCCAAATTCACATTGGCGAAGGTGCATAGTGCAGCTAAGACCCCTGTCAGTAGAAAGTGTAGCTTCATGATATATCCTCATGAAAAATGTATAATTATACCATTATAAAAATATTAAACTGTAATTTAAAAGTCAAGACTTTTAATGATATCTTTTTAATGATATCGAGTTAAATGTATTCAAACCGTCGTCTTGATGCATTTAAGATCAGGCCGCTAATAATGAGACTTGACAGGAGTGACGATCCCCCGTAGCTTAAAAACGGCAACGGTAAGCCAGTTACTGGCATAATCTTCACCGTCATCCCGATATTGACAGTTATTTGAAATAACAAGATCAGGAGTCCTCCGAAGACCAGCAAACTCAAAAATTTGCTCTTAACGCTAACCGCAATATTCAGAGATTTCAAAATGAGATAAAGAAACAGGGCTAAAATTACCATGACGCCGATAAATCCAAACTCTTCCCCAATCACACAGAATATGAAGTCTGTGTGTTGTTCCGGCAAAAAGCGGAGATGCGTTTGAGTCCCCTGTAGAAAACCTTTTCCCAGAAAACCGCCGGAGCCGATGGCAACCTTCGACTGGATCACCTGATAGCCCAATCCCTGAGGATCGGTGTTTAACCCCAAAAAGGTCAGAATTCTCTTCTTTTGATATTGCTTCAACAAATTCCACATAAACGGAGTCGCAATCCCGACACCAATATTCAGAATGACATTGGTTAGGAAGAACACCATTCCACGGCGCGAAAGAATTAACACCAGACTGATGACTATCATTGCGATAAGAAATGAGTAGTAATTGAACGCGCATATCAAACTGACTAACGGAGCAACCAAAATGAACATGATAATCGGAGACAAACCACCCCAGTGCAAGACGGGCAAGACCAGCGCCCAGAACACCAAGCCCGAACCCAGATCTGGCTGACGAATTATCAATACCACGGGAAGCAGGACCAGGCCAAAAGCCACAATGATCTCTCGAGCATCCTCCAGATTACGATTATCGTGGCTCAAATATTTTGCCAGGGCGAGCACCGTACCAATCTTTGCGAACTCTGCTGGCTGAATCCAAACGGATCCAAAGGAAATCCAACGCTTGGCGCCACTGCCGGTACCAACGAGAAGGACGAGAATTAGCAGTACCATGCTGAAACCATAAATGCCAAAAGCGTATTTATGAAAAAATCGAATCGGCGTCATGATTGTCGCTGCGAGTGCGACTATGCCGATGGCCGTCCAAATTAGCTGTTTCTTAAACGTGACATGACCGATTTGGGCCTCGGAACCATGAGTCGCGCTATAAATCGCAAACAAACCGCAAACCGTGATCACAAATACGGATAGCAAAATCCCTTTGTCTAAATGTCGCATCAAATTATTTTCGTAAAACATTCCTTATTCTCATCAGGTCTACTTTAAAGCAAACTTTTGTCGCTTGTCGAAATACTTAGACAGCATGCCTCTTGCGATGGGTGCTGCAATAGCACCACCTGAACCTGCATTTTCGACCATGATACAGAAGGCAATTTCAGGATTCTCCTGCGGAGCAAATCCAATAAACCAGGCATGATCTTCACCGTGTGGATTTTGAGCTGTTCCAGTCTTGCCACACACCTTGACTTTCGGTATCCAGGCAGCTCTTCCGGTTCCCCGTTGCCCGTTCACTACCATGTACATTCCGAGCTTGACAAGTCGAAACGTCTTGCTTGAAATACCCTGAACACGACGTGACTTTACTTCTTGGACAACTTCCACTCCGGTAGTGGGATCGACATGTTTTTTCAAAAGATGCGGACGAAATCCCAAACCCTCATTGCCAAGGATCATAGCGAGATAAGCCATTTGCAGCGGTGTGGCCAGCAGATCTCCTTGCCCAACGGACAGGTTCAAAATCAAACCCCTCGTCCAACCTTTTTTGCCAAATTTCCTGTCGAGATAATGGCTGTCCGGGACGGTACCTGTGCTTTCGTTGGGCAAATCAAGACCGGTCAACTTCCCAAATCGGAAGAGTTTAGCAAATTCGCACCAGTTCTCCAGGCCAACCTCCAGACTTCTTGTGAAAAAATACACATTGCACGATTGCTCGATTGCTTCGGTTAAATTTACGTCACCATGGCCACCTTCTTTCCAGCAACGGAAAAGACGCCTGCCAAGCCGGTATGCTCCCCTACATAAAATCTTTTCCTGAGGATTGATCAACCCTGTTTCCACGCCCGCCGCAGCCAGGACTAACTTGAACGTTGAACCCGGGGGATAAACGCTCTGACAGGCTCGATTGTACAAAGGTTTTCCTTCATTATTTACCAGCTTTTTCCAGAGTTTGGTGGTGATCGGTTTTGAAAACGTCTTCGGGTCATAGTCGGGTTTGCTGACCATGGCTAAGATTTCACCATTCCGTGGATCCAGGACCACCGCTGCACCTCTTTTCCCATCCATGGCCCCTTCCAAATGTCTCTGTAAATTCGCATCCAATGTCAAATAAAGGTTTTCCCCGGGTGTGGGCGATTCCGTAGACAACTCCTCCAGAACACGAATCTCTCGGCCCAATGCATCGACTTCGACATACTTGACGCCCGGCTCACCTCGCAAATACTTTTCGTATTGTAATTCTAAACCCTTTTTGCCGATTAAGTCGCCCATTCTGTAACCCGAGTCTTTTCGGTACTTAAGCTCTTTGGAATCTATCTCGCCCAAATAACCGAATAGATGTGGTGCTCTAATCCCGGCCGGGTAAAATCTTTTTGACTCGATGCTGTAAAACACTCCCGGTAGGTCCAATCTAAATTCTTCAATATGACTGAGTGTGGCAAAACTAATTTGTCGTTTGATTTTGACCGGCCTAAAACGACTCGCTTCTTTGTTAATTTTGGACTTTATGGCGTTAGGGGATTGATCCAGGATTGACGATAGAAGCGTAACCGAGCTATCCGCTTGCAAAAACTCATAGGGCACAACCGACACCGAGTACGCCGGACGGTTATCGATCAGGATCTCCCCATTTCGGTCGTAAACCATCCCTCGTGGAGACTCAAGTATGACTTCACGTATGCGATTTTTTTCAGATTCCCTGAAATATTGATCCCAGTTAAAAAGCTGCAATTGTGCAAACCTTATTGCAAGAATCACAAAAATGGATATCGTGAGAATTCTGTAGAATAATTTGATGTTCGAGAGTCGTTCGTTCATTTTCTCCAAAGCGCCTTTGGCCAAACCAAGTCAATCATTATCATAAAGACAAGCGTGTAAATGGCGGTCGGTAGAGCTTGTTTAAAAAGCGTACTCCAAAAACCGGCTGGCGTTCCAATTGAAAGAATGCTGTAATACATGCAATCATGTGCAAACAATACCAAAAACAGAAATCCGATGATGCCTCCAGATCGTCTCTCCAGGCGCTCAGCTCCAAAAAATCCTGCTAAATAGGCCGCAACCGACTTGGATAAGGAGGAGAGTCCTACAAACTCCGTACCAAGAATGTCAAACAAAAGGCCAGCGGAAAATCCAATCAAAACTCCCCACACTCTGCCATGCTGAAGAGAAATAGCCATTACCCCAATCAAAACAAGATCCGGCGTGATACTCTTGATGGAGAACAAAGGGGCAAAGGTCTTTTGGAGCACAACAGCTAAAATCACCAGTATCACATGAGAGGAGATGGACATCAATCAAGAGGCTTGGGATGGTTGTGTCTTGACTACGAACACCTCTTCCAATCTTGAAAAATCGACCGCCGGTTGCACGAGAATGTTCATAAACATATCCTGTTTAGCTTCTGTCACCTTCACTACCCGACCGATCTCAAGCCCTGAAGGAAATAAAGCACTGAAACCCGATGTTACGACCATATCGCCAACTTTAACGTCGGAACGTTTCGGGACTTCAGCAAGGGTGACTCGATTGCCTTCGAACCACTTTATGATCCCCCTCACTCTGCTGCGTTGAATCGTAGCGCTGACTCTGAAATTCCGGTCCAGAAGCAATTGGGCCGTTGAATGATGCGACGCAACATTAAAGAGTTTGCCCACTACACCCTGTGCCGTGACGACGGGCAGATTCTTAGTAAGATCGTTGGCCTTTCCGGCATCTAAAATGATTGAATTTATGAAACCATTTTGACCCCTGCCAACCACTTTGGCCGGGACCAAGTTTAATGCACTTTCAGACTTGAATTCCAAAAGATTGCGCAACCTCTGATTTTCCAACAACGCTTCGTTTAATTTACTGTTTTCGAGCATAAGCTTGGCGTTGCTTAGCCGAAGCCTTTGATTTTGTTCATAGACTGACGCAAATCGGTTCACCGCGGCAATTCTTCCCAGCACGAATCCAAATCCGTCAAGCGTCCAGACCTTGACAGTCTGAATTTGGAAACTTTCGTTGGAGAAGATTAATGCAATGGAAAAAATGATGGCAGCCAAAAATGTCAGATTCTCTTTCCGGTTTACAAACCACTCGCTGAATCTTCGCATCTCAATATCTCTTGGTGTTACTTAACAGTTTTTGGTAATTGCTAATATCGTCAAATATCCTTCCGGTGCCCAAGACCACGCAGGTCAGGGGGTCATCGGCCATAATGATTGGCAATTTCGTTGCCAGTCGTAACCGTTCATCCAAACCCTTCAACATTGCACCGCCGCCCGTCAAAACAATGCCTCGATCGAGAATATCTGAGGCGAGTTCTGGCGGTGTTCTTTCCAGGCAAAGTTTAACCGCGTCCACGATGTAACCAACAGATTCGGCCAGGGCCTCCTGGATTTCTCTGGAGCTGACCTTAACGGTTTTGGGAATCCCGTCCACGAGGTTGCGGCCCTTGACCATTTTGACTTCATCAGATTTGTAAGGCTCGGCCGAACCCATAGTAATCTTAATGGCTTCGGCTGTGTTGTCACCAATCAAAAGATTGTAGGCTTTCTTAAAATACTGAATGATGGCCTCATTCATTTCGTCACCCCCAATTCGAATGGAAATATCGGTGACGATGCCCGATAGCGAAATAACCGCGATCTCGGTCGTTCCGCCACCGACATCAATGACCATGCTCCCGACCGGTTCATCAATCGGCAGATTGACACCGATGGCTGCGGCCATGGGTTCTTGTATAAGATATATTTCACGACCGCCGGCATGTTCTGCTGAATCACGAACCGCACGTCTTTCAACCTCGGTTATTCCCGAAGGAATGCAAACCGCTATGCGAGGACGAATAAATCGATTGGTTTGTACCTTTTTAATGAAGTGACGAATCATTTTCTCCGCCAAATCAAAATCCGCAATCACACCATCCTTTAACGGCCTCACCGTCACCAAATCTCCGGGCGTACGCCCCATCATGGTTTTGGCATCGTTGCCGTAAGCGAGAATTTGCTGATCACTCTTTCTAATTGCCACAATTGAAGGCTCATTGATCAAAATCCCCCGACCTTTGACATAAACCAGGGTGTTTGCCGTCCCAAGATCGATGGCAATGTCGTTCGCAAAGAACTTGTTCCAAAAAGGCTGCGAATTTGAATGGTTCATCAATTCTTTCTTTGCTCCTAATGAATAAATAAATTAATGGCGAAAATGCCGGGCACCTGTAAAGACCATCGTCAAATTGTGCTCATTCGCCGCTTCAATAACTTTATCGTCACGAATTGACCCTCCGGGTTGAATGACGGCAGTTGCACCCGCCGCTGCCGCCGCGTCTACCCCGTCGCGGAACGGGAAGAATGCATCCGATGCAACTGCCGTGCCAGCAAGTTTACGGCCAGATTGGCGAGCCTTTGAAATGGCGAATTTCACTGAATCGACGCGAGACATCTGTCCGGCCCCGATGCCAATCGTTCTGTCCTTTGTGGTGAACACAATCGCGTTCGATTTCACCGACTTCACCACCCGCCAGGCAAATTTCATGGCATGCCATTCATCCTTGCTTGGTTGCCGTCGTGTCACCACTTTCAACTCGATTTCATTCAACCCGAGATCGTCAAACTCTTGAAGAATCAAGGCACCCTGCAACTGTTTGATATCAAACTCCACTGAATTCTTCTTGCTCACTTCACCGGTCTCGATTAGACGCAGGTTCTTCTTGGATTGAAGAATTTGTAAGCTCTCCGGCTCGAAACCGGGCGCAAGAACTGCCTCCACAAACGTCTCAGAAATAGCGCTTGCGGTTTCGGAATCTACGTTTTTGTTCAAGCCAACGATACTCCCAAAGGCAGATACGGGATCGGTAGCTCTCGCATTGAGATATGCGTCTCGGAGACTCGTGTGCACGGCCGCTCCGCAGGGATTTGTGTGCTTGATGAGAACGGCACACGGATCTCGAAATTCCTGAAGAATCCCCAATGCAGCATTCAGGTCCAGCATGTTGTTGAAAGAAAGCTCCTTTCCATGAAGCTGTTTTGCCTGCAATAAGCCGGAGGTTTGCTTGTTCAAATTCCGATAGAGGGCAGCCTTTTGGTGGGGATTCTCACCGTACCTAAGATCCTGTACTTTCTGGATTTGAAAATTCAATCGGTCCGGGAAAACAGCTCCCCGATCTAAGTCGCTTGATAAATACCCAGCGATCAGTGTATCGTATCGTGCCGTGAGTTGAAAGGCCTCTGCGGCGAGTTTTTTGGACGTTTCCCCGGAGAGTTCACCAAGTCTGGCATTTAGCTCAGAGATGATTGTTGCGTACTGTTTGGGCGAAGTGACGACCGCAACATCTGGATGGTTTTTTGCTGAGGCGCGTATAAGCGCAGGGCCGCCGATGTCAATATTTTCCAGGGCATCAAGATATGTTGCATTTTTCTTTGTAATCGCTTCCTCAAAAGGATAGAGATTTACGACAACAAGCTCTATTAAGTCAATCCCATGTTTTTCAATTTCTTCAATGTGCGAGGCATTCTCTCGTAAGGCCAGCAACCCACCGAAAAGCTTCGGGTGCAGGGTTTTCACTCGTCCCTGCATGATTTCCGGAAACTCAGTAACGTCGCTAATTGAGTGCGTCCTGATGCCATGTTCTTTTAGATGGCTTGCGGTTCCCCCCGTTGAGACAATTTCAACATTAAACTTTTTTAAAGCTTTTGCAAGATCTACAATACCGCTCTTGTCAAAAACGCTGATGAGTGCCCTTGTAATCTTGGGCATATCACGTTCTCCTCCTCATGCTCATGCACTCTTTCGCTTGTTATTTGATGGAAACTTTGCGTCCCTGGATTTTGACCCGGTTCTCCGCGAAAAGCTGCAGGGCTTCCGCGTAAATCTTGTGTTCCTGTTCCAAGACCCTTGCGGCTAAGGTCTCCGGTGTATCATCCGGTTCTACCGGCACACATCTCTGTAAAATCGGCGGACCTGTATCGTACTCCTCATCAACCAAATGTACAGTAACACCGGCTACTTTGCAACCATAATCTAAGACAGCCTGGTGCACTTTCAATCCATACATACCTTTGCCACCAAAAGAAGGCAGCAACGCCGGATGAATATTCAGTATACGATTCTTGTATTCACGAATAATACAGGAATCTATTTTTTTTAAGTAACCCGCCAGGGCGATCATGTCAACTCCATGCTCTTTCAGCGCAGTCAATATGGCTTTATTAAACTCATCGTCAGATGGCAACGACTTTTGAGAAATATGCACGGCAGGAACTCCGTATTCCCGTGCGATTTGCAAAGCACCGGCTTCAGCTTTATTGCTGATAACAAGCACAATGCTTGCATCGAGTCTACCGGACTGGACGGCCTCCAGCAACGCATTCAGGTTTGAACCGCCACCAGAGGCAAAAACAGCTACTCGAATCATTAATACAATATAATAAAAGTGAGTTGACTTTAAAAGAAAAAAGAGAGCGGGTTTAAATTAAAAATGTATCTGTTGTAGAAACGCATCCCTTTATTCATTCAAAAAAAAAACAGGAAATATCTGTGATCGCGGGTTTGACAGCCATTCCGATAATGGGACAGTTTAACATCGGACTTTAGACCACGGGCGACTCTAAAATTTCCAAGCTTCCTTGATCAGCATCCAGGAACGCTTGCACACCAACCGGAAGCGTGTACTTGATATCGATGTGTCCGTAGGGTAAATCCATCACCACCGGAATATCCAGGTCGGATGTAAGATCATGCAAAATCTCGTCAATGGTTAAGCTGGGAGAATCTGATGGGGGTACACAATCTTCAAACCTGCCAATTACCAGGCCGCCAATTCGGTGAAGAATCCCCGATAGTTTTAGTTGGGTAAGTTTTCGGTCAATCTTGTAAGGCTCCTCACCCACATCCTCGATGAACAAAATCGCATTACGAAAATCAGGCAAAAAATCGGTGCCCAGTAGAGAACAAATAAGCGAAAGGCAGCCTCCCAGCAGCCGGCCTCCAGCCCTGCCTTTTTTCAAGCACCGCAGATTGCCGTTGATCCCGGTGAATTTGACTTGTTCGTTTGAGTCAGTGAGCAGTTTCCAAAAACGAGTCTCTGTAAAAGGCTTGATCCCTTTTCCCATTTCAACCGCCACCATTGGACCTGAGAACGTGACCACATTGGCTTTCTTGAGTATTGCCAACTGCAAGGCGGTGATATCGCTGTAGCCAACCAGGATTTTGGGAGTGCGTTTAATCTGCGGATAATCTATCTTATCGAGGATTCTCGGTGTTCCATACCCACCGCGAGTGCAGAAAATCGCGGCCACGTCCGGATCGGAAAACATATCATTGACGTCGGCAGCCCGCTCATCATCTTTTCCTGCGAGGTAGCCACATTCTTTACGCACGGATTCACCGAGTTTGATTTGGAAACCGTTTTGTAGGAGATAGTTCACGCCCTTTTCCAGGCGCTCTTTCATCATGGGACTCGCCGGGCCAACAATGCCAATTGTATCGCCCTTGTTGAGTTTTGGAGGCTTTCTCAGCAAGATTAGAAGTACATTTCTCCGTTCAGCAAATCAAACACTTCATGATGATTGGCAAGGCGGTAGTTTGTGCCCCGGTATTCGAAGATCACCCGGCGGTTCAGTTGAAAATAATCCCAGACGATTGTGGAGTATCTTCTGAAAAATGGATCGACATATTGGTTGCGATAATTACCGGCTCGTCGGATATCGTCAGGTGGGCCTAACATGACATAGACCTTGCCCATGTCAGTCCGCCAGGCAGAATCCATGCTTTGATCTTTGAAGAGCTCGTTGGCACGGTTGATACGTAAATAGTATTCCTGCAAATACTCATTCACTTCTGTATTGGGTGTTGGATCGCGCTTTTTCCAAAACTCCTTGAAAAGGGTTAGCTGTTCTTCTCCCTCAGCCTCTTTCAACTCATCCAGTTCCTTGTCCTTCGCAATGTAGATTAGTTTTTCAATGGCATCTTCGAGATCCGCAATCTTTACCGGCTCTCTTGAACCGCCCCACTGCAAGGGTTCATCAACCTCGAGCGATCTTCCATTGTCCTGTATGACCAACTTCATTTGCTGCGGCTGACTCACTTGACTCCCCTTTGAAATTGCGATTTGGTGACGAATCGTGTTGTCGGGATTCGCCAGTCTCTGTGCACCATTCTGGATGACCTGGTTCCTTTGATCAAGTATTTCGTAACTTAGACGCACGCTATCTGAATTCGCATGATAGATTTCAAAAGAAGCAATTAGACTTGGCTTCTGCTTTTGGACGGATGAATCTTCCTCTATCGAAGCTGTTTTGGCTGCGGAATCAATTAACCAAATATCACTGATGGCAAGCTCACTGGCGGAAAAATCACGTAGCTTAGCAGTACCTTCTCGGTAACTGACCCGGCGTGTCTCCATGTCTTTAAGCCCGATTCGGAATCCATATTTTGCCGGAGGCAGATCAATCGAATTGCTTGTAAACTGGGTGATCCGTGTGGATTTTGTTGCGTCAAAATTCGGAGCAATGGCAAAGTCAGTCCAGCGTACGCTATCGACTCTCGTTCCATCCTCTTTAAAAAAAACGGCCTTAACTTCGTAATCTGCTCGAAATACCTTGTCTTTTGTGGTGATGAACTGCAGTTCATCGTTTACTAATTTCAGTTGAATGTTCAATCGACTCAAATTCTCAAATTCAGAAGCCGTGTTCACCATTTTCACGTCAAAATAAGGAACATCCGAGGGCTGGTCAAATGGCTGCAAAGTGTAGGTGTCGTTATCGGGTTTTTGTACAAACGCATCAAGCGAGTTGACTCGGAGCAAGACACAAACCGCTACCAGAACGATTTGAAACAAGTTTTTCATTTGGGCACCATCGTTATCTTAACATTTCATACAAGGTCTCGAGATTTTCTAGGCGGAATTTCCCAAAGCCGTTTTCATCAATGAAGACCAATTGCTTGCTGTATTTATAATAAAACCATATCTCTACGGCTTTAATGCTTCGACCTCTCAGAATTCCTTCACTGTAGGGATCGCGCTCGATTTGATCCGGCTCCCCTAACATCACGTACACCCAACCCATGTCCGTTTTCCAACCTTCTTTCTGAAGACCTTCGTAGTTTTCGTTTGCGTAAAGGATTCGTTGATAGTACTTGGAGCGCAATTCATTTTCGCCCGTGCCTGGAGTGGG